>Ga0265294_10004798_pt1 | contig 16713 bp, 18 predicted proteins | sample MunlanPumphouse3_FD_192504 | JGI IMG/M metagenome (GOLD analysis project Ga0265294, IMG submission 192504) | Groundwater microbial communities from a municipal landfill in Southern Ontario, Canada - Pumphouse #3 | ecosystem: Environmental > Aquatic > Deep subsurface > Groundwater | place...
CCGATATCCACAAGGCAGACCCCTAATTCCTTCTCGTCGGACGAGAGTGTTGCCTCGGAGGATGCCAGTTGCTCCAGCACGATGTCGGCTACGTCCAATCCGGCGCGATTGCAGGATTTCACAATGTTCTGGGCGCTCGCAACTGCTCCCGTGACGATGTGTACCTTGGCCTCAAGGCGGACGCCGCTCATTCCGAGTGGTTCGCGGATGCCGTCCTGTTCGTCGATGATGAACTCCTGGGGGAGTATATGTATGACCTCGCGGTCCATGGGGATTGCGATTGCCTTGGCGGCATCAATCACCCGCCGTACGTCCTCCTGGACTACTTCACGGTTTTTGATGGCGATCACACCCTGAGAATTGATCCCCTTGATATGGCCTCCAGCGATGCCGGCATAGACCGATTTGATCTCGCAACCGGCCATCAGCTCAGCCTCGCTGATCGCCTTGCGAATGGCGCCAACCGTGCTTTCGATGTTGATGACCACCCCTTTGCGCAGGCCGCTGGATGGGCTTGTACCGATGCCGACTATGTCAATGCCGTCATCGGTGACATTACCGACAATGGCACAGATCTTGGTAGTACCGATATCAAGACCGACTATCAGGTTATCCTTTTTGGTTGCTGACATGCCACCCCCTGCATATGTTTTGGATTCGTAGTGTAAATCAACTCTTTTTTACGATGATCTTGTCGATGTAGTCCAGATCTATATATTTAAGTGTCGGTCGTTTGGCCATGAGTTCACTGTAAATTCGTGCGAAGCGCTCTACCTTGGCGACAAAATCTCCTTGGCCAATCTTGACCGGAAGTGCATTGGAAGCGGTAAACATGGTAAAACCGTAGCCCTTATCGTAATGAATCTCCGATACATCCGCAAGGATAAATGCCCCTTTTTCGCGTAAAATAGTAAGTAGTTCACAGGTTGCCTTTAGCGCCTCTTTGGTAGTAGCGGGATCCTTGTTTAGTTCCTCTTCGCTAAAGCCTGTAATAACGGGGTAATCCAACCGATCCCCCTGGTTTAGTACTTTGAAAACATTCCCATTCTTGTCCAAATAGTAAATGAAGCCCATGTTGACCACGGCCAAGGGTTCTCGTTCGGTAATGGCAATGGAAAGGGCGTCAGGGAAATATCTTCGGATATGAACAGTCTCCACCCATGGATTAAGGGCGAGTTGTTCACCCACCAGTTTCAGATTCAGACGCGCCAGATCCCTGCCTGGCTCAATACCGCAAATTGCCAGTATTTCTTCGCGGGTCAAATGTTTGGAACTGGAGACATCTATGGTCTTGAGGCGGAAGAAGGTTGCCGAGCCAAGGGCGTGATAGCCTGCAAACATGATCAGGGCCGCCATAATCACACCTGCCAGGCCAAGCATGATCTTGCCGATCAGGCGCAGATGCTTTTTCAGATTGAGCGGCTTACGCTCAACCTTGACCCGGTTGGCAGTCACCTTTTTTCTCTGGTATGTGGAGTTGGCAAAATCCAGCATAAGGTCAATTGCTCCTTGTTGAGAGTGTTGCTGATTCCATAATTCGCCCAACCAGCGCCTCGAAGGATAGTCCTGCTCCCTTGGCTGCTATTTCCGGCAGCAGGCTCAGGGCTGTCATACCAGGCAGGGTGTTGACTTCAAGCACATAGCAATCTCCACCAGAGTCCACGAGCAGGTCCACCCGGCTGTAATCCCTGCACCCCAAGGTGCGGTGCGCGGCCAGACCTACCTGTTGAGCCTTTGAATAAAGCGATGCTTCCAGTCGCGCAGGAAAGATGTGCTCGGCCATGCCATCGGTATACTTGGCCTCGAAGTCGTAGAACTCATTCTTGGGCACGATCTCAATGGCCCCGATCGGGCTGTCCCCCAGGATGCCGACCTGTACCTCCTGACCTTTGATATACTGCTCCACCAGAATTTCACTGTCATGACGAAAACCCAGCGAGACAGCCTTTTCCAATTCGCTCTCCAGCTTGACGATGGATACCCCCACCGAGGACCCTTCCTGCACCGGTTTGACTACTACCGGCAGACCAAAGCGAAGATCAGCAAGCCTTACCTCTTCTCCCTGGCGAAAATGGTGGAACTGGGCAGTGAGAATGCCGTTGAAGGCAAAGGCTTGCTTGCTGTAAAGTTTGTGCATGGCCAGTGCGCTGGCCAAAACGCCTGACCCGGTGTACGGTATCTGCATCAGCTCAAGCAGCCCCTGCACGCATCCATCCTCGCCATAGCGACCATGCAAGGCAATAAAGGCTGCCTTGATCCCCTCGCGTTCCAGAACGAAAGCCAGGTCACGACCCACATCAATGGCCACGGCATTATAGCCCATGGTCAGCAGCGCCTGGTGTACGGCGGCGCCGCTTTTCAGGGATACCTCGCGCTCGGCCGAGAGTCCGCCCATCAGTACGCCGATTTTTTCAGGTGTGATATTTCCCATGTTTATTCCTCGCCCACTATACGTACTTCTTCTTCCAGTGTTACTTTGGATATACTGAAGACCGCATCCTTTACCAACGTTGCCAGTTCCAGAAAATCCCGTGTAGTTGCACCGCCTGTATTGACCAGAAAGTTACTGTGCACCTCGGAAACCTGTGCCCCACCTACGCGGCGCCCACGCATGCCGGCAGCATCGATCAATCTCCAGGCTGCCTGACCCGCTGGATTCTTGAAGAACGATCCGGCGCTGGGAAAGCCTACGTTGTGCTTGGAACGTCGCAGGTCAAAATCCTTGCGGATCTCTTCCGAGGTCAGATGCGCTTCACGCTCATCAAGGTTAAAGATGGCCGTCAGCACAATGTCTTCCGGCTGTAACTTCAGGTGGCGATAACCGTAGTCAAGCTCTTCCATGCGGAACTTTGCAACGTGTCCGTCGCGCAAAAGTGTCAACGATTCGGTACGTTCCAGGATACCTGATCCGTAAGCGCCGGCATTCATCTTGATGGCGCCGCCGACAGTGCCGGGGATACCGGAGATAAAGCTGATTCCACCCAACCCCAGTTCCTGGGCGAAATGCACAACATCCAGGTTTTCTGCCCCGGCTTCGGCGAGTATACGCCTCTCTCCGGCATCTGTGATCCGGTTTAATCGCTCCAGCGATATGACTGCCCCTCGGATCCCTTTGTCGCGCACCAGCAGGTTATAGCCCTTGCCTATGGTCAACCAGGGGATGTTCTGTTTACTCAGCCAATGCAGAAGATTTTGCAGGTCGTCTGCATCCTCAGGCACGGCATACAAATCAGCCGGACCCCCAACCTTCAGGGAGGTGTGCCGACTCATGGGCTCGTTGCGCAGCAGTTGGCCGCGTATGGAGATATCTATTGTTATTTTCTGCATTGCTTCATCGCCGATCAACTGCGTTCATATAACATCGAGTAATACGACCGATTGACTATCGAGCGAGGAGAAAAGCCGGATTCCAGCGTCTTAACCGCTTCATCCAGCATTTTCGGGCGGTCTGGTCGAGCTGCTAGTTGGACATTTCAGCTTTCCCATTTATCCACAACTCAGATTCGCTAAGATCGACATTGTCATTCCACACAACACCATAACCGGTTTGGTCTACGTGGACGTTTTTAAAAAATGCATCATCTTTAAGCGAGTAGAAAGAGGATTCTTTGAGGAGAGGAGAACAGTCATAAACTCTTGTGTCCCCTGTTATGAATGTAACAAAGAGTTGTTTTCCTGAAAGCGGTGTCACTGACTTTATTTTTGGGTAAGTTGCCATGGCAATATCACTCCAATCCAGGAAGTTGTTTAAACTGCTGAGTCTTCCACATTTCCAGTAACTCGGATTGATAACTTTGTGTCCAATCTCGAACCATACGATCAGCTCTGGCTGGCAAATCTCCTTCGATAATTTCGCAGCTTTGAATATCATATACTCCGTTGAACTCACCATAGATGGCGTGAAAATGAGGCACTCCGTGTTCTTTGAAGTACATCTTGATCAAAATTCCGTAGAACCTTGCAATTATTGGCATAATTATATCTCCTTTCGCCATGTGATTATTTTACGGATTCAAAATCTTTGTTTTCTGTTATTCCTTCCCTTAATTGTATTATGTCCCCGGAATATCTGATTGCGTACATTGCAGCTTGGATCCATCCAAGTCATACCATGAGCCGAGGGAAATTGCCATAGCGGCTAGGGCTAGAAAACAATGGAACTGTAATTGTTGTGAGTACGACAAGAGCCGCAACAACCTTCCCCAGAGTCTCAGTGTGTCTCTTTATTGTGTTTTGTATCATCGTTACCACCAACGGAGTGAAAAATGACCCGCTCGTTCGGTTTCTTTGGGCGGTCGGTGTCCATTTTCCTTGTTGAAAATTCCGATATTCTGTCAACGTTTAGATACCCTCAGCTTGACTCACATGGGCTACTCACTGGACTATTTTGTTAAAATCGTTTCTTCTTCGACCAATTGTCTATAGAATTCAACCGTTTTACTGGTAGTTGGCATTTTTTCGCCATCCTTCAGACTCAATAAAATTGCTCTGTTAATAATTGCCGGCTCGTATCTTGGGTCTATTGTTAATGCCTTGTCGAATGCGGATAACGCTTCCTGCTTTTTCCCAAGGAAAGCGTAGCATAATCCAAGATTGCCATAGGATTGGGCATGTTGTTCATACGATTCGCAAACTTTCAGGAAGCCAGAAATCGCCTCTTCATATTCCCTGTTTTGCATTTTCAAAAAAGCGCTATCAAATCGATCCATTTCTCTGAGATAAATGTCCAGGGATAAACCGGTATCTCTATGAATTGACTCGGCCATGTCTTTCACAAATTCACGAGCAGTCTTTACAAAATCGTCTTCACTTTCACCAAGCTCGATTACTTTTTGCAAGGATTTAATGGCATTCCCAACATCTAGCAAATTTTTATATGAAATGCCTTTATTGAACCATGCTTCAGTGAAGTATGGAAATATATTCAGACAGTTATCGAAATAGGCAATTGATCCTGAGTAGTTGCCTTTCATGGCCTGCACAGTTCCCATGCCATACTGAACTATGTAAAGGTTCGGGTGTTTGCGGATCAGATCGATAAGCAACTCTTCCCCTTTTGCAATATTGCCGTTCTCCACAAACGTTAAAGCTTTGTCAACTTCACTGTCGACATTAGGGTTGATTTCGGCAATGAAATCTCGAAACTGCCGTTTCTTCATTTTCTCAATGCCATATCTTTCTGCTGCTGTATAGTGTGAGCACCCGCTGCAACTTTGACTCCTTATTTCAGCACAACAACGAGGGCAAACAAGAGCTGTGTTCTTTAATTTGCATAGACGCTTACCTTTTACGGATAGGCAGTTCACACACTTTGTTTTCATTGTCTCAAATATCTCCTTTGGTTGCGATCAACGGGGTTACTCCCGAGTTTTCTGGCGCCTCGACGTATCTTCTCTGGAAAACCTTTCCGGGACCAACGGCTTGTGCAGTTGACCCGTTCGGGCAGCTTTTTTGCCCGAATGGCGCCCAACTGCCTGGTTGGGAGTCCTACTCAACCCTCGTAAGCGCAAACCCCGCAACGTGGCGAATTCACCACCGGCAAAAGAAAATCTGTTTCACATGCATGGCTTTCAGCACATCTGTCGCACAATAGACCGCCGTCATAGATACAATCGGTACAAATCTGCGTTGCCGTTTTACCGCAGACATCACATGCAATTTCCGGCGCGTTGTTGCGAACAAGCAGCTTGATTTTGGAGCGTCCCGACAATTTGCCAGCAGTCACTTTCCCTGCGAAACTTACTTCAAGTTCAGTGGTGGAGCCGAAATCATACTCATGGACAAGTTTGGCGCCCAAAGCAGCCAACGACCCAATCTTCCTGGACATAGGCACTTCCATCCTTTTTTCGCGGAAAGCGCTCATATGCCCGCAACACTCAAGCCATGTCTGACGCAGAAACCCGTCCAGATCTTCCAGCGACGCATCAGCGGGGACTGCTGCGAACAGCCAGTAATCAACATCACCCAATCCCGCGCCGACAACTTTGACGATAACATACTCCGTTGTTCCCGGCGTGGCGGCAAGACAGGCGGTCAGGTGTTTCGCAGCGGAGGCTTTCTTCAATTCAGCGCCACAAATAGAGCAAGGTCCGGGTAGTGTTTTTGTTGGGGACATAAAAAATTCTCCTGTTATCCATAGATAGCGAAGGGCGCTCCCTTCGTAAAGCTTTGACTACGACAGATTCGCTCGACATTGAAGGAGCAGTTCTTCTGCCTTCTTCTTGCCAAACTGTCTTACCATATCATCCCACATCATTGAATTACAGAGGCTTTCTTTAAAAGTTTTTGTCATTACATCGAGTTGGTCAGGGAGAAACCTTCCGGTGTCAGTGCTACACATCTGACAAAATCATTAAAATTGGCAAAATGTGAAATGTGTAGACCTGACACTGTTATTACTGTTGTTACTGTTGTTACTCTGCAATTAATTTGCAGGTTGACTTTATACGTCAATGCCGTATATTTGACTTATGGTCACTTTTGTCGAATCGCCACTGTTTACGAAACAGGTACATGACTACCTGACAGACATTGAATACGGAGTCTTTCAGGAATACCTTGCTACCAATCCCGATATGGGCGACGTGGTGCGCGGTTCAGGCGGGGTTCGCAAGATACGCTGGAGCCGTCGGGGAACCGGCAAGAGCGGCGGTGTCAGGGTTCTCTATTTTGCCCGGACAGAGGCCGGGCAAATTTGGTTACTTCTGATTTATGCCAAGAGTGCCGTTGACACTATTCCCGGTCACATTCTCAAAGCCCTCAAAGAGGAGATGGAACATGCCACTAAATGAAAAAGAACTGATTGAACGTGATGCAAAGCGCAACATCGGCGAAGAACTGCTCCAGGCAGTGCGGGACCTCAAGGCTGGCAAGGTCGGGCGAGTATCTACCATAGAAGTCTCCCCTCTGGCAGCGTCCCGTCTCAGGATTGGTCTTTCCCAGAGCGAGTTTGCCAAGTTGCTCGGTGTGTCGCTCCGTACCCTCCAGGAGTGGGAGCAGGGGCGTCGTACGCCGTCGGGCGCGGCGAAGTCACTTATCACTATTGCCATAAAAAAACCGGATGTTTTGAAAGAGCTGCTTGCGGCCTAATTTCCGAAATTTTATTGTTGGTTCATTTTGTTGCGGCCTTTACTCATCAGGTAAAGGCCAACTATCATCGTAATAGCGCCTAAATAACCAGAATAAGCTCGTGTCAGCAAGTTGATAAAAGTGAACCTTCCGGTGTCAGGGTTACACATCTGACAAAATCATTAAAATTGGAAAAATGTGAAATATGTAGACCTGACACTGTTGTTACTCCTTGACACTGTTGTTACTCCGCGTACTGGCTATCCACCCAAATGGAACATTTCTACCGACTCATTCCCCACAGTCTTACCAGCATATCCGATTTCCGTGAGCCAACTCCGTGCCACAGAGAAATAAGTCCGACATAATCCTCGGTCACCTCATAGATAATGCAATATTTGACCGGCCCGGAATCGATGTATAACTCTTTCAGCAATGCCTGTTGACCGGCGAGTAGATAGGGAGCGTCAGTACCTGCAAGATTGTTGTCGTAGAGAAATTTTTCAGACGCTTCTATGCGAGCCAGAAAAGCGTCCGCAACTTCAACCCGATAGCGCTCTGCCAAATTCTCCGCATAGTGCCTGACTCGTGATTGATATTCCAGAGAACGTTTAAGCGGACGTTTTGACATTCCGAAGCTCTTTTCTTATGGAATCGAAAAATGTATCATCTTCCGCAACAACAGTGCCGAGACCTGAATGGATCTCGTACCATCCACGTTCCACTGACTCTAAAAACTCCTTTTGCTCGTCAGCACTGCGCACATACATCCGTAGCGAATCCCGAATTACATCCTGCTCATTGCGTCCTTCACGCTGAGCAATTCGCTTCAGGTTCATACTATCGGCTTCGTCAAGCCTGAGACCCAGCTGTCTGCTTCCCATAGAAGACCTCCTTGTCGGTATCTTTGATAGCATTATACATCTCGAGACATCAGGTGGCAATTTATTCAACGTTGTCGTTGCAGAGATTGGTCAATTTCGTGATGATTCATCGGCTACAATTCCTTATTGACCAGATCCGGTCATCCCGCCATTTTGGGGTGTTGGTCTGAAAGGCAGGTGTAGCTATACTTCACACGGCATGAAATTGCGTTTTTGTAGGTTGGGTAGAGCAGCCTTATCGCGAAACCCAACATTGCTATGTTGGGATTCGCTTCACTCTTCCCAACCTACTAAATGCTCAATCTTTGACCTTGCGAAGTATAGTTGATAAAAGGAAACCTTCCGGTGTCAGTGCTATACATCTGACAAAATCATTAAAATTGGCAAAATGTGAAATGTGTAGACCTGACACTGTTGTTACTCCCCCTGGTCTCAAATATCTCCTTTGGTTGCGACCAACGGGGTTACTCTTTGAACTTGTTATTTAGTATCGTATATGATACATAATTGACATGCGTATAACTCCATATCAACTTACCTACTACACTGATTCAACTGGAGAAAAGCCATTCAAGAAATGGCTCTATGGTCTGCGTGATCGTTCCTCACCACTAGGCTTGAACGTGTTGAACTCGGCAACGTCGGCGATCACAAAAATGTTGGTTCCGGGGTTTTTGAGTTACGGATACATTACGGTCCCGGATACCGTGTTTATTATGCATATTCCGGCAATCAAATTGTACTGTTGCTCCTTGGCGGCGACAAGACCACACAAGAACAGGATATCGAAACCGCCATTGCATACTGGAAACACCATAAGGAGAACAAACCATGCGACCAATGACTGACTACGAGCAAGACCTGCACGAATGGCTGAAAAACCCGGATAATGCGGCGGAATATCTGACGGCAGCCATTGAAGAGGGTGACCGTGATGTACTACTCCTTTCCATGCGCCGGGTTGCGCAAGCCAGTGGCGGCATGGCTGCGGTAGCCGAACGCTCCAATCTTAAACGTGAAAACCTCTATCGTACTCTCTCAAAAGGTGGCAATCCTGAACTACGCACATTATACAATATCCTGCATGGCATGGGTCTCAAGCTGGCCATATTACCTGAAACGCCATAGCATTTCTCTCATAAGGAAACCTTCCGGTGTCAGTGTTACATATCTGACAAAATCATTAAAATTGGCAAAATGTGAAATGTGTAGACCTGACACTGTTGTTACTCCCCTTGATTGGGCATCTTCTCTGCAAATTAACTTACTATTTGACAATGTGTAGCCATAAGGATACAGTATGCTCATGGTAGAAATTCGCAAAACCGACCTGTTTGCCAAATGGATTGATAACCTTCGCGACGTTCAGGCCAAGGCTCGCGTCCTCGTCAGGATTGAGCGTCTTGCCTCCGGAAACGCAGGGGATGTCAAACCGGTCGGTGCAGGTCTCTCAGAACTGCGGATCGACTACGGCCCCGGTTACCGGGTGTACTTTACAAAACGCGGCAGCGAACTGATTATTCTTTTGGCTGGTGGCGACAAGAGTAGTCAAGCCGCTGATATCAAGGTTGCAATACGCCTTGCCAGCAATCTTTAGGAGTTGAACATGCCAAAAACCACTACCAGTCGTTATGATGTCGCCGAGCATCTCCAAACACCCGAAGAAATGGCTGCCTATCTTGAAGCATGTCTCGAAGAAGCTAATGGTGATGCTGCTTTCATCGCCAAGGCACTTGGTGACATTGCACGCGCCAAAGGGATGTCTCAAGTTGCGCGTGATGCCGGTCTTTCCCGCGAAAGTCTTTACAAGGCTCTTTCAGGTGAACGAATTCCGGGTTTCGATACAATCCTCAAAATCGTTGCGGCACTGGGACTCAAGCTACATGCAGAGGCTGCACGTTAGATTCGTTCTCCCGCGCCGACCGACTGCCGCCGATAGTTATGGCCTCAGTCATCTTGGATTATCCAATACTTGATGCCCTCGTAAAATGGAGAAACCTTCCGGTGTCAGGGCTACACATCTGACAAAATCATTAAAATTGGCAAAATGTGAAATGTGTAGACCTGACACTGTTGTTACTCCTGTTGACCCCAATTCCTCTCTCTGTAAAAAAGTTATATTTCAAGACCTGACCCCAATTCTATTTCCTGTAAAAAAGTTATATTTCAAGACCTGACCCCAATTCTATTTCCAAGACCTGACCCCAATTCTATTTCTCTAGGCATAATTCTGCTACAGCTGCAACAGGAGCTACATCGCTTGCAAGTATTATTTCCAAAATTACTTTTTATAGCTTTTAGTACATTAATTTCTATAGCAAAAAGTAATTCGTTATTGTTATCATATTGTTCTTTACTAATCTTTTTCATAAGTCACCTTATTTCCTGTAGAATGTAAAATATATTGTGAGATATATTCCGATAACACCGATAACAAACGATGCAATGCCAATGATAAGGTTAATAATATCTGGATATGTAAACTTGAATGGCCCTATTTTCTTCGATTTTATTCTTGTGAAGTATGCTTTTACTGTTCTTCCTGATTCCGCAGGGTCTACAGAATTAGACAAGTCTGCCAATTGTGGCGAACACCACATCAAATATTCTGCCCAAATATTCGAGCCGTAATTGTGTGGATTAATAAATTGTATGGCCTTGTCTAAAATCACATTTTTATCTTCATCATCCAAGACATTTCCAAAACATGGTGTTGAATCAATAACAGGAAAAGTATATTTGCTTGAACATGCTATTGCTAAGCATAGGTTAGTTTTGTCTATTAAAGGTATTGTGTCCAGATTTAATGCATTTTGTATTTTACACTTAATATAATTGATGCCCTCGTAAAAAGTCGGAGGCACTTCAGTTTTTTGTTGATACAGAAAAAACGGCTTCCATATTTCGCCTACAATCGATTTTGTGGCAGTCTTGAAGGGTAAAATGACCCTTGAAAAGGGCAACTTTATTGCTTCAGCGACTTTTTACGAGACCATCATTATTTATTTGCTGATGGTACCAGAGGCCGGACTCGAACCGGCATGACCTTGCAGTCGGCAGATTTTGAGTCTGCTGTGTCTACCATTTCACCACTCTGGCATGATTTGGGCACTATACTGCATGAATGATAAAATCGTCAAGAGTAAAGCGCTGTTTGAATATAACATACTCGCAAAATATGGTTGACAGCAAATATCTGATCTGGTAAAAATGCAGTTCATTTTGATGTGGGGGTGTAGCTCAGCTGGGAGAGCGCTTGAATGGCATTCAAGAGGTCGACAGTTCGATCCTGTTCACCTCCACCAAAAGAACAAGGACTTATGAGATTTTCTCAAGTCCTTTTTTTTGTCTTTTGTCCAAAATTGTCCATATGCACAGTTGCATAAAACCCGTATAATATCACGTAAGATTTCAACAAACCACATCAGGGAGATTTTCCGGTGATTGAACCGATAGTTGCCAAGGTAAAAAACACCAAACCTGGTACTGATAAGCCCAAGACCGCCAAGGCTAAGCTTGTCAAGCCGAAAGCTTCCAAACTGAAGGCCGCTAGGACAAAGGCCGTGACAAAGGCTATGGGCGCCGTATCTTCACTGGGCGAAGTCGAATTCGATCTGAGCGATAGTGAATGGTATCTCAATCGCGAACTGACATGGTTATCGTTTAACCACCGTGTGTTGCATGAGGCCGAGGACGAGCGGACACCGCTTTTGGAGCGGCTTAAATTCATCGCCATTGTCAGCGCCAACCTGGACGAATTTTTCATGAAACGAATCGGCGGACTTAAACAGCAGATCGGCGCCGATATGCGTGAGTTGACCCTGGATGGTCGCACCCCCCGCCAGCAGGTTCAGGAGTGTCTTTCGGTTATTGGGGAGCTTCATGCCCGCAAGAGGGGAATCTTCTACGATGTCAGGACGCTGCTGGAGCATAAAGGCATTGTTATTGAGAACTACAGCGAGCTTGCCGCAAAGGAAAAGCATCAGCTCCGCGAGCATTATTACGCCAACATCTTCCCGCTGCTGACACCCCAGTCCATTGACCCGGCTCACCCGTTCCCTTTTATCTCAAACCTGTCACTTAATCTGCTGGTCACCCTGCGCTACCGCAAGGCAAGCGAGAGCTCGCTATGTCGGGTAAAGGTGCCGGTTGGTCTGGGAACACCACGCTTTCTGCGGGTAGGAAAGGGGGATCGTTTCGTCCGGGTTGAAGACGTGATGATGAACAACCTGAATATGCTTTTTCCGGGGATGGATGTCGTTTCCTGCGAGATCTTCCGTGTAACACGTAATGCCAACACCGAAAAGGATGAGGAACAGGCCGACGACCTGATGTCCATGATTGAATCGGAACTGAAGGAACGCAAATTCGCCCCCATTGTCCGGCTTGAGATCGGTATGGGGATGAATCCGGCGCATCGCGGCCGGCTGGCTTCGGAACTGGAACTGGATGAAGATAACGATGTCTATGAGGCGCCGGGAATGCTGGCCATGCGCGACCTTTTCGAGCTGGCCGGACTGGATTACCCCCGTCTACACGATGCTCCCCATCATCCTATCGACCATCCCCGATTGCAGACAACGCGCAACATCTTCCATATTATCCGCGATGTCGGCTCGATCCTGCTTCAGCACCCCTACGAATCCTTTTCCACATCAGTCGAGCGTTTCCTGCGTGAGGCCGCCACCGATCCCAAGGTGCGCGGCATCAAGATGACCCTGTACAGGACCTCCAGTCAGAGCCGCATTATCGATGCCCTGTTGCAGGCGGCCCAGAACGGCAAACAGGTGGCGGTGGTGGTGGAACTCAAGGCTCGCTTTGACGAGGCGACCAACATCCGCTTGGCGGAACGCATGGAGGAGGCCGGTATCCATGTTACCTATGGAGTGGTGGGCCTCAAGACGCACTGCAAGGTCATTCTGGTGGTGCGCCAGGACTACACCGGTCTGCGGCGCTATGTGCATGTTGGTACCGGCAATTACCATGCCGAGACGGCCCGCGTTTATAGCGATGTCGGAATGCTCACCTGCGATCAGACCATCGGCCAGGATGTGACCGAACTATTCAATTATCTGACCACCGGTTTTACGGCCAAACGTAACTATCAGAGGATTGTGCCGGCGCCGCGCTTCCTGAAAAAAGCCCTGTTGGCGAAGATCGAGCGGGAGATGCAGCTACAGTCCGAGCAGGGTGGGGGACATATACAGTTCAAAATGAATGCGCTGGAAGATGGCGATATTTGCAAGGCATTGTACCGTGCCTCCATGGCCGGTGTGAAGGTTGACCTGTATGTGCGCGACACCTGCCGCCTGCGTCCCGGAATACCCGGCCTGTCGGAAAACATCCGTGTTGTCAGCATTGTCGGTCGTTTTCTGGAGCATGCCCGAATCTACTATTTCCGCAACGGCGGCGCGGAGGAGTATTTTATCGCCTCGGCCGATGCCATGAAGCGCAATCTGGAGGCACGGGTGGAGATCCTATGCCCGGTGGATGCCCCTGAGTTGATCAAGGAGTTGCGGATTATCTTTGATATCCATGCTGCTGACCAGCACTCGGCCTGGGACATGCAATCCGACGGCGCCTATATCCAGCGTATTCCCACTGATGAGGCCACTGCCAACGGTAGCCATTGGATCATGATTAGCATGGCGGAAAGGCGCTTGAAGGAGTCTCTTAAACAGAATAATAAGAAAGGTAAACAACGTCCTAAGAACGGCTGATTGTGGTGCTTGTCGGGGTTTATCCGGGCAGAATTGCAATGAAGGCCGAACTGACTTCTGAAGTTGAGGCAAAGGTTGATGGTATGATACAAAACATATTGAATAAATAGTGTATTAGTGGGGCATATGCCCCACTAATGTTTAACTAAGTGTCTTTTTCATCTCCAACACATTTCCGCATTTGGTTTTCTTGTACTTCACTGAATCCATCAATGATCTGATGATGAATATGCCCCGGCCTCGCTCTGCCAGCGGGTCTGACTCGAAGTCGGGATTGGTTACCGTCTTGAGGTCGAAACCTTGTCCACTGTCGTAGACCCTGATGGCAAGCTGCTTCTCGGAGATAGTGATGCGGATATGCAGTCCCTTGTCAGGATCGGTGGCTTTGGCATGCTTGATGGCATTGACCATGGCCTCGGTAAGTACCAGATTAAGATGGTTGGCGAGCGCTTCCCGGTCCCCATTGGAACGGTCCAGTTCCAGTGCTATATTTTCACCGATCTTTCCGATCAGACTCAGGTAGCGGGTCTGGTTGGGGACCGTTATTTCTATATCGATGACGTTCTTCATGGCGTCCTCACACAATGGGATACCAAGTCCAAATCAAGCCTTAATTTTATACTTGATTTGAAATTGGAATTAATAATTCTCCAGCGCTTCGTCCACGGTCTGGAAGATATCAAACACACGGTGTAGCCTGGTCAACTCGAACATGGACTTGACCTGGGTCTGCAGTCCGCAAAGCCTGAGGCTGCCCTGGCGTGTGGAGGCGTTCTTGAAGCCCGAAACCAGCACGCCAAGCCCCGAACTGTCTATGAAGCGAACCTCTTTGAGGTCGAGCAGAATATCCTTGGTGCCTTGTTCGAAGGTACGGTTAATTTCGGCCTTCAGTTCGTCGGAATTGTGTGCATCCAGCCGCTCTTCCCTTACGAAGATTACCATCAGGTTGCCGTTTAATTCTGTTTTCAGATCCATTTTTGCCATCCTTTCCGTCTAGAGAATTTTGAGTACTACAATTGAAATGTCGTCCTGAAAAGTATCAGAACCCATAAAGTCAGCTATTTTGGTATAAAAAGAATCGATTATCTCATTTGCCGACAAATGGCATATGCTGCCAAGGTAACTACAGATGCGCTCGATTCCGAATAACTCGCCTTGCGGATTTGTCGCCTCGTTCAGACCGTCCGTATAAAAAAGCACTACATCGCCTTTCAGTAACTCAATTCCCCGCTCCTCAAATACGACGGACTTCTTTACGCCTATGATGAGTCCCTCCGCGTCCAGCTCAATACACGAGTCTTCACCTTTCCGTCTGATAAGGGGGTGATTGTGTCCGGCATTGGCAAAGGACAGGCGACCGGTTGCTGAATTGTATTTGGCGTAAAACATGGTGATAAAGAGTTCGGCGCGGGTCAGGTCATCGTAAAGCTGGTTGTTGAGGGTATGAAGGATTGTACTGGTATTAAGAGATGAGTTGACCAGGGCGCGCAGCAGGGTTCGCACCTCGGCCATGATCAGGGCCGCACCGACGCTGTGACCGGAAACATCGGCAATCAGCAAGTCGACGGTATCTTCGCCATGCTGGAAAAAATCATAATAGTCACCTCCTACGTGAGCGGCCGAGACGCAGTGTCCCCCCATATCGATGCCGGAAAGTTGCGGGGCTGCCGCTGGCAGGAGTGAAATCTGGATCTGCTGGGCAATCTCCATGTCACGCATGACGCGGGCATGATCAAGTTGGGTCTCTTCTTTCTGAGAACGTTCCTTTTCCTTTGCCTCCATCTCCCGGACAATAGTGACGGCCTGTGCAAGCTGACCGGCCAGGCTGGCAAGTAAGCCTATGAATTCCTCGGTGAAGAGTCCTTGGATGGATTTGGAAAAGACCGACAAGATGCCGATGGCGGCTTCACCTTCTCGCAGGATAGGGATGTAGGCGCAAGATACCGCGCCCTCGGCGATTGTCTTGTCCAGCTCTACGGTTTCGCGAGCCTGTCTGATGTCGTTGATGAAATGAGCCTTGCAATCCAGAAGCGCCATATCACAGTAAGGTCTGCTTTCCATAAACCAATGTTTCGAGTTGATCGGATGGCGATTGCTGCCCTGATAACTTCTGACCGTAAGGGAGCCGTCATCAGAACAGAGCTGAATGATGGCGATATCCAGCTTGAACTCCTTAAGCAGAAGGTTTAGCAGGTCATCCATGATGATCTGCAGATCAAGGGTGCGGTTTATGATCTCTGATGCCTTCAGTCGGACAAAAAGCGCCTCGCGACTCTGATCCAGAGAGGTTCTTACGGTGCTGAATATGTCGTAGACCGACTCCATGCGCGAACCCATGTCGGAAAGAAAACTGTCCACAATTGCGCCTGCCGCAGCTGCACCAACCGAACCAGCCAAGGTCTTTTCGGTGAAACGTTTCAGGTTGGGAAGTTCGAATTCGGAAACATTGCCGCTGGCGTCGACTTCCCGGTTGCCAATATAGTTGAAGATCGCATTGTGTGCGTCTGTCTCGCCGATGAACTTGGACATCAGGTTGGTGAACTTGGTTATGGTGACCGGTTTTGAAAGCCTCTTGGTCTCGATATTCGGGAGGCTTCGATTCAATTCAAAGGCGCCGATGAATTTGCGGATCTGGTCGCGTTCACATTCCTCCTGACTCAGAAGAATCGAGCAAATGATGTAGCCACTGACGTTAAAAAGCATACTCCAGAAAAGCGAGTGGCTCCACATGTCCATGCCTGACATGCCGAACAACGCTGTTGGTCTGAGGAGACTTAAACCAAAAAGTCCGTGTGTTAAGAACTCGGTTCCAATCCACCCTGAATGGCTGAAAGAGGGGAGCAACAAAGTATAAAACCAGACCAGAGAACCAAGCAGGATGCCGGTGATTGCGCCGGCTTTATTGCCGCGTTGCCAGTATAGTCCGCCCAGCATGGCCGGCAGGAACTGGGCTGCTGCTGAAAAGGAGATCATCCCCATGTTGACCAGCATGTAGGAATCACCCACGACACGGTAGTAAAAATACCCCATGAAAATCACCA
>Ga0265294_10004801_pt1 | contig 16704 bp, 13 predicted proteins | sample MunlanPumphouse3_FD_192504 | JGI IMG/M metagenome (GOLD analysis project Ga0265294, IMG submission 192504) | Groundwater microbial communities from a municipal landfill in Southern Ontario, Canada - Pumphouse #3 | ecosystem: Environmental > Aquatic > Deep subsurface > Groundwater | place...
GAAGCTAATGATTGGAAAGATGTATATGTGCAAACGTGTGAAGCTCTGGTAAGAATGGATAGAGAGGTTTTCACGCTTTTTCTTTCCGACAAAACCATGCAAGGACGGAAAATAGCCTATTTTTCTAAAGACCCCACCGCTATGCGTAAAGCAGAACTCATATCAGGAACGTATATTTACATAAACACCAATTTAAGTGCCAATAGTATTACCAATATAATTCAAAAGATGTTGCGTCGATATAGCATTCCGTTGAGTGAATATAAGATTTATCTGAAAGCTGATTATACTGCACTTCATGAATGATTAACTTGAAATAATTTATTAGGAAAACATATTGAAAAGTTGTTTGGTGTGAGGGCGTTTACCAATGCAAACGGTCAGCGGGTTAGACTCGAGAACTGTCGTTTGCTACTCCCGCTTGATAGCGCAGGTACTGTTAGCTATAATAATATTAAATATTAAATTAGCCGGAGGTTATTATGGGATATATTACCCGACATGCAGAAGCGACGGTTAATAAAGCTGCAAAGATGTTTCCAGCGGTTTTAATTACAGGAGCACGGCAGGTTGGCAAGACTACCTTACTAAAATACATGAAAAGTGAACTTCCATATTTGACGCTTGATGATCCGATTTTACTTCAAAGTGCTATTGAGGAAGCGGGAAGCTTTTTCAAAATGATGCCACCGCCGATAATTGTTGATGAAATACAGTATGCACCGAATCTATTTAGCTATATTAAAATGAGCGCGGATGAAAGTGGTAGAAAGGGACAGTTTTTTTTGACCGGATCGCAACAGTTTAAGATGATGAAAAATGTTAGCGAGAGTCTCGCCGGCAGGATTGGCATTATTAATCTGCTGGGGTTATCTCTGCGTGAAATTAACCACGATGCTTTTAATGAAGCCTTTGTACCAACAGATGAATATTTTAAAATTAGAAAAACGTCAGTCAGGCAAACTGATTACAAAGAAATATGGGAAGTTATTCATAAGGGCTCAATGCCCGCCATGCATGCGGATAAGCTTGATTGGCAGATGTTTTATGCTGCCTATACCAAAACTTATATTGAGCGTGACGTAAGAGCGCTTGCACAGGTTGGCGATGAACTGAAATTTATTAAATTTATGATGGCTATGGCAAGTAAAACCTCTCAAATGCTTAATTTATCATCTGTGGCGAATGAAGTAGGTATAAGCGTGCCTACCGCTGACAGATGGTTGTCCATTTTGATTTCATCAAACATTGTATATCTGCTGCAACCGTATTATAGTAACATCACCAAAAGAGTGGTGAAAACGCCCAAGCTATATTTCCTGGACACCGGGCTTGCAGCCTATCTTACAAAATGGAATACGTCTCAGGTACTGGAGGCAGGTGCAATGGCCGGTGCATTTTTTGAAACTTTTGTAGTGGCCGAAGTGCTCAAAAGTTATTACAATGCCGGGATTTTGAAACCGGCGCTTTATTATTATCGGGATAAAGACGGAAAAGAGATTGATATTCTAATTGAACAAAATGGTGTAATTTATCCGGTTGAGATTAAAAAAACAGCTAATCCGGGCAAGGAGCATATTGTAAACTTCTCTGTACTGGAAAAAATCAAAGGTATAGCGGTAGGAAAAGGAGGCGTTATTTGTTTGTATGATAAGCAGGTTCGTATTAACGATAAAAATGTAACTATCCCGGTGACATGGCTATAAACTTTTCCGGGTACGCATCCCTTCCTCTCCGCCATTTTATTTGTGAACGAAGTGAATATCAGTGTGCCCGCAGGGTGCCAATAAAGAATTACCAAGGGGTTTCGGACTTAGAACTGGAACCCCTTTTTGATATTTTTTACACCCGGGAATAGGCATCTCAAGTTATAATTATAATTATAATAACTTGTGGTATAATTATGCTGCGGAGGTGATTAAGGTGGAACAATTTATAAACCGATACCAGGAAATGGAGTTTTTACAAAGTGAATATGAAAAGAAAGAATCCTCGCTGGTTGTTCTGTATGGTCGGCGCAGGATTGGTAAGACGGCACTCATCACCGAGTTTGGTAAAAACAAAAAGATGCTTTATTTTCTTGCTACCGAAGAATCAGAAAATGAAAACCGCGATCAATTTAAGGATTTGGTGGCGGATTACACTGACAATGAATTATTAAAAAGCGCAAAGGTGGATAATTGGAGCATTATTTTTGATACCCTGGTAAAGTATCCGACCCGGAATAAAAAGCTAATCATACTGGATGAGTTCCAATATATCGGCAGAGCGAATCCGGCCTTTCCTTCAATTTTTCAAAAAATATGGGATACAATTCTTAAGGATAAAGAGGTGATGGTGATTTTATGTGGTTCTTTAACTTCGCTGATGGAGGCGCAAACACTGGCCTACAGCAGTCCCTTGTACGGGAGGAGAACCGGGCAAATCAAGCTTAAACAAATTCCCTTCCAGCATTATCATGAATTTTTCCCCGATAAAAGCGATAAAGAACTAATCGAATATTACAGCATTACTGGCGGTGTACCCAAATATATCGAATTATTCAGTGATTGCGGTGACATCTATACGGCTATTGCTGATAATGTGCTGTCCAAGCAAAGTTTTCTTTACGAAGAACCCGTTTTTTTGCTGCAAGGCGAGGTTAGCGAAATTGGCAGTTATTTCTCCATTATCAAAGCAATTGCGGCCGGTAATCGTAAGTTGGGCAACATAGCAACGGTATTGGAACTTAAGCCCACCGGGCTGACAAAATATCTTAAGACCTTGATTGACCTTGATATTTTGGAACGCCAGGTCCCCATTACTGAAGATAATCCAGAAAAAAGTAAAAAGGGGCTATATTATATAAAGGATCACTTTATTGAGTTCTGGTTTAAATTTGTATACCCTAATAAAAGCTTTATCGAAACGGACAACGTTGATTTGGTCATGAGCAAAATAAAAAACAATCTGGTTAGCTCGCACATTGCTTATGTGTATGAGAGCATCTGCAGGGAAAAAATGTGGTACCTTAACGCTCAGGGAAAGCTTCCCTTTTGTTTAGACAAAGTCGGCTGCTGGTGGAACAACCATGCAGAAATTGATATCGTGGCATATAACAGCAGCGGCCAGGATATTTTGTTGGGCGAATGCAAATATACCAACGAACCAATGGATGTAGATATTTTCTATGCTTTGCAGGAGAAGAAAAAGGCGGTTGCATGGCAAAAAGACCGACGCCGCGAACATTTAATTTTCTTCAGCATCAGCGGCTATACTGAGCAGATGCAAGCATTAGCAAATAGTAGAAATGACATGCTGTTATGCAAATAAAATAATGTTACGCGGGGACGTTCTTCTTGTAACAAACTCGGCTTTATTAATGTAAGCTATGTTAATAATGCATACTATAAATGTTACAAAAGTAATTAGATATGTTACACTATAAGAAAAGATTAGATGTATAGGAGATTTTATCTATGGGTAAAGTTAAGGTAGATAAGCAGGAATTATCGACTTTTATTCTCAAGAATATAGAACCGTATCCGAAAGAAATCGTTAAGCTTACAAGTGATAAATTCAATATTTCCAGACAGACGGTTTATAGGCATATAAGAAAGTTAACAGAAGATAAACATCTTATTGTTAATACGGAGGGACGCAAAAAATCATATAAACTAAATAATACTTGGAATCATCTTGAGTTTGAACTTAAGCCAAACCAGCTTGATGAAGAGGATATTTGGAGGTTGCAGGTTAAACCAATGCTTCCGGAGTTGTCGCGAAATGTCAATGATATTTGCCATTATGGTGTTGGCGAGATGGTTAACAATGTTATGGCGCATTCTGGAGCCTCAAAACTAGAAATTACAGTTAAATATAATACTATCGCAATTGAATTTTGGGTAATAGATAATGGAATCGGCATATTTACAAAAATGCAAAGGGATTTTAATCTTGCGGATAAGAACCATGCTATATTAGAGCTTGCAAAAGGGAAATTAACCTCAGACCCGTCTCAACATTCAGGGGAAGGGATTTTTTTTACATCGCGTATGTTTGACGAGTTTACCATCTTCTCCGAAGACACGGTCTTTTTAGGACATGATAATGATGATTGGCTATTTCCCGATCGAAAGGATTTTACGAAAGGAACAGCAGTAAAGATGTTAATTGAAAGGAGTTCTAAGCGGACAATGAAAGAAGTCTTTGATCGGTTTACTCCTGGAATTGATTCAGAAGATTATGGTTTTCAAAAGACTACTGTGCCGTTAACACTATTACAGTATGAAGGGGAAGCATTGGTGTCCAGATCACAGGCGAAAAGACTAATAGCAAGATTTGACCAGTTTAAAGAAGTAATTCTGGATTTCAAAGGGATAGAGATTATCGGGCAACCGTTTGCCGATGAAGTTTTTCGGGTTTTTAAAAATGAGCATCCTAACACGCAGCTTTATCCGATAAATACTAATGAAGATATTGATAGAATGATAAAACATGTCAAAAGCAAGGAACAATAACGGTCTGCGGGTTAGACTTTTTCCGGGGCACGCGTCCCTATCCTCTTCGCCAATAAAGAATTATCAAGGGGTTTCAGACTTTGTACTGAACCCCTATATTTTTTACAGGGTCATCACAGCTTAAGGCCCAGCAGAAAATGTTGACAGACAAATAGCAGGTCATTATAATAGATGCAATATAAAAAAATGACGATGACAGGGAATAGTAAGCTGATCCTCAGGCTGTAGAGAACCGCTGTTTGGTGTGAGGCGGTCGAAGAGGCAAGCAGAACTCGCCCTGGAGTTGCCGACCGAAATCATTTTAGAAAGTAGGCTCGGACGGAACTTCCACCGTTAAAAGGAAGGGGATATCGGGTCTTAAGATCCCGCATCCTGATGGAGAGAACGGCAGTAGCCGTTAAATTGAGTGGTACCGCGGAGTTAATCCCTTCGTCTCAGAGTTCTGAGCGAAGGGTTTATTTTTTTATCAAGAAGGGTGGAGAAACAAAGATGTTAGAACTACGAATCAACGGATTTGGCGGGCAGGGTTCCGTTACCCTGGCTCACTTGTTAGCGCAGGCTGCGCTGGAAAATGGTGAGCAGGGACAGGCTTTGCCTTTCTTTGGGGTGGAACGCCGTGGAGCGCCGGTGCGGGCAGCAGTACGCATGTCCCCTACCACTATCCACGCGCACAGTCAATGTGAGCTGCCGGATTATGTGGTAGTGATGAGCGAAAAGCTCACCGAAGCGGCGGTCAGTGAAGGCATTACTGAGATCGGCAGCGTGATCATCAATGCTCCCCACGCCGTAGCCGTGAAGAAGCACCCTACCTGGCAGGTGGACGCAGACGCCATCGCCCGCGAAGCCGGATTATTTTCGGCCGATGGGCCTTTTATCAATATTCCGCTGTTTGGCGCGGTGTGCCGGGTGCTAAACATCCCGCAGAATATTATGGAACAAACCATCCTGAATAAATGGCCGGGCAATAATGGCGAGCGTAATCTGGGCGCCGCTGGCAAGGCTTATAACACCGTAACGCAGATTAGCCTGTAGCGCACTTTATATTTGGATTAGCGAAAGGAATGGAAACAAATGAAATCAGTTACGAAAGCCTACCGACCCATTTCCTGGCCGATGAAGGGAGCCGGCGGTGACACCGGTTCCTGGCGAGTACACCGTCCGGTAGTTGACACTCAAATATGCAGCAAATGCCAAATTTGCTGGGTATACTGTCCGGAAGCGGTCATTGACCGCAAGGAAATAACGATTGATTACCGCTACTGCAAGGGCTGCGGCGTATGTGCCACAGAATGCCCCACCGGCGCAATCAGCATGGAAAAGGAGGAGTAGCAGTATGAAAGCAGCGCAAGTTATAATGGATACCGGTGCCCATGCCGCCGCGCTGGCTATTAAAAGCGCCCGGGTGGACGTGGTACCCGGTTATCCTATCACTCCCCAGACCAGCATCATGGAAGCGGTGGCTGCCATGGTTGAAAATGGCGAACTGCACGCCCGCTTCATTCCGGTAGAAGGCGAACATAGCTCCATGGCTGCTGCCGTGGCCGCATCCGCTGCCGGCGCCCGCGTTTTCACAGCCACTTCGGCCAACGGCCTGCTGTATATGCACGAAGTTTTGCATATGGCTTCCGGTGGACGTTTGCCGGTGGTAATGTGCAACGTCAACCGCGGCATATTTGCTCCCTGGACCCTGTGGGCCGACCATCAGGACTCATTTTCTCAGCGCGATACCGGCTGGATTCAATATCACTGTTCCTCCAATCAGGAGGTGTTCAACACCATTTTGCAGGCCTTCCGCGTAGCCGAACAGATCAATATTCCTGTGATGGTCAACTTTGACGGTTTTGCTATCTCCCATTGCCTTATGCCCCTTACCCTGCCGCCACAGGAGGATATCGACCGTTTCCTGCCTCCGCATGAACCGGAATGGCGGCTCGACCCGGCGCAGCCCTCTTCCTTCAGCAATGTGACCAATGCGCCCGAATACGCACCCTTCCGCCAGATGCTGTCCGACGATATCATAGCGGCCATCCCGCTGGTAAAGCAGGCGGCGCAGGAATATAAGGATATCACCGGCATGTGGGATGGCGACACCATCGACACCTATCGGCTGGAAGACGCCGAAGTGGTAGCCTTTGCGGTCAACAGTATGGCGGCAGAATTAAGACTTTCCATTGATATCCTTCGTGAGCAGGGCATCAAAGCTGGTCTGCTCAGACCGCGCCTGTATCTGCCCTTCCCGACTGAGGATATCATCAGCGCACTGCCGCAAAATGCGCAGGTGATGGTACTGGATCGTAACTATAACTTCGGGCACCCCGGCGGCATTTTGGCTTCAGAGCTGAAAAGCGTACTCTTTGGCCGACGCAACGACATCACGGTTAAAAACCGGGTAATAGGCATTGGTGGCATCGATCTGACCCGCCGCTTCATGGCCGCCGAAATTCGCGCCATGATGGATGAATAAAAAGCATAGACCATGAAAGGAATGGATGAGATATGACTACCAGTATTAAACAATTACCGGATATTGAGCAGGTTTTAAGCGGCAACGGGGCCTGCGGCGGCTGCCCCGCAACTATGGCCTTGCGCATTGTAGGCAAGGCTTTGGGTTCAAACGCCATCATGCTTCTGACCCCATCCTGTTCGGTAGCCAGCATGGGCATGACCCCTAAGCTAGGCTACAACTGGCCCTGCATAAATATTTGCTTTGCCACCGCTGGCTCTTCGGCTTCCGGTATTAGCCACGCGCTTGAAATAATGCAGGAAAAGGGCCGTCTGCAAGGCGAGCTGCCCACCGTATTCTGTTGGGCGGGCGATGGCGGTACCTATGACATCGGCTTCCAGGCGCTTTCAGCCGCAGCCGAGCGCAATGATAATATGATTTTCTTTTGCTACAATAACGAAGCCTACAGCAACACCGGTGTGCAACGCAGCGGGGCTACCCCGCGCGGCAGCTTCACTACCACTACCCCCACCGGCAAGCGCCAGCCCAAGAAAAACATGGCCTTGCTGATGTTGGAGCACAATATTCCCTACGTGGCTACTGCTACCGTGGCTTACCCCGGTGACCTGTACGACAAGGTGGTAAAAGCCAAAAACACCCCGGGTATGAAATACATCGAAATTCTAGCCCCCTGCTATTTAGGCTGGCAGTTCAATATGCCTGAAACCGTGCAGATGAGCCGTAAGGCTGTGCGCAGCGGTTCCTGGCTGTTATGGGAAGCGGAAAATGGCAAGATCAGCTTTAATACCCCCAGCGCGCATATCATCAGCGGTAAAAAGAAGGCTGAACCGGTGGATGAATACTTAATGAAGCAGGGTCGGTTCAGCCGCCTGCTTAAAGGTTCTGACGCTGCCCAGCGCATCGCCGAAATTCAAGGCGACATCGATCGCGAGATTGCTTTTATGCGGGAACGGGCGAAGATTACGATTTAGTTTTCACGATGCTAGTACTTTCCATCGGCTGTTCAGCGGCACGCCGGCAATCGTTACCGTGTTTACTGGCCTTTCATAGTCATGACACCGATGGTAAGTGATACAGAAGTTGTTTTATGTTCATGGTTCGCATAGGCAGGAATTAAAATACTTGTAAACCTGCATTTCATACTAACCCCCCATGGCCAGAGGCCATACCCTAAAGGGCACACGGCAACCACGGATGAAAATGCTTAAGTTTATTTTTGACGCAGATTTACACAGATTATTATGATTTACGCAGATTTCATTTTCCATAATTATTATCAGCGTTAATCTGTGCCCGAAGGGTCCGCGTCCTTCCGCGTCAAAAAAGTCTATTTTCTAATTAAATCAATACAGTCTCGAATTCAGCACCCGTTATTAATGAAAAACATACAAGGAGTGAGCAGCTTGTCTTATGCTGATGAATATCGTTCTAAATTAGTCAGTGCCGAAGAAGCCGTAAAGGTTGTCAAAAGTGGAGATTGGCTTGATTGGGGTCAGATTCTTTCCAATCCCTATGCGCTGGATACAGCATTGGCAGCCCGCAAGGATGAGCTTGATGATATCAAGATACGTCTGGTTATGAGTGCAAAAGTGCACGAAATCTGGAAAGTTGATCCGGAAGGCGAAACCTTCCATATGAACAATTGGCATTTTGGTGGAGCTGATAGAGCCCAGCATGACAAGGGAAATGCCTATCATATTCCCAACCTTTATCGTAATCATCCCCTCTTCTATAGAAAGAGTCTATATGACGATGTTGACGTAGCTATGTTTAGAGTTCCACCGATGAATAAGCACGGGTATTTTAATTTTAGCTGCAGTGTAGCCGTCCTTCGCGCCATATGTGATGTGGCCAAGAAGATCGTAGTGGAGGTTTGTCCGGGATTACCCTGGGCCTGCGGCGGGCGGGAAGAATTATTAAATGTCTCTGAGGTGGATTACATTGTGGAAGCGGATTCACCGGTAGTGGAAATACCGGCCCCTCCACCTACTGCAACAGATAAGATAATAGCCGAACATGTGATGAAAGAGATGGTCGATGGCGCTTGTATCCAGTTGGGAATTGGCGGGATGCCCAATGTTGTAGGTACACTGCTGGCTGAATCTGATCTTAAGGATTTAGGCTGTCATTCCGAAATGTTATGTGATGCCTTTTTTCATTTGTTTGAAGCAGGGAAATTGACTAATAAGCGCAAGGCCATCGATACGGGCAAGACGGCTTACGCCTTTGCCGCAGGAAGTCAATTTCTCTATGATTGGATAGACAATAATCCCAGTCTGGCCGCCTATCCTACTACCTATACCAACGATCCTCATATTATTGCTATGAATGATAATGTTGTGTCCATAAACAGCTGTATAGAGGTAGATTTATACGGGCAGATTTCCTCAGAATCATCAGGTACTCGTCATATTAGCGGTACTGGCGGGCAATTGGATTTCGTTACCGGCGCTTATAGTTCCAGAGGTGGTAAAGCCATCATTTGCTGTACTTCCAGCTACCAGGATAAGCAGGGCAACCTGCAATCGCGGGTTGTGCCCATGCTTCCCCAGGGATCAATAGTTAGCGTTCCCCGTACCCAGGCCCACATTATCATTACCGAATATGGCAAATGCGACCTGGCTGGCCGCAGCACCTGGGAGCGGGCTGAGCGAATTATCAACATCGCCCATCCTGACCTCCGGGATGGGCTGATTAAAGAAGCACAAAAAATGAAAATTTGGAGTAAGAGCAATAAGATATAGTACAAGTTGTTTTAACAAAGTTGGGCGCTGGTGGGACACCCATTTAGAAATTGATATCATGGCTTATAACAGCACCGGCCAGGATATTTTGTTTGGCGAATGCAAATATACCAACGAACCAATGGATGTAGATGTTTTCTACGCTTTACAGTAGAAGAAAAAGGCGGTTGCATGGGAAAAAGACCAGCATCGAAACTGGGATTATCAACACAAAAAAGCTATATGCTGAAAAAAAATAAAATTATCGACCTGTAAGGGATTGACGATGAGATGTTTCCCACCCATCCGTTGGTAAAAATTGCCCTGGCGCACTACCAGTTCGAGAGCATTCATCCCTTTTATGACGGCAACGGTCGTACCGGCAGAATATTAAATATTTTGCTTCTGTGCCAGAAGGAATATTTACACTATCCCATTCTCTATGCCAGTTCTTACATCATCAAAAACAAAAATCAATATTATGATCTACTGCAAGAGTGCATGCAAGAAGAAAACGACACACCTTTTATAGAGTTTATGTTGACTTCGCTCAGGATAACCGCTGAAAAAACCCTGGAAATGGTTAACAACATAAAAAGACTAATAGGGAAATACTCTGACGAAGAATTTTTAGAAACTATCAAAGGGCAAAAAAAGGTATTGCGACAGGTAATTGAGCTTATATTCAATAAGGTTTATGTGAGGATAGAGGACCTGGTGGAGATGGGTGTGCATCGGCAAACAGCATCTAGCTATCTTCAGCAATTGGTTGAAAAAGGGGTGCTCCAGGAAGAAAAACTGGGACGGGAAAAAATATTCAAGAATACGGAGCTATTAAAATTGTTTGAAGGGGAATAAGGAATGATTAATCAAGCCGATATAAATGCCAAAGTCAACCTGGTTACCAAAATAGCCAATAAACTCCGCGGCCCCTATACTTCCGAAAAATATGGCAATGTCATAATACCCATGTCGATACTCCGGCGCTTTGACTGTGTTCTGGAAAGCAAAAACAAGAAAATCAAAAACATCCTGAAAAAGTTTGAGAAACTAGATGTTGATGAAAAGCTCATTGAACAGGCAGTACTAAAAGAGTGTGGAGTACCTTTTTATAATAAGAAAGGTGTTAGTTTTGAGGCTTTAATTGGTGACAGCGATAATATCAACGCCAATTTTATGGAGTTTATTAGCGCCTATTCTCCCAGCATTGAAAACATTATTAAGGGGCTTAAATTTAAAGAAGAAGCTGAATTCATGATAAAAAAGGGTATCCTTTTTGAAGTAGTCAAAGCATTTTCGGAAGTCGATTTTCATCCTCAAAGCACCGATCAGTTGACTATGGGTTATGTATTTGAGGAAATTATAAGAACCTATAAATCAAATGCCGAGGCCGGTGATCACTATACTCCGCGAGAAGTCATTGAACTCTGTGTTGAGTTGATGATGGCGGAAAATGTGGATAATCTCAAAAAGGAAGGCAAACTAATTCGCATATATGACGGCTGCTGCGGTACCGGCGGGATGCTTACGGTAGCTAAAAGGAAACTAAACGACATGGTCGGCAGCAGTGACCGGGTGCGCTTGTTCGGGCAGGATAACAATCCCGAAGCCTATGCGGTTTGTTGTGCGGAAATGCTTATGTTGGGTGAGGATGCCAGGAATATTTTTGAGGGTAACACCTTGACCGAAGATCATCTGAAAGGTGAGAAATTCGACCTGCTTATTACTAATCCCCCTTTTGGAGTGGAATGGAAAACGGAAAAAGCTATGGTGGAAAGAGAACGTAACAGTACCAATAATCGGTTTAGGGCGGGACTGCCCAGGGTTAGTGACGGGCAATTGTTGTTCCTGCAGAACCTGCTGGCCAAGGCTGAAAATGATGCCAGAATAGCCATCATACTTAATGGGTCCCCCTTATTTTCCGGTGATGCCGGCAGCGGGGAAAGCGAAATCAGGCGCTATGTTATGGAAAACAATCTCCTGGAAGCTATTGTGGCTTTGCCTGACCAGATGTTTTACAACACCGGAATCTATTCATATATCTGGATATTATCGAAAACCAAATCAAAAAGGCGGGATAAAAAGGTTCAGCTAATTAATGCAGTAAACTTTTACGATGAGCAGAAGCCCAAATCTCTGGGCAACAAACGCAAATATATTTCCCCTGCACACCGAGAGAGAATCGTCCAGCTTTACCGCAATTTCGCGGAGAATGAATATTCCAAAATATATGATACCACCCACTTTGGCTATAATAAGGTAGTAATTGAACGACCCAAAAAAGATGAAAATGGTCAGTCCGTTCTTAAAAAGGGCGTCCGGCAGGCGGATGCCTCCCTGCGGGATACCGAGAATATCCCGCTTAAAGAGGATATTGATGAGTATTTCCGGCGGGAGGTATTGCCCTATGTACCGGATGCCTGGATTGATTATGAGAAAACCAAAGTGGGCTATGAGATCCCCTTTACCAGGTATTTCTACAAGTACATACCACCCCGGAAATCTGAGGAAATACTGGCCGAAATTATTGAGATAGAAGAGGACATTAAGGATACCATATCTACACTTCTAGGTCAGGCGGTGAATCCTTAATGGCAACAAAAATGAAACCGAGTGGTATTGAATGGATTGGGGAGATACCCTGTGCGTGGGGTTGTGAAAAACTAAAGTATCATGCAACGATAAATCCTACCACAGATTTAAAAGCAATTGAATTTGATGACGATACCGAAGTATCATTTGTGCCTATGGAACACCTCCATAATGGTTTTCATGATTATTCATCAATAGCTTTTTCACAGGTAAAAAGAGGATACACGGTGTTTTCAGAGGGTGATATTTTGCTTGCAAAAGTAACGCCTTGTTTTGAAAATGGAAATATTGCTATTGCTGAAGATCTTATAAAGGGAGTAGGATTTGGCTCAACAGAAATTTTAACTATTAGATGCAACAGTATTAACCCAAGTTTTACTTATTACTGTCTTCAGAACCCTACATTTAAGGCAAGAGCTGTCGCTGAAATGTATGGAGTTGCAGGACTGAAAAGGATTCCTCCAACTTTCATTGAGAATAGTTTTTTCCCTTTTCCCTCTTCTTCTACTCAGCAACACATTGCTGAGTATCTCGACCAAAAGTGCAGCGATATAGATAAAATTATTTTGGCAAAACAGAGGCAGAATGAACTGCTGAAGGAGCAGCGTCAGTCAATCATATATGAAGCCGTCACCAAAGGACTGGATAAGCAGGTTAAATATAAGGACAGCGGTATTGAATGGATTGGGGAGATACCTGAGGATTGGGATATTTCCAAAGTAAAATATTTCTATGAGACACAACTGGGAAAGATGTTACAGCCATCTCAAAAGAATGATAATGAGACGGTTGAAAAGTACCTTTGTTCTTTCAATATAACATGGGATGGAATAAATCAAAGTGAAATAAAAGAGATGTGGTTTAATGAACGGGAAAAGAAGATATTTGGTATAAAACGGGGAGATTTGTTAGTTTTGGAGGGAGGAGACGCTGGAAGGGCATGTATTTGCGATATAGATTTTCCGTATTATATCCAAAATGCTGTTCACAGAGTTAGGGCAAGAGAAAACGCAATAAATAAATACCTCTACTATTGGCTGTATGTACTCAAAGCAATTGGGTATATTGATTTACTATGTAATAAAGCGACTATCATGCATTTTACACAAGACAAAATGCTAAATATAGATATTCCTATCCCGCCAATTGATGTTCAGCAACACATTGCCGACTATCTCGACCAAAAATGCGCTGACATTGACCGCATTATTAACGCTAATAACGATATGATTGAAAAGCTGAAAGAATACCGCCAGAGTATTGTATATGAGGCAGTTACTGGTAAAATATAATATATAATGATCAAGAAGCCGGTATATGCAGCATTTGCACATACTGCCGTGGATGACAAACATAAAGCAGTTCAAAATTAAGGCCTACCAATGGGCGCTATTGGAGGTGAGAACGATGGCGCGAGAAGACCTGAAAGAAAACCCTTTCCGTGATGAAATCTATGATTATCTTATCAGTACCGGCTATTGCCCAGGTAAAAAAGCCGAGTATGATTTCCGCAATGCGCTTGACCGGGCCAGGCTCTTTGATTTCCTGGAAAGCTCGCAAAAGGAACAGCTTGAGCAATTTAAGGCTACCCACGGAAAAGGTTATAAAGATAGGTTTATCAAACTCTTAAATGACAAAATCAATTCCCGGGGCCTGCTGCTATCACTTAATGAACCAATTGAGGACTATACCAGTAGCACCAGGTTTTACCTGGCCTTCTTTAAGCCTAACCTGGAAGGGATGAGCGATGGCCTTAGCCTTTATGATAAAAATATCCTCTCTATTAACCGTGAATTTGCTTATGAAGACAAAGAAGACAGCTTCAGGGTTGATCTTGCTATATTTTTAAACGGCATCCCCATTATAATGATTGAGCTAAAAAAGCAGACCGCCGGGCAAAGGGCGAGTTTTGAAGGCACCAATCAATTCAAATATAGGCGTAATCCCGATGAGTTAATTTTCAGCTTCAACCGGAGGACCTTGGTTTACCTGACCATGGATGAATTCGAGGCTTTTATCTCTACCCGCCTGGACCAAAAAAACACGGTATTTCTTCCTTTTAACCGGGGATCAACGGATGAGGGGGCCGGTAATCCTACGGTGGAGGGTAAACACTGTACCTATTATGTTTGGGAAGAGATTTTGCCAAAGGATATGCTTTTAAAAATTATCCGTGAATTTATGTTTATTGATGATGAAGGGGTCATGATATTCCCGCGTTATCATCAGCTGGATGCTGTTTTGAGGATGGAAGCAGATGTAAGGACAAACGGAATCGGCGGCAGGTATCTTATCTGGCACAGTGCGGGCAGTGGTAAGACCAAAACCATTGCCTGGCTCTCCAAGCGTCTAATTAATCTTCCTGAAATTGATACAGTTATCGTTATTAGTGACCGCACTGTCATTGACAGCCAATTGGGAAATGAGATTACTACGGTTGATGGCAAAACGGGTGTTGCCCAATGGATAGAAGATAACTCGGCCGAGTTGTTAAAAGCTCTTCAGGCGGGCGGGTATATTGTTGTTACCACCCTGCAGAAATTCCCCTTTATCCTGGAGCACTTAAAGGAACAGCAGCAACGCCGGTTTGCCATTATTATCGATGAAGCGCATTCATCAGCAGCGGGAAAGACTATGTCCAAGGTATCGGAAACACTATCTGGCAAGTCGTTTAAAGACGCCATTATTAGTGATGAAGTTTATGAGGAGTTCGAAGATAGCCAGGGATTATTACTCAAACAGGAGAACCGGATAAAAGCTACCCACAATGTAAGCTATTTTGCTTTTACAGCCACACCAAAGGCCGAAACTATGGAGCTGTTCGGTACAAGAAAAGAGCTGGGTAAGCAGTATTTCCATAAATACTCCATGAAGCAGGCCATACAGGAGGGGTTTATTTTAAATCCCCTGGCTGCCTACACTACTTATAATGAAAAATTCGAGATCAAGAAGAAAAAGGATGATGACACCGAATACGAAAGCAGCCGGGCAACTGCTGCGATTCTTAAACATATTACCAGTTCGCCGGAGGTTATTGATATAAAGACCGCCATCATTATGGAGGACTTCATATCAAAACGAATATCATGGCTGGGCGGCAAGGCAAAGGCCATGCTAATTACGCCTTCACGTAAACATGCGGTTTGTTATAAGCTGGCTATCGATAAATACATCGAAAAACACGGCTATGCCTTTAAGGCTGTTGTTGCCTTTACTGGTACCATTGAAATTGATGAGATTAATTATACCGAGGAAAATATGAATGCGGGTTTTAAGGAAAAAGATATCAAAAAGCTTATTAGCAATCATGATCAAGTAAGAATCATCGTGGTTGCCGACAAGCTGCAAACAGGATTTGATGAGAATAAGCTATGCATTATGTATGTAGATAAAAAGCTTAACAGCAGTGTTAAAGCAGTTCAAACATTGTCCCGCATCAACCGGGCAGCGGAAGGTAAAAAAACTTTTATCCTCGATTTTGTCAACACGGCAGAAGAAATCCAGGCTTATTTTAAACCGTATATAGGCGGCGAGCTTTATCTGCCGCCGGAAAACGAAACCGATCCCAATATACTCTTTGGCAAACGGGATAATCTATTGGATTATTATGTGTTTACACTTGACCAGGCGGATCAGGGTTATGCCTTGATTAAGGATGGCAATAAACATTCCGCTGAACTGACATCGCTCTTTTCGCAGGTCAAACAGAACTTTGAAAAGCTTAAAGAAGTTGAACAAAAATTGTTCATCGCAGAAGTAGCAAAATTTATCAAACTGTTCTACTATATCTCCACGGTTTATAATGTTTGGAACAATGATATGAAGCGCCTGGCTGTATTCCTCGATGCGCTGCATAATGTGCTGAATGTAAAGGTCCATGATATTAGAATAAATCCCGATGAGCTGGTTGAGCTGGTAGTTTATTCAGCCGAAAAGGCTATAGAGGATGAAAATCTGCTGGGTGATAGCATAGAATATTCATTTGACAAGATTTCAACGGAGTCGGTCGTAAAAGAGAAAAGCTACTCGCTGATTGATGAAATCATTGAGAGAATTAACACCCGCTATGGAAATTATGAAAATGCTTCTAAAGAGCTCAATGAGATTGTTGATACCCTCAGTAACGATAAAGATATGATTGTGAATATCAGAGACAGCACACCCAGTGCTTATGAGGCGGAAGCAATAGATAAAATTGGGCAAATCTTTGTCAACCGCATATTATCATCGGATGAAGAACAGTCGCGCCTCTTTGCTCAAATCAGTAGTGATAAAGATGTTTTAAGAACACTGGCCCAGGCCGTAATAAGAAGGATTCAAGAAGGGCTGAGGGCGAGTTGAGTATATCTTGAAGATCGAGGAATACTCTGGGTAGATTTAAGAACTCGAGTATCCTTGGAGTAGTCAAAACAATCGAATCTATTGA
>Ga0265294_10004802_pt1 | contig 16704 bp, 17 predicted proteins | sample MunlanPumphouse3_FD_192504 | JGI IMG/M metagenome (GOLD analysis project Ga0265294, IMG submission 192504) | Groundwater microbial communities from a municipal landfill in Southern Ontario, Canada - Pumphouse #3 | ecosystem: Environmental > Aquatic > Deep subsurface > Groundwater | place...
GCTTCGTTGCGGTACCGAAGTTCACCTACCATCCGCTCGACCTCGGCGGAGATTGTTTCGGGATGACAGAAACGGCGGCGGGCAACCTGAACCGTGCGGGTACGCCCCACTTGACAATATACGCAGGAATATGAGCAGATTTTCACCGGAATGGTGTTGATTCCAAGACTCCTCCCCAGGCGCCTGGATGGAACTGGCCCGAATATTGACATGGAATGATCCTTTGGATTATACAATCCTGACAAAATTATATACAGCTCATCAGTATCAGCTTTTTTTCCTGTCGTTGTACATCTCTTCGCGAACCATAGTCTTGCCACACTTAGGGCATTTTAAGTCGGTGCAAGATACCCCCGCCTTGTGCGGTATGTGAGTATTGCATGAAGCACAAACACAATCACCGCCTGGGCCATAAGCTCCGCCACTTTTGCCCTGTCCTCGTCCACTACTCTGGCCGCCATCACCAGCGCAGTTGCCCGCTCCCCTGCCTGTTCCTGCCCCTGTTCCTTTTGGACCTGTTCCTCTTGGACCTGTTCCATCTCCTCGTGGCATATTAAACCTCCTTTTACTCTGGATTTTGTCGACAGTAGAAAGCGGATCCCGTTATCCATTTTCTACCCGAATCTCTGATATTCCAACTTGTGTCCGTTGTTTTCATGTTTGTTCCGGCTATTTGCTCAGTTAATACTAATTAGCAATAACCGGGCCAGAAAAACTTGAGTAACAATTTTATTAAAACTTCCTGCATTCGCAATATTATGCTTTTAATTGTTTGTGGGCCTTGTCATTCAATTAGTTGTAGTTATGCGACTGTGGATCAATACTGTCCGGTTAGGCGCTTAGCGCCATCTGAAAGTGTATCACCTGATCGCTCGGAGCAAGTATGTGTTAATGGTTCAACTTCTTGGCGGTCTAATAACATATCTGCGACTTGCAATTTACTGCCGAAAGCAGCACGGCGAAGCTGTCAGCATCAAAAGAGTGAGAGAATTACGTCATCAGATTGCTAATGAGGCTACAGAGGTTCTAACGACGCCTAGCAAAGACCTAACCGGACAACAATGATATTTAATTGCAGATAGCATTAACAGTGCCAAAGAAAGCAAGTAGAGCGAATACAGAACCTTAGTTGATTTGGAGATATTGCTCGTAGTTGTTTTACTGTTATGCGGACCATCAAATATGGCTGTTATGCTAAATATGACAGATGCTGCCGACAATTCTCATTCCACCACAGGCGTGCAAAATTCCTTTTCAGCTGTACAATCAGACTATTGCTGTCTCTGATTACGCAGTCTCTCGCTGGCACGTTAGTTGCGATTTGTTCAGTCAGCAAACGAATGAATCTAACGGAAACAAAATGGTAACTGTTCAGCATTTTCTGGGAGCGTAGGCATCCTGCCTGCGTTTCAAGCGGGTGTATCGCTTGAATAGACCTTGAAGTCAAAAGCCATTTCGGGCATGCATCCGCCCGAAACACGGGCAGGATGCCCACGCTCCAGGGAAAACCAATTTTGTACTGAATAGTTACGATTATTGTGTTTATTCTGATGCTTGCCTACGAAACATTCGAGAGTCGTCTGCTTATACCCAGGATTTACGGTCGCGCATTGCGCCTCCCGTCGTCAGTTATCCTGTTTTCACTATTAGCAGGAAGTGTTTTGTCAGGCGTTGTAGGGGCGCTTCTTGCCCTTCCATTGGCAGCGGCTGTGTTGATGCTTATCGAGGAGTTGCGCGTAGAGTTGCCTGGGCAGCAGGAACAGGAAGCAGATTTGGAGATCAGGGAACGCGACGACCGCAATGAAGAGGAGTATGAGCGAAGGGCCGAGGGCATGTCAGCAGAGCAGGCAGCAGCTATCGCTGTTGAAATATCCAATGATCGACATAAGGAAGAAATCAGTCAGGCAATTAAAACGGATGAACCTGAAAAAGAATACAGGGGGCCAACTCCGACTTGACCAAGTGACAAAGGAGATTATCGTGGCCGGAAAAAAAGATGCAGCAACAGAATCTTACAAGCCGTTCTGGCAGCGCCATTCTCTCAGCCTTACCGCGTCTGGCATCCTTGCGCTCTGGTTTGTCCTCTATATAAAGTCTGATCCTGAATCGCATGCCGGTTCCTTCTTCGGCAACGCTATCGCTGACTGGACCGGCGTTGTCATAACCGTTCTGGCGACAAAATGGTTCTTTGAAAAGGGGTCGCGGGAGAGCCGAAAACCTAAAATAACGCACAAAAACAGGGCACTGGAGCTGTTGCACGAACATTCGTTGACCATATTTCTTGTTATATCGGGGATAGGGTGGCTAGTTCTTTCCTTGCAGGTTGATCCGGGAAGCAAATGGGGAACGGTAGTCAGTAATATGGTTTCAGAGTGGACGCAGCAGATCGGATTGGTTCTGCTTACTAAGAAGCTCATCGAGACCGGCTCCAAAGAAAGCAGTGACAAGAGTTAGGGCGTTGCCCCCATAGATCGCTCTCAGTTGAGTAAAAGTGTTTTGGATGAGCAACTTCATGTCGTCCCAAGGCAGAGTGCTGCATAGATACGGGCAGCGGCTGACACTTCGTCAAAAACAACGCGCTCATCCGGTGTATGGGCGGTTTCCAGAGAACCTGGCCCGAGAATAAGAGGTTTTACCCCTGCCGCAAAAAAGAGGTTGCCGTCGGAATGAGAGCGGAAGGCATCCATCTGTAACGACAGGTCAAGACGTGGATAGATCTCCTGTAAAATCTGTGCCGGACGGTTATTGGTGCCAAGGATGTAGCCGGCTGAGGCAAAATCAAAGGAAACTTCCAGATCCAGTCCGGGAATGGTCTGGTCGAGGTTGGCGACGATCAGGCGGATCGCGTCCTGCAGGGCGGTCGGGTCTTGATCGGGCGGCAGATGCAGGTCAATCCAGGTTTCACAGCGATCCGGAACGACAAAACCGGCTCGCGACGATCTCATCTCCCTGATGGAATAAACGATCTCGGTTTTCGCCCGGTCGAACAGCGGGTCGTTCCCGAGCAGCAGCAGGACGCGCAGCATCGATTCAACCGCATTATGTCCCAGCTCCGGGAGCGAGGAGTGGCTGCGCAGGCCGCGCGTGATAAAGCCTGCCTCCAGGTAACCGTAATGGGCGAATCCGGCCGCCAGGCTGGTCGGTTCGCCGATGACCACCCATGGCGGACAGCATGATTGCAGGAAGGTTGCGCTGCCATCGCCGTTTTCTTCCTCTCCCACTACCAGCAGAAGCCCTACAGAAGGGCGCTCTTCAGGTCTTAAGGTCTCGGCAAGGGCCAGCCACGCCTCGATCATGGCGGCGCACCCCCCCTTCATATCGGCACTCCCCAGCCCGCGGATGATACCGTTATCCAGCTCTGGTCCGAATTCATCAAGATCCCAGGCAGGTACGGTATCCACATGCCCCACCAGGTAAAGCCGAGGTTCTTCCGGCCCCATGGTCACGCGCAGGTTATAGCGATCCTCTTCCACCGGTTGTCGTTCCACGCTGAAACCTGCCCTGGTAAGGAGCTCTTCCAGGTAAATCTGGATATCCTCTTCCTTACCGGACGGCGAATAGATATCGAGCAGGTCGAGGAGTGTTTTGCGCAGCCGGTCCGGATTGACGGCACGCCAGACGTTCTCCAGGTGGGCCATCATGATTTCTTGACCTTTACCGGTTTCTTTCTGGACTTGCGTGTCAGGTTGAGGGACATGTAAACGTGTTCCTGGACATCATCAAAACCCTGTTTTTGAAAGAAGCGAATCGCCGGCTGATTGTCGGCGGATGTATCAATGATCATCATCCGTACTCCCTGTTCCTTCATGCGGTGCTTGATCTCCTTGAACAGACCGCTTCCCACGCCACCCTGCTGAATATCACTGCGGACTCCCACCCAGACGAGATAACCGTATTTCCAGGGAGAGTTGTGTTTTGTGACGGTTGTTCCCAAGGCGAAGCCGAGGATCTCTTCCCCCGCCTCTGCCACCAGGCAGAGTTCGCTGTCAGAATTAAAGAGCGTGGTGATCTCGTATTCGTCCCAGGTACGGTAGAGACTTTGGAAGGACTCGGCGGTAAAAACCTCCTCGCCTATATGGAAAACCTCGGAAAAATCATCGATGGTCATCTCCCTGATGCGGAGCGTATCCTTGCCTGTTGAAGATGTTTCTGACATGAGGTCACCTCGTTAATATGAAGGGGAAATCTTTGCTGTTCCGATTATAAAACCATACCCCCCGAATATACCGTCGTCAAAGCAATTCCTGTGAATTTACCCTAAATGAATTGTAATTATAAAATCCGGGCGCATTTTACCATGTCAGGTCGAGAGGGAACGAGCAGAAGGATGTTTTCAAGAGCTAAAAGGATCGGGAAAAGTTTCTAACATACCTTGAATCGGCAACGGAGCGGTATGGGGCTGTAATACATGCGTACTGCCTGCTCAGCAACCATTATCACATTTTATTGGAAACACCGTCAGGCAACCTGTCGCAAATCATACGTCATATAAACGGAGCTTATAGGAGAAACGGCCATTGTTGAAGCAAGCCGCCGGTTTTCATTGAAGTTGGGAGAGGATAAAAAGTTGAGGGAGTTGGTGGAGCGGGTGAAGGGGGAATTGAAAATATGAATAATGAAGACGCGACCCCTATTGCTGATCTTCTATTGCTGCTCTTCTATTGCTGCTCTAATAATTGCGTTTATATCAGATACCTCAAGCATTCCAGAAAGCGGTGATATAATGAACCTGGGGTAGTATTCAAAATCAGGAGGTACATCATGGAAAATATTCATAACATTCTTATCGTCAGCAGGTTAATCCCTTACTGCAGAAAAGCCATCAAATTTGGCATTTCCCTCGCTCGTAAGCACCATGCGAAACTCCATGTCTTGCATCTTATCTCCAATCCCGTTGATATGATGGCGGTGAACGCGCCTGGGCTGTTCCCCCAGGAAGAATATGACAATTACAAGAACGGCCAGCAAGAAGCGAAAGAGCAGTTGGATAAAGTCATCCAGCAGGAGATCTTGAATGGGTTTCCCATTCAGGAGTTAGTCAGTGACCTTGACCCGGTGAAAGAAATTGAAAGCGTTGTCAGTAAAGAGAAGATAGACCTGATCATCATGAGCGCCCATGAGGAAGGACGTATTGAACATGCACTCTTCGGTGGCGAGAACGATGCGATTGTCCGGAAAATGCCCTGTTCGATTCTGCTGCTAAAAAATGACCCGGGGACAGTGGATTGGTGACCTGTGCCCCATAGAGGCGCATTATCAACCTGACTGTGAAGTGAACTGTTAATAATAACAGGAAAACTGGACTGACAATGTATCCACGAAATCAAATATGAATAACGGTGCCAGTCATACGAATCTCGGCACGGTGGTTTCTGTGCGCGGCAGCGTTGTAGATATTCGCTTCGATGCACAATTGCCTCCCATATATTCTTTGCTGCACGCGAAGGAGGGAAAAATCGCCATCGAGGTTTTAGCGCAAATGGATGCACATCACGTCCGTGGTATTGCTCTGACCCCCACTCAGGGCCTCGCCCGCGGCGCCGCCGTTGAAGATACCGGTGGACCGTTGAAGGCGCCGGTCGGCAAGGGAATCCTGTCGCGCATGTTTGATGTTTTCGGAAACGCTATTGATCGTCAAGCAGCGCCGAAAGATGTCCAGTGGCGCACGCTCCATAACCCACCGCCACCGCTAGCACGGCGTTCCACAAAGTCAGAGGTTTTTGAAACCGGTATTAAAGTCATTGATGTGCTTCTACCTCTGGAGCGCGGCGGCAAGGCGGGCCTGTTTGGCGGCGCCGGCGTAGGCAAGACGGTGTTGCTCACCGAGATGATTCACAACATGGTTGGACAACATGAAGGGGTGAGTATTTTCTGCGGCATCGGTGAGCGCTGTCGTGAAGGGGAAGAGCTCTATCGCGATATGAAGGCGGCAGGTGTGTTGCAGAACATGGTGATGGTGTTCGGTCAGATGAACGAACCGCCGGGTGCCCGTTTCCGTGTCGGCCATGCCGCGTTGACAATGGCGGAGTATTTTCGCGACGACGAGCATCGCGATGTACTGCTGCTGGTTGACAATATATTTCGATTCATTCAGGCCGGCATGGAAGTGTCCGGCTTGATGGGTCTGATGCCGTCGCGGCTCGGTTATCAGCCGACCATGGGAACCGAGTTGTCGCGGTTTGAAGAACGCATAGCCAATACCGATACCGGCGCAATCACCTCCATCCAGGCGGTGTATGTTCCGGCGGACGATTTCACAGATCCGGCGGCAGTCCATACCTTCTCGCATCTTTCCGCGTCCATCGTACTGTCAAGAAAACGGGCGAGTGAAGGGCTCTACCCTGCCATCGACCCATTGCAGTCCAATTCTAAAATGGCATCGCCCGGGGTCATCGGCGAGCGGCATTATTCCCTTGCTCAGGAAATACGGCGGACTCTTGCGCAATACACTGAACTCAAAGACATCATCGCCATGCTTGGTCTTGAGCAACTTTCTGCGGAGGACCGCAACGTGGTCGCCCGCGCCCGTCGATTGGAGCGTTTTCTCACCCAGCCGTTTTTCACGACAGAGCAGTTTACCGGCCTCCAGGGCAACCTTGTCAGCCTTGAAGATGCTTTGGACGGCTGTGAGCGTATCTTGCGCGATGAATTCAAAGACTTTCCTGAAAGCGCGCTATATATGATCGGGACGATTGGTGAGGCAAAGAATACATCGAAACCAGAGGCTGAACATGCTGCCGAGAATACTCATGAATCTTAAGATTCTCCTGCCGTTCAGAATATTCGCAGAGAAAGCCTACGTGTTGCGTGTTGTTGCGGAGACCCGTAACGGCTCGTTTGGCCTGTTGCCACACCGACGGGACTGTGTAACAGCACTGGCGCCCGGACTTCTCGTTTTTGAAACCGAAACGGAGGGTGAGGTATACGTAGCCGTGGATGAAGGGATACTGGTCAAGACTGGCCCGGACGTGCTCGTATCCGTGCGGAACGCTATTGCCGGAACAGACCTCGGACAACTGCGCGAGGCGGTGGCGCGCGAGTTTTTAAATCAGGACAAACGGGATCAGGATGTGCGCTCGGTGATGGCGAAATTGGAATCCGGATTTCTTCGGCGTTTGGCGACCTTCCACCATGAATGACGATCCAATCATGAAAGCTTCTAAAAATAGCCCGACCTTTGCCAATCAGGTAGGGGCAAAGGCGACACGCAAGCTCAAGGCACGGCGCAATTCCACACAGGGGGTCTGGTTTGGCTTGGGTATGATGGGGCTAATAGGATGGTCGGTAGTAGTACCGACGCTGCTCGGCGCGGCGCTTGGTATCTGGCTGGACAAGCAACATCTCGGCACGCATTCCTGGACGCTGGCGCTTTTGGCGGCAGGGCTGGCAATCGGCTGTTTGAACGCCTGGCATTGGGTTGCCAAAGAAGAAAAGGCCATGCGAGAGGAGGATACAGATGAATGAAACAGTGACACTGGCGCTGGCGTGGTTGGCAGGCGGGCTCCTCGGCGCGTTTTTTTTCGGCGGTCTGTGGTGGACTGTTCGTAAGGGTGTTTCTGCCGAAAAACCGGCGCGTTGGTTCCTGGGCAGCCTGCTATTGCGGATGAGCATAGCCATGGCTGGATTATATTTTGTCTCAAACCGTCATTTAGATCGGCTGCTGGTGTGCCTCCTCGGTTTTTTCATCGCGCGCCTCGTCGTGGCACGGCTCACCAGAGAGACAAAACAAACACCATGTTTGACAGGAACAGCCCGCCATGCGCCTTAGCCCCGACGAGATGATCTTCTGGCAACACGGGTTTTTCAAACTCAACGCCACTATTGTCTTCACGTGGGGACTGATGCTCGTGCTGTCGGTTAGCTCAAGACTCGTCACGCGCAAACTTACATCTGACCATATACGTTCCCGTTGGCAGAACCTCCTGGAAATCATCGTCACCGGCATCGGGAATCAAATCGAAGAAATCGGTCTCTGCAATCCGGAGAAATATATCGGATTTCTGGGCACACTGTTTCTGTTTATTGCTACGGCCACTCTCTTCACCATCATTCCAGGCTACGAACCGCCGACAGGTTCGCTTTCAACCACCGTAGCGCTGGCTCTGTGCGTGTTTGTGGCCGTGCCGCTATTCGGAATTGGGGAACAGGGTATGGGGAGCTATCTCAAGTCCTACGTGGAACCGACTGTCGTCATGCTGCCGTTTAACATCATCAGTGAAATCTCTCGCACGCTGGCTCTTGCCGTCCGCCTGTTCGGCAACATGATGAGCGGAGCCATGATTATCGGAATTCTGCTCAGCATTACCCCCTTCATCTTTCCGATCTTCATGACGGTGCTCGGTCTGCTCACCGGTCTGGTGCAGGCCTACATATTCAGCATTCTGGCAGCGGTGTATATCGCCGCTGCGACGCGTGTCCGCAAACCCAAGGAGCAAAACAGTGAAGCATAAATCAGGTCAAAAAAGGAGATCCCATGGATAGCATGACTATTATCGCAGTGGCATCAATTGTCATAGCAGGCATAACCACCAGTTTCGGCTGTATGGGACCTGCGCTGGCTGAAGGGAGATCGGTCGCGACGGCTTTGAGTTCACTGGCTCAGCAGCCGGATGCCTCCGCCACCATCACCCGGACTTTGTTCGTAGGGCTGGCGATGATCGAGTCAACGGCCATTTACTGCTTCGTGGTCTCTATGATTCTCCTCTTCGCCAACCCGTTCTGGAACCACGTAATCGCCCAAGCAACAGGAAAGTGACCTCATGTTAATCGATTGGTTCACGGTTGGAGCTCAGACGCTCAACTTTCTCATCTTGGTCTGGCTGATGAAGCGCTTCCTATATAAGCCTGTTCTCACCGCCATTGATGAGCGGGAGAAGCGGATTGCCACTGAACTGGCAAACGCTGACAAGAAAAAGAAAGAGGCTCAAAAGGAGAGCGACGACTTCAAACACAAAAACGAACTGTTTGATCAGCAACGCGCCGCGCTCTTGAGTGAAGCGACGGATGAGGCCAAAACCGAACGTCAGCGACTTCTTGACGAGGCGAGGCAGGCGGCTGATGCCTTGAGCGCCAAACGGCAGGAAACATTGAAAAACGAAGTTCGTGCCCTTAATCAAGCTATACGTCATCGAACAGAGCAGGAAGTATTCGCCATCGCACGAAAGGCGCTGACGGATCTCGCCGGAACAAGTTTGGAAGAGAGCATGGTTGATCTCTTTGTCAACCGGCTACACGCGTTACAGGGAGTGGAAAAAGAACAACTGATCTCGGCGATCAAGGCGTCGCACACCCCTGTGATAGTTCGCACCACGTCCGACCTCATACCGGCGCTGACTGCCTCAATTGAACGTGCGATCAAAGAAACTTTTGGCAAGGGTATTCAAGTACGGTTTGAGACAGCGCCGGAGATGATCAGCGGCATTGAACTCGCCACGGATGGGCACAAGGTGTCATGGAACATAGCAGATTATCTTACTTCGATGGAAAACGGCGTCAATGAGCTTTTGAACGAGAGAGACGAGCCTAAGCCTAGACCTAAACTTGAATCGAAGCACGAATCAAAGGGCCAATGAACAAGGAATTTGAGAGTCTTCATAACGTTTTCGACAGTGCTTTTACCGGAATTGGCCAGGTGCGGGAAGCATTCACACAGCAACTGAGGCTCCAGGAGGTGGGCACGATTTCCAATGTTGCCACCGGCATTGCCAAGGTTTCGGGACTCCCGGGTGTGGGTTTTGATGAATTGATATCGTTCCCCGGTGATCTGCTCGGTATTGCGTTCAACGTGGACGCGGAAGAAATCGGCGTAGTGCTGCTCGGTGAATACTGGCATCTCCATACAGGAGATGAAGTTCAGCGAACGGGGCGGGTAATGGACGTCTGCGTGGGCGATGGATTGCTGGGGCGCGTCATCGACCCGCTCGGACGATCACTCGATGGCAACGGGCCGGTCACTTCCGGTACACGGCTGACTATCGAACGACCCGCCCCGCCAATTATGGAACGTTCACCCGTAACAGTTCCCCTCCAGACCGGCATCAAAGTTATCGACGCCCTCATTCCCATCGGGCGAGGCCAGCGTGAACTGATTCTTGGTGATCGTCAAACAGGGAAAACCGCCATTGCTATCGCTTCTATCCTCAACCAGCGGGACCAGAATGTCGTATGCGTCTATTGCGCTATAGGCCAGCGCGCTTCCGCCGTCGCGAAAACCGTGGCAACCCTACAGGAAAAGGGCGCGATGGCTTATACCGTCGTGGTAGTGACCGAGGGGAACGACCCGCCGGGACTTGCCTACATTGCTCCTTACGCTGCGACAAGTATTGCGGAATATTTTATGGAAGCGGGGCGAGACGTGTTGATCGTTTACGACGATCTCACCCATCACGCGCGCGCCTACCGTGAGCTTTCTCTCTTGCTGCGCCGTCCGCCCGGTCGCGAAGCATTTCCCGGTGACATTTTCTATATCCACTCGCGCCTGCTGGAACGAGCCACCCATCTGTGCAAGGAGCGCGGGGGCGGTTCACTCACCGCCCTGCCCATAATAGAAACAGAAGCGCAGGACATCTCCGCCTACATCCCAACCAACCTGATTTCCATAACGGATGGGCAGATTTATCTTTCGCCGTCTTTGTTCGAATTGGGTGTGCTGCCAGCGGTAGATGTCGGAAAATCCGTTTCGCGCGTTGGCGGCAAGGCTCAACGCGCAGCGTACCGTGCGGTAGCCGGTGACCTCAAGCTCGCCTACGCGCAGTTTGAGGAACTCGAAACGTTTTCCCGGTTCGGAGCGCGCCTGGACGAAGATACCCGCAGGATCATCGAGCATGGGCGGCGAATCCGAGCCTGCCTCAAACAGGGCGAATTTGACCCTGTATCCGTTCCCTCGCAAATAATCGTATTGCTTGCGTTGACCACAAAACTCTTCGATGACGTGCCTCTTGACCGTATGACGGACACCGAGCAGGCGGTGCTCAAGGCGGTAGCGGAGATTCCATCGGACATGAGAAAACGGCTGGATACTGCCGATACGTTGAGCGACGGGGATCGCGAAGCAATTATCCAGATAGCCCGCAGAGCGCTTGTTGGCTTCCAGCCGGCACCGGAACCGGATACCAGTCAAAAAAACCGTGAGGAACCCACATCCAAACCCGGACCCGACCTCGAGAAAAAATCATGAGCAACACAACCGCGAGTCTGCGTAGAAAAATCAGCGGAGCGAAGGAGCTCCAATCTGTAGTCCGCACAATGAAAGCCCTGGCCGCTTCAAGCATCGGGCAATACGAGCAATCAGTGCGTGCATTGAATGACTATTATCGTACTGTTCAGCTAGGGCTCTCCGCATGTTTCAGGGAAAACAGGCCGAATCCCTTGATTGCCGCCCGGAATAGTCACATTGGCGCTGGTAAGATCAGCGCAATTGTGTTCGGTTCCGACCAGGGGTTGGTGGGCCAGTTCAACGATGTGGTGGCCGATCATGCCATCAAGACCCTCGCAGCTCTTCCCGGCAAACCTCAAGTCTGGGCTGTTGGTGAGCGTGTTCATGCCCGCCTGGCTGACGCAGGACTTCCGCTGACAGGACTCTTCGCTGTGCCTAATTCCGTCCGGGCCATCACTCCTCTCGTTGGGCAGATTCTGGTTGAGAGCGAGTCACAAAACAGCCAGGGCGAGGTGGACACACTTTATCTCTTCTACAACCGTCCCACATCCGGAGCGGTGTATGAACCTGTTGATCAGCGGCTTCTGCCGCTGGATGAAACCTGGCGACTTGACCTGGCCGGACTGCCTTGGCCGACGAATAACCTTCCTGAAGTATTGGGTGGTGGAGATATAACCTTGAGGGCTCTCATAAGTGGGTATCTTTTTGTTTCTCTCTTCAGAGCGTGCGCTGAATCTCTTGCAGGTGAGAATGCGAGCCGCTTGGCAGCGATGCAACGCGCCGATAAAAATATTAATGACTTGCTGGAGGGTCTCAATGCGACTTTCCATCGTTTACGCCAAAGTGGCATTGACGAGGAGCTTTTCGACGTTATCTCCGGCTTCGAGGCACTGAACCGGGAAGTAAATAACGTGGAATGGCATAACTGCAATTGAACAACGTTTAAGACAATAATCAGAAAAACAAACTCGAATACTGGATTGTTGAGAATACTCATGATCGAACAAACTCGTATCAGCCACCCGCAATACAACTTTTTACCAACGGAAATCGAGGGGTTCGATTCCCTGGCCGAACTTGCACTGGATATGCGTTCATCGTGGAATCATGCTACCGACGAAGTGTGGCGCACACTTGATCCCATACTGTGGGATCTCACTCAAAATCCTTGGGTTGTTTTGCAGACAGTCTCGCGAGACCAAATCGCGAATGTTCTTTCCGATCCCGTTTTTCGTAAAAATGTTGATAATCTGTTGCAGATCAGGCGATTAGCGGCGGAGGCTCCGGCATGGTTTCAGCAAAATCATCCGCTGTCTTCCTTGAACTGCGTCGCGTATTTCAGCATGGAATTCATGTTAAGCGAGGCCCTTCCGATCTATTCCGGAGGACTTGGCAATGTGGCCGGTGATCAGCTCAAAGCTGCCAGCGACTTGGGGGTGCCGGTGGTGGGAGTGGGGCTGCTTTACCAGCAAGGCTATTTTCGGCAGGTGATCGACAAAGACGGAGCACAGCAGGCCCTTTTCCCTTATAACGATCCTGGGCAGTTGCCGATCACACCATTACGCCGAGCTAACGGTGAGTGGTTGCGACTGGAGATCGCATTGCCCGGTTACTCGGTCTGGCTGCGTGCCTGGCAGGTACAGGTCGGTAGAGTAAAGCTTTACCTGCTGGATTCGAATGATGCAGCGAACTACCCCGCTCATCGAGGGATCACCAGCGAACTGTACGGCGGTGGGCCGGAATTGCGCCTCAAACAGGAAATGCTTCTCGGGATCGGTGGCTGGCGATTGCTCGCTGCGCTCGGCATCAGGCCGGAAGTCTGCCACCTGAATGAAGGGCATGCGGCCTTTGCCGTACTGGAACGCGCCAGAAGTTTCATGGCTGAAACCGGGCAGTCTTTCGAAGTTGCGTTGTCAGTTACCAGAGCGGGAAACATTTTCACCACCCACACGGCAGTGGCCGCCGGCTTTGACCGGTTCGCTCCGGCCCTCATCGAGCAATACCTTGGGGCGTATGCCGAACAGACACTAGGCATATCATGCCAGGAATTGCTGCGATTGGGGCGCCAGGACCCAAACGACCCGACGGAAAGCTTCAATATGGCCTACCTGGCCATCCGCGGAAGCAGTGCAATTAATGGAGTGAGCCGCTTGCACGGAGAAGTCAGCCGGAAAATTTTCTTGCCACTCTTTCCCCATTGGCCGCAGGCAGAAATCCCGGTTGGACACGTGACCAACGGAGTCCATATGCCAAGTTGGGACTCTGCGCCGTCCGATGACCTTTGGACAGAAGCCTGTGGCAAGGACCGCTGGCTAGGGATAACTGAAGACCTGGAGCACAATATTCGCTCTGTCTCTGACGCCAGACTCTGGCAATTCCGCATCGCCGCCAGCAAGTCTCTTGTCGATTACGCTCGCGAAAGATTGACAATGCAGCTAGCCTCCTCCGGAGCGCCGACCGAGGAAGTTGACAGAGCGAACCATCTGTTTGATCCCAACGCATTGACATTGGGCTTTGCCCGCCGCTTCGCGACCTACAAGAGACCGAATCTGCTACTACACGATCCCGAGCGACTGCTTCGTCTGTTAACCAATCCGGATCACCCTGTGCAACTCATCATAGCTGGTAAAGCTCATCCGGCAGATCAGGCTGGACAGGCGATGATCCAGGAATGGTCACATTTTATTCAGCGGTACGAAGTCCGCCCCCATGTAATTTTCCTCAGTGATTACGATATGCTCTTGACCGAACACCTTGTGCAGGGAGTGGATGTCTGGATCAACACGCCTCGGCGACCATGGGAGGCGTGTGGAACGAGCGGCATGAAAGTCCTCGTCAACGGAGGAATCAATCTGTCGGTACTTGACGGGTGGTGGTCAGAGGCGTTCACCCCCGAGGTGGGATGGGCGTTAGGAAATGGACTTGAACATGGTGATGACCCTGCTTGGGACACTATCGATGCTGAGGAACTCTATACACTTCTTGAACAGAAAGTGATCCCTGAGTTTTATGCACGCAACGACATGGGTATTCCTACGGAATGGGTGGCGCGGATGAGGGAAAGCATGGCACAGCTGACACCGCAGTTTTCAGCCAATCGTGCGGTACGTGAATATGCCGAACTCTATTATCTCCCTGCTGCAGTAACTTTTCATGAACGTGCCGCCGAGCAAGGCAAGACAGGTCTGCAGATTGTAAATTGGCAACATTCAATACGTAATAAATGGGCAAATGTGCGATTTGGTAATGTTAAAGTAGAAACAAATGGTGGATGGAGTCTATTCGACGCCCAGGTATATCTTAATGGTATTGGTCCTGATGCGGTACATGTTGAGTTATTTGCGGATAAAACAGATGGGGAGAGTCCGGTCAGGATCGCGATGATCTGCGACCAGCAGTTGGTGGGTGCGGAAAATGGATATAGTTACAAAGGTAGAGTGCCGACGACTCGTCATTACGGCGATTTTACTGCACGTATAGTCCCTTACTTTACGGGGGTGGCGATTCCCCTCGAAGAGACTCATATTCTATGGCAGCGATAGAAGCGGTGAACGCTGGTTCCAGACTTATGCCTTAATGGATAAATGGAGTTCCCAATACATTTCGCACATTGACTTCAACAAAACGCTCTTGCACGGCATTCTCGCTTTTCTGCTCTTTGCCGGTGCTTTGCAGATCAAATTCAGCGACCTGACCCGGCAGAAATATGTCATTACCCTGTAGGCATGATAATGACGCTGATCTATAAAGGAGACATGCGTGCTGAGCACTTATCTTAAGCTGCTTACCAATAAACTTGAGGCATCGGTAGCAACTGCCGTTTCGCGCATCGACCATAACGCCGTAATTAAGGATTTAGCGGGCCGTGCCGACATTACTGGCAGCTATCTGTTGATGATCATCTTCTCCTGCCTGGTGGCTTTGCTGGGACTGCTCGTCAACAGTGTGGCAGTGGTGATCGGCGCCATGTTGATCTCGCCCCTGATAGGTCCAATTTTCACAGCAGCCCTGTCATTCAGCATGGGAGACCTGCGCCTGGCCAGGAAGGTATTGAAGATCATTGTCGCCAGCATCATCCTGTCAGTGCTGGTCACTACAATTTTTACGTTGATTTCTCCTCTCAAGGCGCCTACTCAGGAAATCCTCTCCCGAACCCGCCCTAACATTTATGATCTGCTTATTGCAGCTTTTGCCGGTGCTGCAGGCGCATATGCCCTGTGCACCAGGGTGAGCTATCTGTTTGTTACAACCGGAGTGGCGGTTGCAACGGCGGTCATTCCTCCCCTTAGCGTGGTCGGCTACGGAATCGGCACCGGTCAGACTGCCATCGCCTTAGGTGGCTTTCTGCTGTTTTTCACCAACCTGGTGGCTATTGTCATCAGTTCCGATATCGTTTTCCATATATTCAGGTTCCGTCCAAGCATGGTTGAAGAGGCAAATTATCCTCTCCGCAGGCGGGTCCAGATTCTGGGTGTCGTGTTGACGCTCATATCAGTGCCTCTCGTCTATACGCTCGTGGCGGACATCAAAAAGGCCAAACTCAACAGTCAAATCGAAACGGTGTTGAAAAGATACCTGAACAATAAAGATCATTCCCGGATGACCGATTTCTCACTCCAACAGGATAGCAATAGGCTGACGGTGGCAGCATCGGTCAACACGGTCAAGTTTTACAATGCTTCAACTGAAAAGCGGATCGAAAACGATTTAAAGAAGGCACTGAAAGGGCCAGTACGACTCGACCTGGAGCAGGTGATCGTAAGATCAGGCCATGTTGAGCCTCAGCGTTTAAATTCCATCATTCCACTCGGCGTGTCCCCGGCGCCACAGTCCGAACCCCTTGAAAATTTGCGTGAAAAGACCATCGGACGGGTCAAGGCAGGTTGCGAAGAGCTGCTGCCGTTCGTCAAGCCTTATCCCATAACGCTATGCGGCGTTAAATTTTCCGACCATGAGATTCCAACTACAATGGCTATAACAATTGCGCGGGATTATGCTTTTACCGAAGAGGAACGGCGCTTGCTGCGGGTAGTGCTGGAAAAGAAACTGGGAGAACCACTGGAGCTGGAGCTTGAGACAGGCCCGTTTTTACCCCCTATGCGTTTTGGTTCTGACGGGAAGCTGGATGATTCAAGCCGCAAGGCCCTAGCGGTTTTCAAGCAGTTTAGCGGGATCGAAAGTAAACCGCATATCGTGATTTCGACACCACACGTGGCTCGGAGGAAAGGCTCACAAGTTAATCGTGACTTCACAATCATCCAGGAATATCTGGTTAAAGATTTGGGTATTTCAATAACCAGAATCAAACGCGGCCCTGATCACGGTTCAGACTTTCACGTCTTGGTGGAACCGGCTCGAAAGTAGTGCCCCCGTCAAATTAGTAATCTGTATGATGCTTGTTTAAGAGGTCTTGCGATCCAGGCTGCGGTACTGAATCGCCTCGGCAATATGTTGTTCGTGAATGTTTGTACTGCCGTCAAGATCGGCGATGGTGCGGGCTACCTTCAGGATGCGATTATAGGTGCGTGCGGAGAAGCCGAGTCGATCGG
>Ga0265294_10004803_pt1 | contig 16703 bp, 17 predicted proteins | sample MunlanPumphouse3_FD_192504 | JGI IMG/M metagenome (GOLD analysis project Ga0265294, IMG submission 192504) | Groundwater microbial communities from a municipal landfill in Southern Ontario, Canada - Pumphouse #3 | ecosystem: Environmental > Aquatic > Deep subsurface > Groundwater | place...
ACCACGCGCAGAATCTCGCGGGGGTTTCCGTGACACCGTATCTGGCCGTCTATCATCACATGGCCCTGGTCGGCCTCGAGGTAATCGAGGATGTAGCCGGTGTGGGTGATGATCAGGCCGCTCCGGCGCCGGTTGATGATATGGACATCTTTCTCGAGCAGGGCCGCGATCTCCTTCCCCATCAGGTTCATGTTCTCGAGGTCGACACCACTCTCAGGTTCATCCAGCATGAGGAAATCAGGCTGCTGGACCTTCAACTGCAGGACTTCGCTCCGTTTTATCTCACCACCGGAGAACCCCACGTTGATGTCCCGGGCAAGAAAGTGTTCCATGTTGACCGACTGCGCCAGCGCCTCTATCGCGCCTTCCCCCATGTGGGATGTGGCAGCGAGCAGTTTCCCGAGTTTCAGCCCTGATATTGCAGGCGGGTGCTGAAACATCATGCCTATCCCGAGATGGGCCCGCTCGTGGATCGGCATGTAGGTGATCTCCTTCCCTTTAAAAACAATAGACCCGGACGTAATCGTATAGCCGCCAAACCCCATGATGGCCTTGAGCAGCGTGCTCTTTCCCGATCCGTTCGGGCCCATCAGGACATGAGTCTCCCCCGGCCCGATGTGGAGGTTGATATCGTGGAGCACTTCGGTGCCATCCACGCTCACGTGTAAATCACTGATATCCAGCATACGGCACTCCGTTATGTATATGTCGGGGGATACATTAACGCTTGTAACATAACACCTGTTCTTTCAGCGGGGAGAAAGGCGAAAGATGCCGCAAATCCTTCATTACACTAAACTAACACTAAGATGATGACGGATTGACATGAAGATGTCGGAAATTGGGTAGAATCCCGCCCCTTCACTTTCACCCCGCGCACGGCCTATGGTTAAATAGCGGCCTCACCCCGTTCTGATGTATGGAAAGAACTGCATTCACCACGTTTGCCTGTCTCGTCGAGCGGGCCGCCCGTCATCCGACCATTGTTCGGCGGAACCAGATGCGTAAAGTGGCGTATACCAGCACCCGCGAGCCCGGGAACCGTATTTATTCGTGAGGCCAGGTCATCTCTGCGGGACTCTCGGAGGCATGAGCGGGAAGGCCCCCGCGTTAGAAGATATACAAAAATAACTTAAGCATATCCTCCCTTCGGACACCCGGAGGCTCCCGGGTCCCGTTATCACCTCTGGCAAGAGGGGGAGACCCTGCCCACTACATCGTCCGGGAGTAACCTCCCGGGGTCACTCCGCCAGGTAGGCCCTGGCACGGAGATACGACCCGGGACGGTCGTGGGCGTGAGTGACAAGGTGGTTGTAGAGGTCGACAGCGGCCCGTGACTCCTCGAGCAGGGCGTTGTAGGACCGCACCGCATCGTTGTAATCCCGGGCTTTCCGGTTATATTCAGGGACGAGACGGTTGTATTCCCGGACCTCCCCCGACCGGGAGAGGGCTGTCATCCTCGTGCCGAGCGACTCGATATACTCTTTCTCTGCCTCAAGTTCTCCTACGCGCATCCCGAGCTCCGGCGCGAGCGCCTCGACCCGAGCACGAGATACGGAGAGAGCACGTTCTATCGTCATGACCTGGTCACACGCGGCATAGTATCGTGGGCCGTCACCGACCGGGATCACCAGCGGGTCGGAGGCGAGGACCGTCCCGTTCGAGAGCACCGGGGGCGGGATGCCCACGTAACTTGCGTTCGTCGTCTCGATGTAGGCAAGAGGGGTGTTCTGGTAGTGGCACCCGGCGCTCCCCACCCCCACGGCCATGTGCGCCTCGTCCCCGAAGTAGAAGAGCGCAACCCGGTAGCCTTCCCGGGCGAGAAGCCCGGCGAGAAGAAGACTTTTATCGTCGCAGTCACCCTCTCCATCGCCGTAGGTCTCGATGGGGAACTTCGGTTCGGTGATCGAGTCGTCGGTCCTGTAGGGGATGGACTGGACGAACACGGTGATCAGTTCGAGGTAACGATCGTCATCGAGCCCCTCACGGTCCCTGATCTCGCGGAAGGCCGCGATAAGGTCCGCATAGAAGGGTTCCTGGTGAGATTCGTTCGCAAACGCCTGGTAGTAGATGGGGATCCACTCCTCTTCGGAGAGGTCTTTGTAGAGGTGGAGCCTCCGGTCCGCCTCTTTTGCACCGGCATAGACCGCCGGGTCGATACTGATCCGGATCGTCTCCTCCCCGTCCTCGAAGGGGAAGGTGTAGACCGGGAGGTGGTCGAGGCTCGCCCCCTCGACCGGCACGATCGCCGGCGGGACGGCTGCCGGGGGGAAAAGGTCGCCCAGGCACCCGGCCCCGAGGGTCATGGCGACCAGGATGAGTATGGTAAGGATTCTTTTCCACATAGTATCAGGGGTGAGCAGGGATGCCGGTTATTCCCTCTTTGATCTGCCGGCAGACAGCAATCATGGTTCTCTCCACTCTCCTGTTATCTGCAGGATTATTTATGGTGTCCGGGGCGTACGGCACCCCCCCGGAGCACAGGGACAATCTTCATGTAGGTTGCGGGGCCTACATCCGCACCGTGGCCCAATAGTCGCCACGAGGAGGAGAACAGGATATGGATGCATTCGAACGAATACCGGTGGACGCAAGGTGGAAACTGGCTGCACACGAACTCTCTGCGCTGCCGCTTGCCTATCGCAGGGCTATCAGGGATGGCGCTGACGACCAGTTCTATAACGAGGTCGAGCGGGCGGTCTGGCAGGGACTGGGCAGGGAGGTGGGCGTCATCGCCCGCGCCTTCGGGATGCCGCTTAGGAACGCACACGAGATTGCGGAGGCGTTTGCGGTGGCTACAAGGGTGTTCTTCGGGCCAGAATACAGTTACGAGATCAGGGACTCTGCGCCTGACGAGGCGGAACTGACGATCCGGAAGTGCGCGATGGTGGAGAGGGCGAGAGAGGCAGGGGAGAACCCGCTTGCTTCCTGCAACGTCTGCCACGCCTTCGCGAACGCTGCGATACCGGACTTGAACCGGAACTACGCTCCAAAGTACCGGGGCAGCATCTGTGCCGGCGAGAGCACGTGCTCGGTCACGATAATACCCAGGCAGGAGTGATGCGGCGGGTCCCTTTGGATGCATGTCGGCCGGGGAAACCCGGTCCCGGTGACCCTGCGGCGCGACTCTTCTCCCCCGGTCTCGCTCCCTGACCGATACCCTCAAATTCCCGGCCGCCGATATCCGGCAACAGGATCCGCCATGAGTATCATCCTTATTCCGATCGGGAAGGTCAATCCGGCAGATATAACGATGCTCGAGGAGCCGCTGGAGGCGGTCTTCTCCCAGGGCGTAGCGACCGGCAAGAGAATCGCGCTCCCTGCAGCTGCGCGTAACGCCGCCCGCAACCAGTACGATGCCGAGGTGATGCTCGAGTTCCTCTCGCTCTCCGGGGAGACTGCTGGCTACGACCGGGTGCTGGGGGTCACCGACGTCGATCTCTACCTCCCAGGCATGAACTTCGTCTTCGGGCTTGCGGGCCGGAGGAACGCCGTGATCTCCCTCCACCGCCTCAGGCAGTCGTTCTACGGCCTGCCGGAGGATACAGAGGTCTTCCGGCGCCGGGCCATCGTGGAGGCTGTGCATGAACTGGGGCACACCTTCGGCCTCCCCCACTGTGAAGACCCCCGGTGTGTTATGCACTTCTCAAACACCATCGCCGAGACCGACCGGAAGGGGCCGGCATTCTGCATGGTCTGCCATCCAAGGGTCAGGACCAGGGAGACAGCGCGGCGGTGACCGGGAACCTGCTCATCACCGGGCGGCCGGGCTCCGGGAAGACCACGCTCATACGCCGCCTTACGGAGCGTATCGCCGACTGCTCGCCGGTCGGGTTCTACACCATCGAGGTCAGGGAAGGGGGAGTGCGGGAGGGGTTTGACCTCGTGAGCCTCACCGGAGAGCGGCGTCCCCTCGCTCGCACCGGGTTTCCCGGCCCCTGCCGCGTGGGGAAGTACGGGGTCGGTATTCCGGGGTTTGAGGAGTTCCTCTCGTCAATCACGTTCTTTGCACCGGACGCCCGCCTGGTGATCATCGACGAGGTCGGGAAGATGGAGTGCTATTCGGGTGTCTTTCGGATGGTTGTGCGGGAGGTGCTCGACGCCGCCACACCCTGCGTTGCGACGATTGCACAGCGGGGTGTCCCGGGGCTCGACCGGATCAGGGGCCGGGCAGACGTCCGGGTCGTGGAGGTGACCAGGGCAAACCGTGACCACCTCCTGCCGGAACTAGAGGCAGAGGTGCGGCGCCTGGTCGGCGACGGCCCGGGATGAGGAGGGGGGGAAACAATCGACACAGTTCTTGCGGGAAGACGAAAAATAGTTCCGATACGTCGCGCCTATCCCGAAAGTTTGGAGCATCCGCCTATAATATATTTATTTTCTGATTCAAATCTATTTTTCGCAAATGGGACATAATATCGGGTTTAATTGTGATCTGGGATGGAATTTTTCCGATATAAAAAGCACAATGTTTTTAACTCAGCATTCCGACCTTATCGATTGCCCCCAATATCTTTTTTTGCGACTACTCCCCTGTTCCAGCATGCACCTTTACCGGCCAGTTCGCCGGAGCACCCGTGCAAGCCCCCGCCGTATCGGCGTGGTCATTCCAGATCCTCGTCCTCGAAGGTAAAGACCTCCTCGATGGTGGAGTCAAGCGCCCGGGACACCTTGTAGGCGAGTTTCAGGGAGGGGTTATACTTCCCCTGCTCGAGGAAGACGATCGTCTCCCGCCGCACACCGACCTCTTGCGCCAGTTCTTCCTGGGTAAACCCCGCCCTCGCCCGGAGCTCCTTGATCCGGGTCTTCACCCGACGTCCCCCTTCCGGAGCAGGTGCCATTCAGCCGCGCTCGCACTGGTCCCCATGAGGAAGAGGAGGAGAACCAGCACCTCCCTCCCGCTCAGCCTGACCGTGCCGGTGATGTCGAGGAGAAGCAGGAGCATCAGGACGCCAAACGAGGCCTGCCAGGCATACGAACATGCGAACGCCCGGATCTTGCGGAACCGTTCGTCGTCGGGAGGGCCTTCGTCGGTCTTCATCCGTTCCATCGCGGCCCCGGCGACGAGGAGGATACCGCCGGGGATGAGGAGGATGGGGATCCAGGGGTTCAGCCCGGGGAGAACCAGGGCGACGACGGTCCCGGCGAGGATGCATACGCCGCCGGCCGCGGCCTGCACCGCCGATCTCATGCCACGTCCCCCTGCCGGAAGAGGTACCACTGGAAGATGCGGGCGGAGAGCGCCATCAGCAGGATGGTGACGAGCAGCACGCCCCCGACCGGGAGAGCGAGCAGCCCAAGGTAGTCCACCCAGAAGAGGATCGCGAGGAAGATGAGGGTGAGCAGCCACGAGTATGCGAGGCCATATGCCCCGAGTTTCTTCGTCCGCTCATCGCTCTCCAGTTCATCCCGAAACCTCCAATGCCGCATGACAACAACCGCGATGGTCACAAGACCGATCGTCACCAGGATCGAGGAGAGTGCCTCGATTCCGTCTATGAGGAACGGAAGGAGGATCCCCGCCGCCGCGAGAATCGCTCCCGCTGCAATCTTTATCGCGTATCGCGCCTTCATCGACTCACCTGTTAGGTATATCTAACAATGTGTTAGGAATATATAACATTTTGTACCAGCAGGGCGAAGCGTGCCCGCCAGGCGAACAGGACAGGACGGTGCCGTGCCGGAAGGTGAATTTGCCGGGGTCGCTTCGAAGATGCGTGAGCGCTATCGGCTTGCGGCCTCGTCACAAATGCGAGTGTCTATACTCTGCGATTAAAAATAACATCATGATTGGCCTTGATTTCTTCAACGGGCGCCAGAAATAGATACGTGACCCCTCCCCTACTTTGTCCCACCCGCCTCAAGGCGGCCTCATCCTTTTCGGGAAGGATTTACTCACAACATAGGGTGTACGTTTCGGGATATATAGTAACGGTTCCCTCACGTATGGCGAACCCGGCCTCAAGGGTCATCTGTCCGGAGCCCCGCCGGCTGGATACTGCTGGACACGTCTGTTTCAGCCTTCTGAATTCTGCACCAGCCTTCCTTGCGGCAAACCTCACGGCCTGTCTTTCACACGTGGGACACAAACCGGCATCACGGCGGCAGCCTCCCCCTTAAGTGTCTCGGCCAGATCGCCCCGAAGGGCCAGGCGCGGCCCGTGCGGTGTCCGGGGGCTGTGCGAAAACCGGGGAGAAAAGATGTTTGCCGAAACTATGATATCCGCATTTTTTCGAGATTTCTCCAAAACCTTAATTTTGGTTGAGAATCTTTGGATGGTGATCATCCCCACGATTGTGAGCAGGGTCAAACCATGAACAGGTTACTGATAGTTTCAAACAGGCTTCCGATCAGCGTCTCCCGCCAGAACGGCGACCTCCGCCTGCAACGGAGTGTCGGCGGTCTTGCCACCGGAGTCGGCTCTTTTTATAAATCCTACGAGAGCCTCTGGGTCGGCTGGCCTGGTATGAACGTTCAGAGAAAGCAGAAAGAGGAGAAAGACCGGATCATCGAGACGCTCCAGCGGGAACAGTGCCACCCGGTCTTCCTCTCCCCGTACGACATCAAACACTACTATGACGGGTTCTGCAATAACACGCTCTGGCCGCTCTTCCACTACTTCAATCACTACACAAACTACGACCAGAAGACATGGAACGTCTACCAGAGGGTAAACGAGAAGTTCTGCGATGCCGTGATGGAGGTGGCCCGGCCCGATGACGTCATCTGGGTTCACGACTACCATCTGATGCTCCTGCCCCAGATGCTCCGGGAGCGCCTGCCCGACGCGGAGATCGGCTACTTCCACCACATCCCCTTCCCGTCATTTGAGCTCTTCAGGCACCTCCCCTGGAGGAAGGAGATCCTCGAGGGAATGCTCGGGGCGGACCTCATCGGCTTTCACACCTACGGCTACGTCCGCCACTTCCTCTCCAGCGTCCGGCGGATCCTCGGGTACGAGCACTCCTTCGGGGAGGTCAGGACCGGCACCCGGGTTGTCAGGACCGACCTCTTCCCGATGGGCATCGACTACCGCCGGTTCGCCGACGCAGCGGGCAGCAACCCGGTCCAGGGAGAGATCGCCCGGATCCGGCAGAAGTATGGGAAACGAAAGATCATCCTCTCGTTCGACCGCCTGGACTACACGAAGGGGATCCCGCTCAGGCTCGAGGCCTTCGATACGCTGCTTGAGAAGAAACCCGAGTACCAGGGGAAGATCTCCCTCGTCCTCGTCGCGGTCCCGTCCCGGGCCGGTGTCGGCCGCTACCAGGTGCTGAAGAAGAGGATCGACGAACTCGTCGGCCGCATCAACGGGAAGTACGGGACGACCGACTGGATCCCGGTCCGCTACTTCTACAACTTCCTCCCGTTCGAGACACTGGTGGCGTTCTACAGCGCCGCCGACATCGCCCTGGTGACCCCGCTCCGGGACGGCATGAACCTGATGGCCAAGGAGTACATCGCCACCAGGACCGACGGCACCGGGGTGCTCATCCTCTCCGAGATGGCAGGAGCGGCCGAGGAACTCGGGGAGGCGGTCATCGTCAACCCAAATGATCAGGACGCGGTGATCGAGGCGATCGAGGCGGCGCTCGCCATGCCGGAGAAGGAACAGGTTGAGCGGAACAGGGCCATGCAGAAGAGGCTGATGCGCTACGACATCGAGCACTGGGTCGGGGACTTCCTGACCCGGCTCGGCGACGCACGGGCAATTCAGGTCGAGCGCTCCGAGCAGGTCGTCACCCCTGCGATCAGGGACCAGCTGGTCGATGACTACGTCTCCGGCAAAAACCGTCTCCTCCTCCTCGACTACGACGGCACACTGGTGCCCTTCGCTGCAAAACCCCGGATGGCGGTCCCGGGTGAAGCCACACGAGAGGTGCTCGAGGAACTCTCCCGTGCGCCCCAAAACGAAGTGGTGGTGATCAGCGGCAGGGACCGGTATACCCTGGACGCCTGGTTTGGAGCGATGGATATCGGGCTTATCGCCGAGCACGGTGTCTGGGTAAAGGAGCGTTCCGGGGAGTGGCGGATGCCTGAAGCGCTCTCGGACGAGTGGAAAGGGGAGATCTACCCGATCCTCGAACTCTACACCGATCGCACTCCCGGCGCTTTCATCGAAGAGAAGGACTACTCCCTCGTCTGGCACTACCGGAGGACCGAACCGATGCTCGGAGCCCAGCGGGCAAAGGACCTCAAAGACGACCTCCTGCACCTGACATCGAACCTCAATGTCGGTGTCATGGAGGGCAACAAGGTCATCGAGATCAAGAACACTGTCGTCAACAAAGGAAGGGCTGCGCTGAACTGGGTCTCCCGGCACGCCTGGGACTTCATCCTGGCTATCGGGGACGACCGGACTGACGAGGACCTCTTTGCGGTTATGCCGCCGGAAGCCTACTCGATCAAGATCGGGCTCGCCCCGAGCAAGGCCCGCTTCAACCTGATCACCCAGCGGGACGTGGTGCCGCTGCTCCGAAGGTGCATCGCGTGCGATAAAGGAGCGACCGGGAAAAAAGAGAAACGGGGGCGAGAGAAAGGTCTTATTGAGTCGGCTGCTCCGGGATGACAGACCTGACCGTCAGGAAGACCGGCCCCCTGAGGTCCACTTTCTTGTTGTGGTCGGTGATGTAGCGCATCGCGTACTCCTCGATGCGCAGGTTGATGTCTGAAGGGAGTTTTGCCATCTTCACCTGGACGCGGGTCTCTTCCCCGCACCGCGCCGCCTCCTCGATACGGGCGGCGGCGAGGCTTGCTGCGGCATCAAGATAGGTGATACCGGTGGAGACCCCGTCACGCCTGACCTCCGCCCATTTCGGGAGGTCGGGCACCCCGAGCACCGCGCCGTTGTGGACGAAGACCTCATTCGAGCAGGCAGGCCCACAGAGTTTCGAGTTGGATTCAGGCTCTTCGACGATCACTTCCACCTCTCTCCCCGCGATCTCACCCTTCCACGCGACAAATGCGCACGGCCCCGGAGCGGCGGCGTTTTCGGCGGCTGTTGCGCGAATCGCCTCCGCTATCCGCTTCCCGGTTGCAGACGCAGGCTCCGTGCGGAGGTGGACTGCGCCCGCGATCTGGCGGTCGGAGAGGACCTGCGGGTAGAACTGCGGGTAGGTGAGCTCGCGGATATCGTTTGACTGGTAGGCGATCATCGCGAGCCGCTCCACCCCGAGACCGAGGTTCATCACCGGCACGCCGATCCCGTACTCTGCGAGCGCCGAGGGGGAATAGATGCCGAAGGTAGCGACCTCGACCCAGCCAAGGACCGGGTGGCGGGCGTAGACCTCGGTCTGAGTATCGGGCATGTAGTACTTCGACCGCTTCTCGTCAGGCTGGAACCGGAACTCGGTAAACCCGAACGCCGAGAGGAGCGCCTCGCTGACGGCCTTGCCCTCCTCGAGGGTGACGTCCTCCCCCGCGACGACACAGGAGGCCGAGTGGTAGGCCATCAGGCGGGTGGGTCCCTCCTCCTGCTCCCGCCGGAAACAGCGGTCCACCGAGAAGAGCCGGATCGGGAGGTGGCGCTTCTCCCAGAGTGATGCGAGCGTCAGGAACCAGCCGCTGGTCATGTGGCTCCGGAGGGTGTTGCGCGACGACTCGGGGGCCAGCGCCCGGAACTCAGGGAAGACCTCGTCCATGATATGCACCACGGCCGCATCATCAGCCTCAAGGACAGCCGCAAGTTCGTGCGTCAGTTCGTCGCCGTCGATCGTCCCCTTCTTGTAGCCGTGGAGGGTCTCGCGGAGTTTCTCCTCGGTCTCGGACGGGATCGAACGGCCGAGGATGGCCTCGATCTCCTCAATCTGCTTCCGCGCGATCCCGACGTTCGGGCGGGGCAGGCCGCCGAGGTAGAAGACCCGGTCGAGGACAGCCATCGCCTCGGGCCCAAACTGCCGGTAGATATCAGATTCCTCGACGATCAGGGGGTTCATCGCCTCGTCAAACCCCATCGAGAGGTAGGTCTCGCGGAGCCGTTGTGTGATCTCAAAGATCGGGTGCGCCGTAGCCCGGGTATACTTCAACCGGGGGTACCGGCCCGCGACCCCCGCCGGGGTCAGCACCGACGGCCCTTCGTGCCAGGCATGCTCAAAGTCCTCTCTTGCCTTCTTCCTGAACTCTTCCACATCAAATCTCATACATTCCGCTCCAGACAGACCACCCGGCTCACCGGGCTCTCGTCTTTTATGAAATAATCGCAGTGATCCGCAATCTTCGCGGCAAAGGCCCGAACGTCACGGTGTTCTGGCATCTGGTCCCTTTGCAGTCGATTTCTACTGTATCCCAGGTACATATAACCCTTTACTTCCACGAAGCGGGCTCCGGAGTCCTGGTAGATCGCCGCATACCGCTCGGGCGCAAAGTCGTTGTAGCCACGCACCACCGTGGTGCGGATGGCCGACCGGCGGCCGGCAAGTCCGGCGAGGCTCTCCTGCACCAGATCCCAGTAATCCTCCCTTGGCCGGCAGAGGCGGAGGTAGGTCTCCCGGTCGGGAGCGTCCAGAGAGACGTAGACCAGGTAGGGCCGGCACCGGGCGAGGACGTCGGGGTGGGTGCCGTTTGAGACCAGGAACGTCGTATACCCTTCAGCATTGAGGCCGTCGATCAGTTCCGGGAGGTGCGAGTAACAGGTTGGCTCCCCGGAGAGCGATATCGCGACCATCGTGGGACGGAGAGCCTCAGCGAACCGTTCCGGCGTGACGTAGGGCGAGACCTTGTAGCCTGAGAGCGCCCTCTTCTGGAGACGCCTGAGGTTTCCTATGATCTCAGCCGGGGGGCACTCCTCTTCTTCCACTACCTCGTGCTCGAACGACCGCCAGCAGAAGAGGCACTGCTGGTTGCACCGGAGGGTCGGGGTCATCTGGACGCAGCGGTGACTCTCGATCCCGTAGAACTGCGCCTTGTAGCACATCTCCCCGCCCCTGAGCGCCCGCTTGTTCCACATGCAGGGTTTGACGGCCGCCGACGAGGAGGGGCTAACGAACTGGTAGCCCTGCCTCCGGAGGGCCTTACATGCTTCTGAGTGCATCGATTCCGAGCGTCTCCAGAGACTCCTGTAAGGTGTTCCTGACCGCATCCACGAGCGCGAGGCGGCTGTTCCTGGTCTCGCCCTCACTCTTCAGCACCGGGTCGTAGTGGTAGAAGGCGTTGAAGAGGTCGGCGAGCTCGCGGGCGAAAGCGGCGAGGTGGTGCGGGCGGAGTTCCGCCACGGTCTGCTCGATGACGACGGGGAACTTCGCGAGGTGCCGGACGAGCGCGACCTCGTGTTCGGTCTCGTAGTGATATGCCCGCTCGAACTCCCCGGCCTTCTCAAGGATGCTGCAGGCGCGGGCGTGGGCATACTGGATGTAGGGGCCGCTCTGCCGCTCGAAGTTCAGCGCCTCCTTCCAGTCAAAGACCGTGCTCTTCTCGGGGGAGACCCTCACGATGTCGTAGCGGATGGCAGCGATGGCGACCGACTCTGCAATGGCGCGCCGCTCCTCCTCCGGGAGCTCGGGGCGCCGGACGGTCACCTCCTCAAACGCCTTTGCGGTCACCTCCTCGACCAGGTCGTCGGCGGAGACGAACTTGCCCGCCCGGGTGCTCATGGAACCCTCGGGGAGGGAGACAAACTCAAAGTAGACGATCTCTGGCGGCTGCTCACCGAGGAGTTCGAGAGTGGCCTGAAGCTGGGCGCCGATCAGTTTGTGGTCAGCCCCGAGCACGTCGATCATCCGGTCGGCATTGCGCCCCTTCCAGGTATGGTAGGCGAGATCCCGGGTGCTGTAGACCGATGTGCCGTCGCTCCGCCGGAGGATGTACTTCTTCTCAAAACCCTGCTCCGAGAGGTCGACCCAGAGGGTCTCGTCCTCGTGGGCCTGCGGCAGTCGCCTGACCTGTTCAATGACCCGGTCCACGTCCCCGATCCTGACAAAATCGCTCTCCCAGACGAACCGGTCATGGTGGGCGTTTAAGGCTGCGAGAGTCGCCTTGATCCCCTCCACACAGAGGGAGACGGCCGCCCGGAACTTGCCGGCGGTCTCGGGGTCGCCGCGCTCCACCTCCTGCATGAGAAGATCGATCTCCTCGGTGATATCCGGGTTCTCCCGGATCTCCCGGTTCGCCGCGACATAGACCCGCGCGACGTAGTGATCTTCCTTCTCGCCCTCCTCACGGGCGATGCCGAGGTGATCGAGTCCCCAGGCGACGATGGCAACCTGGCGGCCCATATCGTTTAGGTAATACTGAACTTCAAGAGGATACCCGGCCTTCCGGAACGCCCGGGCAAGGGAGTCGCCGATGACGGTGTTTCGGATGTGGCCGACGTGGAGAGGGCCGTTCGGGTTCGCGCTGGTGTGCTCGAGTACCACCCGCTCTGAGCGGCGGGGGAGCTTCCCGTAGCCGGGCTCGAGTGCTTCCCTGACCGCCTCAGCGAGGAGCGAGGGGCCGAACCTGAAGTTGACGTAGGGGCCTGCCGCCTCGACCTGGATGTCGCCGAGGTCAGGGTCGGCCGCGAGCGTCCCTGCGATATCGCCGGCGATCTTTGCCGGGGCTCTCTTCTGCTTCTTTGCAAGTTTAAACGCTACCGTCGAGGCGAGATCAGCGTGATCCCCCCCCGTCGTGAGGAGGACATCCTCTTCACCGGTGCATGCCCGGAGCATGCGCTCAATCTGGTGGTATTTCTCCTGAAACATCAGTATCCGGTCCTGTAACGAAGGATTGCTGCGATCCCGCCGAACGCGTTGTAGAGCATCGAGCCTTCCTCGAAGTCGTCTGAGATGATCTTGACCGTCGTGCTGCTCTGGTCCGCAAGCGCGGTCAGTTCGTCGATGATATCGGCCTCTTCAGCCACGTAGAGCGACGCCCCGTCGTTTGGACAGGTGCCGAAGTCGAGGTCCCTGATGTGCTTGCCCGGCTCGATGATGATCGTCCTCTCCTCGGTGTAGTCATCGGTCGGGCAGGCGAGTCTCAGTCTGGCCCTCCGGAGTTTCTCAGAGAGGATGAGGGTATCGACGGCGCCGATCTCCAGGTTCTTCCGGACGCTCTCCTCACCATAGGAGGCCGCACCGTCATCCTTGACCAGTTCCTGGAGGAACCGGTTCATCACGTTCTTCTCCTTGATGATATCAAGGTCTTTGAGGGCATCCGCCGCATTTTCGACGAGCTCGGCAAGCCCGGTCTCGTTCGTATAGGCGACGTCGAAGAGCCCGATGATCCGCTTCTGGAGTTCGTGGTGGAGGTAGGCGCCTGCCTCGAACTCCTCCTTGGTCGGGGTCGGGCCGCCGATCAGCACGCCCTTGAACCGCTCGAAGAAGTCCTTCTCTGCAAGGAAGATGTCGCTCGCCCGGTCGCCGACCTTCTTGTAGAATTCGTTGATGGCAATCAACCGCAGTCGCTGGAAACGGACGCTTGACTGACCACCTTTTCGCTGCTTGCCGGGGACCATCGAGGTGACGCCGCTGATAGGTTCGATCCGGTTGCCGCGCAGGAAACCGATGTAGGCCTCCCTTCGATCGATGACGATCAGCCCGTAGACCTCCTTCTCACCGAGCATCTCCTGCAGGGGCTCAAGCTCGAAGGTCGAGCTGCACCGGTAGATATAGGTGTTGAGCGGCTCGGGGGGCTCGATGATCTCGCACTCGAGACTGGTGCGGTCGCCGCCGGCGTTGATCGTGCCGCAGAAGACCGCCATGCCGTTCTCCGGCGGGCGCTTATAGTATTTGAGGCGGGCGAGGATTGAGGATATGGCACTCTGGACGTTTGTCCGGGTCTGTTTGCTCTTGATATTGGCACACTGCCCGAACTCGTCACGGAGCTGGGCGGTAACGTCGTATATCTGCTTATCAGGGGGTATATAGAGTGTGATCAGCTCGGTACCGCTCCCTTCCTTCTCCGCAAGCCTCTCAAGCATCTTTTTAAATTCGTAGCGCTTTCGCGCGGTATCCATCTCTTGCGTCTCTTCCATTTGAACGTTCACCAAGCCAGCTGAATGATATTCATGTATCGGAGCTACTATGTGTTTCTCCGGAGAGGGCATAAATCTGCGCACATTCGCCGATCCCTTTAACCCCCGCTCCGGGCCGGGCGCCCCGCGCCCCCCTCACTGCAGGCAGCGGCAGATGAGGCAGATCGTCTTTGCATCAACGATCCTTTCGTCAGCGATCATCGCTGCAAGGTCCGCAACCGGGACGCGGACGACCTCAATAACCTCGTCGTCGTCCATGCAGTAGTCGGAGCATGGCGAGAGCCCCCGGGCGAGATAGAGCCAGATCCGCTCGTCGGTGTAGCCGGGGGATGAGTATATCCAGCCCTTCGGGACGAAGGTCTCCGCCTTCATCCCGGTCTCCTCGATCAGCTCCCGGTAGGCGGTCTCGTGCGGCTCCTCGCCCTCGTCGATGGTTCCCGCCGGTGCTTCGAGGATGTAGTCGTCGATGGCGAACCGGTACTGCCTGATGAGGTAGCAGTCATCCCCCTCGACCGGGAGGATGGCGACCGCCCCGCCGGGGTGGACGACCACCCGCTCCTTCTTCTTCCCGTCAGGGAGGGTAACCTCTGTCTTCTCGACGGTAAGTCTTCCGGCGCTGCAGATCTTCATGATCATTCCTCGTACTCGATCGGGTCGGGCACCCCCGCCGCGCGGAACGCCTCCCGGCGGTAGTGGCAGGAGGAGCAGACCCCGCACGCCCGGTCGTTGTTCTGGTAACATGACCAGGTATGTTCGTAGGGGACACCGAGCGCAAGCCCTACCTTGAGGATCTCAGCCTTTGTCATCCTGACAAAGGGTGTCATGAGGGTGATCCGGGGGTCTGCCGCCGTGCCGAGATCGACCACCCGCTGGAAGGCTTCGATGAACTCAGGCCGGCAGTCGGGATATCCCGGGTAGTCCCCGGTCTGGACACCAATGAAGACCGCCTCCGCCCGGCGGGCTTCCGCAAGGCTGGTCGCGATGGCAAGCAGGTTGGCGTTCCGGAACGGGACGTAGGTGCTCGGTACTGCTTCCTGCTTGCCGGTATACTCCTCGATCGGGATCGCGGTATCAGTCAGGCTCGATGCCCCGATCTTCTTGAAGTGCTCTAGGCTGATCTCGACGAAATCCACGGCATCAAGCATCCGGGCGATGGTTTGGGCGCACGCCCGCTCCTTCACCTCAGTCCGCTGGCCGTAGGTGAAGTGGAGCGCGATGATATCGTAGCCCATATCCTTTGCGACATAGGCGAGCGTGGAGGAATCCATGCCGCCCGAGAGGAGACAGACCGCTTTCAGTCATTTCACCCCCAGGATTTTGTGGAGTTGTACCTGGAACCTTACCGGGAGGTCCTCCTCGACGATATACTCCGCGATGGCGCGGTAGTCGGCCCCCTCCACCGGCGATATGAAGACCTCGCCCCGGATCTCATAGTGGGCCATCACTGCCCGGGCGTAGAGGAGGTCGTTTTCGTCCGCAACCACGAACTTGACCGAGTCGCGGGGCGTGATGTGACGGAGGAGCGCCAGATTGCTCTTCTCCCCCGACGAGGGGCACTTGACGTCCATGCAGATGGAGGCGTAGGCCTGCATCTCCCGGAAATCCAGGGTGCCGTTCGTCTCTATCTCGACATTGTAGCCGTGAATGTCAAACTTCCTGAGGAGTTCGAGGACCTCCTCCGCCCAGAGGAGCGGCTCCCCGCCGGTGATGCAGATATGTTTTCCGTTCTGCAGCCAGATCAGGTCGAGGATCTGCGCAACACTCATCTCCTTCCCGCCCTCCCGGGCGTAGGGGGTATCGCACCAGGCGCACCTGAGGTTGCAGCCTGCGAGCCTGATGAAGGTGCAGGGCCGGCCCTGGTTCTTCCCCTCGCCCTGGAGGCTCCGGAATATCTCACTGACGATCATATGTGCGCTCTGCGTAACAGGACGTCGACTCCCAGACCCGGATCTTTGCCACGCGGGCATCGAGCCCCTGCCGCGCCGCTTCGGCATTGATCATATCGGCAATCTGCGCGGCGATGAGTTCGCTTGTCGGGTCGCCGGGTGTGGTGACGACCGGGTGGAATGCCTCGATGCTCGCCGCCATGGGGTCGTCAGCGTTGAGGATCACCTGGTGGTCGAACCGACCGACGACCTCCTTTATACAGTTGTAGTCGAGAACGATCCCGGTACGCTCGTCAGCCGTCCCCTCGATCCAGACCTCCACCCGCCACTGGTGGCCGTGCAGCCGGAAACACTTCCCCCGATAGTGGATCAGGCGATGGGTCGCCTCGAAAAAAACCTCCTTGTATATCCGGGTTATCATCCATGAAGGTTGCCCGTCTGGATATAATATTATATCATCTCCCGATCAAATACCTAGAGCGAAAGATCGGCGCGCAAGCGGGTTCCACAATATATAAATCTGTAACGCGCGTTGTTTTATAGCACACCAGGAGTTGCTCCTATCCACAAATTCAATTGATACGAGGGTATTCGATGGGAAATGGTAAATTTGCAGCCAGAAAACAGAAGCGCGACGCTAAGGCACGCAGGTGGCGTGACCCAGTTTACGCCAGGCGCCAGCTCGGGCTTGATGTAAAATCCGACCCCCTTGAGGGAGCACCGCAGGCACGCGGGATTGTTCTTGAGAAGGTGGGTGTTGAAGCAAAGCAGCCGAACTCTGCGATCCGTAAGTGTGTCCGGGTTCAGCTGATCAAGAACGGCCGTCAGGTGACCGCGTTCGCCGTGGGCGACGGTGCCATCAACTTCATCGA
>Ga0265294_10004805_pt1 | contig 16701 bp, 11 predicted proteins | sample MunlanPumphouse3_FD_192504 | JGI IMG/M metagenome (GOLD analysis project Ga0265294, IMG submission 192504) | Groundwater microbial communities from a municipal landfill in Southern Ontario, Canada - Pumphouse #3 | ecosystem: Environmental > Aquatic > Deep subsurface > Groundwater | place...
GGAGCGGGCGCGCGGTGCGGACGACCCCGAGGCGCCGCCGGTGGTGAGCGAGCGGGCGGTCATCGGCGGCAGCGCCTGGGCGGGGATGCGGGCGGTGTTCCGCTCGCCCTATCTGGGGGGTATCGCCGCCTACGCGGTGATCCTGGCGGTGATGGCCACCTTCATCTATTTCACCCGCCTGCAGATGGTGGCCGCCCTGGGCGCCGATTTGGACCTGCGTACCGCTTGGTTCGCGCGCATCGATGTGATCACCCAGGTGACCACGCTGGTCCTGCAGGCGCTGGTGACGGGACACGTGATGCGTCGGCTGGGGGTGCCGCTGACCCTGGCGCTGCTGCCCCTGACCGCCGTCCTGGGCTTCATCGGCTTGGCCATGGTGGCTTCGCTGGCCATGCTGATCGTCTTCGAGGCCGGCTTCCGTGCCGTGCAGCGGGCCATCATGCGCCCGGCCCGGGAGACGCTCTACACCGTGGTGGCGCGCGAGGACAAGTACAAGTCCAAGGCCTTCATCGATACCTTCATCTACCGGGGCGGCGACGTGCTGGGCGCCCAACTGGAGGGCCTGCTAGGGCGCCTGGGCATGGGGCTCGCGGCCCTGGCCAGCGTGGCCGTGCCCCTGGCCATCGCCTGGGCGGCGCTGGGGATCTGGCTGGGCCGTGCCCAGCGGCGGCAGGCGCACGCGCAACGCGAGGCGCCGGCGGACGGGAAACTCGCGCCGGTCGAACAGGCGCCCTGAACCGAAACAGAAAAAGAAAAAGGAGGTCGATGCATGCTCACACGACGCCAGTATCTGAAACTGACCCTGGCCGCCGGTGCGGCCCTCGCGCTGCCCGGGAGAATGGCAGGGGCCGCGACGGTGCGGGGTGAGCCCATCACCCGCGCGATCCCGTCCAGCGGCGAGCGGGTGCCGGTGGTGGGGCTGGGCAGTTCCGCCACCTTCTCCCGCATGGCGGGCGGCGAAGATGTTTCCGCCCTGCGCGAGGTGCTGGCGGCCCTGGTGGAACACGGCGGCGCCATCTTCGACACGGCGCCCGCCTACGGCGCCTCGGAACGGGTGGCCGGGGCCATCGCCCGGGAACTGGGCATCGGCGACCGCATCTTCTGGGCCACCAAGGTGAACGTGGCCGGACGCGGCGGCCAGGCCGATCCCGCGGCCGCCCGGGCGCAACTGGAGCAATCGTTCCGGCATCTGCACCGCCAGGTGATCGACCTCATTCAGGTGCACAGCCTGGGCGATGTGCCCACCCAGTTGGGGCTGCTCAAAGAGCTGAAGCAGGAAGGCCGCGTGCGCTACATCGGTGTCACCACCACTTTCCCCGCCCAGTATCCGCAGCTCATCGAGATCATGCGGCGCGAGCCGCTGGACTTCATCGGCGTGGACTACGCCATCGACAATCGCGACAAGGAAGAAGTGATCCTCCCCTTGGCCCGGGACCGCGGCATCGCCGTGCTGGTCTACGCCCCCTTCGGCCGGACCCGGCTGTGGGAACGGGTGCGCGGCCACGCCTTGCCGGACTGGGCCGCCGAGTTCGACGCCCACTCGTGGGGCCAGTTTTTCCTCAAGTTTGTCCTGGCCCACCCCGCCGTCACCGCCGCCACCCCGGCCACGAGCCGTGCCCGGCACATGATCGACAACCTGGGCGCGGCCTACGGGCGGTTGCCGGACGCGGAGATGCTGCGGCGAATGACGGCGTATATCGAGAGCCTTTGAGCCCGGCGGGACGGCGGGAAATGCGCGGAACGGGCTAGTTGCCCAGCAGCCGGTGGCTGTCGAGGAACTGCCAGGTGCGGATGATGTGCAGGATGTCGGTATCTTTGCGGATCTGCTCGGGGAAGGGGGCGAAAGGCGCGGCGAGTTCGACGATGCGTATGGCCGCATCGTCGAGGAATTTGTGTCCGGAGGAGCGCAACAGCGAAATGGAGTGCACGGAGCCGTCCGCGTTCAACGCCACGTCCAGCACCAGTTCCCCGGAGATCCCGCGGCGGCGCGCCTCGTCGGGATAGTTGAGGTTGCCCACCCGCTCCACCTTGGCCACCCAGTTTTCCATGTAGGCGGCGTACTTGTGTTCCCGCGTGCGGGCCGAGATGTATTTGGAGCGGCCCCGTTTCGCGTCGCTCTGCCGGGACTGGTCGATCTCCGGGGCGAGGGAGGCCATCTCCAGGCTGCGGGCGTACAGATCGACCGCGGCGACCGGCGTGGGATCATGCGGTGTAACGGGTTGTGGCGTCGTCGGTGTTTTTTCCGGTGCCTTGGCGGCCGTCATCACCTGCCGCTGCGGCTCGGCCGTGCGGGGCGGGGTCGGGGCCGCGGGGGGCAGCAGCGAGACGCCTGGGTTGGGCACCTGTTCCAATGACGGCACGGGCTGCGCCGGGCGTGCCTTCTCTTCCAGGCTGCCGCCGCCCTCCTGGGAGGCCTGCGCGGCATAATCCGCCTGCTCGGGCGGGTTCGGTGACCGGGTCTGCACCAGCGTGACATCCAGGGTGGGGAAGACGTTGCGCGGGGCGGGCGGGCTGGAAGTGAAACTGACGCCGAAAATGACGATCGCGTGGAGCGCGACCGCGATGAACAGCGTCAGACCCAGGCGGTCGCGGGACGTGATGGCGGGTGTGGCGCGCAGTGCCGACATGGATCAACAGCGTTTTTCGGAGGATCGGAACATGGCGGCGACGATTGTACCGCTGACGATGCCGAAGATCACCGCGGCGGTCATGAGGACCGGCAGCAAATGCAGGAGCGCCGCGTGCGGGATGAAAAAATAATATGCGACCCCGAACTGTGCCGCCATGTGGGCCAGGGCCGAGAGCACGCTGTAGCCCAACGGGCCGAAGGGGCGGCCGGGGACCAGGCTGGCAAGCCCGAGGATGGCGATGCTCGCCACCGCGCCGCCGAAGCTCAGGAAAAAGGTGGGCGAGAGGAAGGTGCCGAGCACCAGACTGCCCACCAGGACCCGCAGCACGCCCACCCAGGCGGCGACACGCCAGCCGAACCGCACCAGCACGGCAATGGTGATGATGTTGGCCAGCCCCGGCTTGACGCCCGGCAACGGGCTCGGCAACGCGCTTTCGGCGAGATGGATGGTGATGGCCAGCGCCGTGAGCCAGGCGATCAGATGATCTTCGCGGGTGGTCTGCAGGATCATGGATGAGCGGTTGTCTGCCTGCACAGGACTTGATCCCCGGGCTAGAAACTGATGCTGTCGTAGCGCCGGTCGCGTCCGATGACCTGGACGCTGATCCGGTTGGGCAGGCAGGCGGCTGCCTCTCCCCCGTGGCTCAGCCAGCCCGAATGTATGCAGGCCTTGTTTTGGCATGGCGAGTCGCTGAACCGTATGCGCCCGTCGCGCACCTCCAGGGTGCTGGTGCCCAGCGGTCCGGGCACCTGCCATTCGTGCTCTTCGTGCAGGGAGACCTTTTGCCACTCGCTGCCGTTCGCGTGGATGACGGCATATTCCCCCGCCGTGCCCGGGCCCCAGAAGGCCAGGTACAGATACGACACCAGGACGGCGGCCAGGAGCAGAACGAGCAGGTCGCCGGGTCTCACAGGGGATCACTCCGGATGACGTGCGGCGGCTGTTCCGTCTCGAACCGGATCCGCTCCGCCATGGCCGGACTCATGTGGATGGTGCCGTCGCTGGTGATCAGCATGACCTGCTTGATGCCCAGGGCGCGGGCGGTCTCGTGCCAGCGCTCCACCCCCGCGATGAGCAGCGCCGTGGAGGCCACGTCGGCCTCGGTGGCGTTGTCATGGATCACCGTCACGGCGGCGACCCCCTGGGTGGGATAGCCGGTGCGCGGGTCCAGGATGTGGTGATAGCGCACGCCTTCGTATTCGAAATAACGTTCGTAGTCGCCGGAGGTGATTACGCTCTCGTCGTCCTGCACCTCCACCGAGGCGATGATGCCGGGGCCGCGCGGGTTGCGGATGCCGATGCGCCAGGGTCGGTCGCCGCGCCGGCCGATGGCGCGCAGGTTCCCGCCCGCGTTCACGATGGCATTTTGAATCCCCATTTGCCGCAGGTGGTCGATGACCAGGTCCACCCCGTAGCCTTTGGCCATGGCGCCGAAATCCAGCCGGACGGCGGGGTTCGTGCTGCGCACCGTGACGCCGTCGACGATCAGGTCGTCCATGCTCGGACGGGCAGCGACCAGCGCGGCAATGGCGTCCGGCGCCGGCGGCGGGCCGGGGGGGCGCTCGTCGCTCTGGAAGCCCCAGAGGGCGAGCAACCGGCCGATGGCGGGATTGAACAGCCCGCCGCTTCTGCGCGCCAGCTCCTGGGAGCGGACGATCAGCGGCAGGACCGAGGGCGGGGCGGAAAAGGCCTCGCCCGTGGCGAGCAGCTCGTTGACACGCGCCAGTGGACCGGGCTTCCAGGCGTGCCAGGCGGCGTGCATGTTCTTGAAATCCTCTTCCACCGCCGCGAATACCTGGCGCGCCCGGTCGGCCTCGACACCGTAGAGGGTCACGTCGACGATGGTCCCGAAGGTGAGGAGCTGGATGTGGTGGACAGGCTCTTCACGGCTGCACGCCGTGAGCAGGGCCAGGAGCAGCGCAAGGCATGCGAAGGCTATATGGCGGTGAAGCATCTTCATGAGCGGGTGGAGGTCTCCGAAAGCCTGGCCTCGATCCGGTCCAGCAGCAGGGCGCTGATATTCAGGCCGTAGAGGGCATCCAGTTCGCGGATGCAGGTCGGGCTGGTGACGTTGATCTCGGTGAGATAATCGCCGATCACGTCCAGTCCCACGAACAGCAGCCCCTTTGCCTTCAACGCGGGGCCGACCTGGGCGCAGATCCAGCGATCGCGCGCCGTCAGCGGCACCCCTTCCCCGCGGCCGCCGGCCGCCAGGTTGCCGCGGAACTCGCCGGGGGCCGGGATGCGTGCCAGGGCATAAGGCACCGGTTCCCCGTCGACCATCAGGATACGCTTGTCGCCGGAGCTTACCGCGGGGAGGTAGCGCTGCGCCATGACGAAACGGGCGCCGCGCCCGGTCAGGGTTTCGATGATCACGTTAGTGTTGGGATCGCCGCTGGCAATGCGGAATACCGAAGCGCCGCCCATGCCATCCAGGGGCTTCAGGACGATCTCTTTCTGTTCTTCGAGAAAGGCGCGGATCTGTCCGGCATCCCGGGTCACCAGGGTGGGCGGGCAGCACTGGGGGAACCAGGCGGTGTAGAGCTTTTCGTTGGCGTCGCGCAGGCTGGCCGGCCGATTGACGACCAGCACCCCCACCTCCTCCGCCCGTTCCAGCAGATACGTCGTATAGACATATTCCATGTTGAACGGCGGGTCTTTGCGCATCAGGATGATGTGAAGGCTCTCCAGGGGTTCGGTGCGCGGCTCGCTTTTCCATGTGTACCAGTCATTTGTGTCGTCGCGCAGGGCGAGTTGGCGCATACGGCCGTAGCTGCGCCCGTCGCGCAGGAACAGATCGCCCTGTTCCATGTACTCGATCGTCCAGCCGCGCGCCTGGGCCTCCAGCAGCATGGCGAAGGTGCTGTCTTTCCTGATCTTGATGGAACCGATGGGGTCCATCACCACGCCGAGTCGGATTGTCATGGCCGGGTGCTTCGCGTTGTACGACAGGTTTGCCAGGAAGGGTTCCAATATGCGCTTATCGGTTCCCGCACGCTAGACTTCCGCGGCGATCTCGCGCGCCGCGGCCAGCATGGCGAGCCGCGCGATGACGCCGTAGGCATAAAACCGGTTGGGTTCGGAATCGGGATCCATGCTCTGGTCGGGCGTGATGCAGGACTCGGCAAACGCCAGCGGCTGGAAGTGCATGCCGGGCGCATTCAGGTTCTCGCTCGGGCCGCGCTCGGTATGCACGCGGTAGAAGCCGCCCACCACGAAGTGGTCGATCATGTACACCACCGGTTCGGCGACGGCCTGATCGTCATCGCCCCAGGTCTCGAACGTATAAACGCCCTCCTGCATGATCACCCGCCGCACCTCCTGGCCGCCCTTGGTGGCGGACATGCGGGTGCGCTGTCTGCGGTTGAGGCTGAGGATCTCGTCGACGCTGTGCACGGTCATGACCGCCATGCCGTAGGTCCCCGCGTCGGCCTTGACCACCACGAACGGCTTCTTGTCGAGGCCGTACTCGTCGTACTTCGCCTGAATGGCGGAGAGCAGTGCCTCGACGTTCCGTGCCAGGCAGTTCTCGCCCTCCCGCTTCATGAAGTTGATCTCACCGCAATTGCGAAACAGCGGGTCGATCAGCCAGGGATCGATGTCTACCAGCCGCGCGAACTCCTGGGCCACATCCCGGTAGTACGTGAAGTGGGCGGACTTCAGCCGATTTGTCCAGCCAAGCTCCAGAGGCGGAATGATCGGTTGCTCCAGTCCTTCCAGGATTTCGGGCCGCCCGCCGGACAGGTCGTTGTTCAAGAGTATGAGGCAGGGTGAAAAATCCCCTACCCGCAATCGCCTTTCTTCACGCACCACCGGTTCCAGTTGTACCGTGCGCCCGGACGGCAGTTCGATGTCCAGGGGCTCCGTCAGGTCTTCCAGGAGCGAGCCGATGCGCACCTCGTAACCCGCTTTCGCGATGATCCTGGTGAGCGTTGCCAGGCTTTCCAGGTAGAAGAGGTTGCGGGTGTGGCTCTCCGGAATTATCAGCACCCTGCACGCCGTGGGGCATACGCGCTCCAGGGCCGATTGCACCGCCTGGACGCATAACGGCAGGAATGCGGGATTCAGATTGTTGAAGCCGGCCGGGAAGAGGTTGGTGTCGACCGGAGCCAGCTTGAAGCCAGCGTTGCGCAAGTCTACGGACGTGTAGAAGGGGGCCGGGGTCTGGCGCCACTGCTCGCGCAGCCAAGCCTCGATGCGCGTCTGGTTCTCCAGCAGATGGGACTCGATCTGCAGCAGCGGGCCGTTCAGCGCCGTGGTCAGGCGCGGTACGGGACGGAATGGTTCGGTGGACATGATATATACGGAGGGCCTTTGGCTCAGATGACTATATTTGGGGGAAATTTGAAGTACGGCAGGGTATCCGAATTCATAATATTGTACCGTCAACTTCTTCCGAAAAATAAGGCCGGCTTGCTGGCTCGGTCAGGTGCGGGCGAGGGGCGTGAACGCTATCGCCGGAGCGGCGTAAACCCTTAGGGATAACCTTGAATTTGACAAGTACGGTAAGGTAGATTAGACGATATCCGCAAATTGACCATAACATCAAGGGCACACCGTGGAAGCCGAAAACCAGAACGACAACCCGGGGGCAGCAGGCGAAGGCAGCCTTGCGGGTCTCAAGGTTGTGGTCATCGACGACAGCAAGACGATCCGCCGCAGTGCCGAAACCCTGCTGAAAAAGGAAGGCTGTGAAGTCATCACCGCAACGGACGGCTTCGAGGCGCTGGCCAAGATTGCGGATCATCGGCCGGACATCATTTTCGTCGACATCATGATGCCACGGTTGGACGGCTATCAAACCTGTGCTCTCATCAAGCGCAATCAGAATTTCAAGAAGACCCCGGTTATCATGCTTTCCAGCAAGGACGGTTTGTTCGACCGGGCGCGCGGAAGGATTGTGGGGTCGGAACAGTACCTGACCAAGCCATTTACTCGCGAAGATCTGCTGGATGCCATCAAGCGCCATGTGACGAAAGCCCGCTGAGAGGTCGCATGGGGAGCGGATGGATCGGAGCCAGACCTGCGAGACAGCAAATCGAGGGGATAATCAATGGCGCGTATATTGATCGTGGATGACTCTCCCACCGAGTTGTACATCCTCAAGAACATGTTGGAAAAACACGGCTACCAGACCCTTTCCGCCGGCAGCGGCGAGGAAGGGGTGAAAAAGGCACGGGAAGAAAGGCCCGACCTCATTCTGATGGACGTCGTGATGCCCGGCCTGAACGGCTTCCAGGCGACGCGCCAGATCAGCCGTGATCCGGAGCTTTCCAACATTCCCATCATCATCGTCACCACGAAGGACCAGGAGACAGACAAGGTCTGGGGATTGCGCCAAGGCGCCAAAGACTATGTGACCAAACCCGCCTCCGAGAGCGAATTGATAGGCAAGATCCAGGCAGTCCTGGCCGGGGCGGTGTAACGCGCATGGATCGTATCCCCTCCCGGCAGCCGTTGCTCATTCTGCGCGATTTGGAGCGGCGTAGTCGCCAGTACGCAACTCCACTCCCACGTCATGAAGAGGTACGGAAGGTCTGGACGGGCATTGGCTTCCGCTTTGGGGGATTGCAACTGGTTACGCCTCTTGCCGAAGTTCTGGAAATACTTCCTCCCCCCGTCGTGTCCCGGGTGCCGATGACCAAGTCCTGGGTCAAAGGCATCGCCAACGTACGCGGAAGCCTGCTTCCCATCATGGACCTCCAGGGGTGCCTGATGGGGCGGCCCTCCATTTTGGGCCGGCGGGGGCGTGTCATGCTGGTGCGTCACAAACAGGTGATTGCAGGGTTTCTCGTGGACGAGGTGCTCGGGCTCAAGCACTTTCTGGAAGAAGAAGCGGCAGAGGATCTTCCACAAGTGGACGAAGCGGTTCAGCCTTATCTGCGGCGAGCCTTTCGCCAGGGAGACATGCATTGGGGCGTGTTCAGCCTGCACAGGCTGGCCGAAAGCCCTCTCCTGATGCAGGTCGGGGTATAAGGACGGGCAGGAAGGATGGTGCTGGAAGCAGGCTGTATGTCGGCGGCGCGACGTTTTTGATGGCATGAATCCGCGCCGTGCGCGGGTTCGGGAGAGAATGGATGAAGATAACACTCAAGAAGGCTTCTTTCGAAAAGCTGGGTTCCATCAACAAGGGGCTTCTGTATTCGCTGGCAGGGCTGGTGACCTCCATCGTGCTGATGGCCGTCGTGCTTGCCTACGTGGAGCAGCAAGACCAATACGACGCCGAGCGGATGGGTTATACCAGTGAGCAGCGTGTGCTGTCGCAACGGATTGTCAAGTACGCGCTGGAATCCGCGTCCGGCAAGGAAGTGGCCTTCGACCAGCTTCGGCTCCAGCGTGATCGTTTCGCGGAAACGATGACGCTGCTCCGCGATGGCAATCCCGAGACGGGGCTGCCGCCTTCACCGCCGGAGTCGACCCAGGATCTCCAGATGCTGGAGACCCGCTGGAGCGAGTTCCGCGATAACGCGGATATCATCCTGTCCGCCAAGGACGCGGTGCTCGAAGTACGTCAGTATGTGCAGGTCATCAATGACCTCGCGCCCCAGTTGCTCGCCCTCTCCGATGACGTGGTCAATCTTCTGGTGAAGAAGGGGGCGGATCTCGACGTGATCAACTTGGCGGGGCGTCAGCGTATGCTCAGCCAGCGCATCGAAAACAACGTCAACAAGGTGCTTAGCACAGGCAGGGATGCAGCCATTGCGGCCGATCGTTTCAGCCAGGATGCTAATCTGTTCGGCCAGGTGCTGGAGGGGATGCTCAAGGGCGACGAGAAACTCGGTATCGTGCCGGTCCGGGACAATGACGTGCGGGCCAAACTGCGCGATATTGCAATGCTGTTCAGTACGGTGAGCGATCACGCGGGCGCCATTCTCCAGAAATCTCCCATGCTGTTCCAGGTGCAGGAAGCCGCCACTGCCATGGCTGACACCAGTGAAACCCTGCACGAAGGCAGCAGGGTATTGGGAGAAAAATATGCCCAGGCACGCGACGATCGGATAGGCTCGGGGCTCGGCTATTTCTTTGGTTTCATCGCCCTGATCTTCCTGGTGTTACTGGTGATCCGGCTCGTTCAAGAAGCGCGCGAACGGCAACGGGTCGCGGAAGCCCAGAACCGGCGTAATCAGGAGGCCATCCTGCGGTTGCTGGACGAGATGGGCAACCTGGCGGACGGTGACCTGACCGCATACGCAACGGTGACCGAAGACATCACGGGCGCTATTGCCGACTCCGTCAACTACACCATTGACGCGCTGCGCAGCCTGGTAACCACCATCAACGAAACGGCACAGCAGGTTGCCTCCGCCGCCCAGGGTGCCCAGGGCACTGCCACGGAGTTGGCCAGAGCGAGCAGTCACCAGGCGGAGCAGATCACGGCGGCGGGTGCCGCCATCAACGAGATGGCCGCCTCCATCGAACAGGTGTCCAGAGACGCAATCGAATCGGCCGACGTGGCGCACAAGTCGGTGGACATCGCGCACAAAGGGGCCGAGACCGTCCGCAACACGATCCAGGGCATGGATACCATCCGTGAGCAGATCCAGGAGACGGCGAAACGTATCAAGCGCCTGGGCGAAAGCTCACAGGAAATCGGTGACATCGTCGAGCTCATCAACGACATCGCGGATCAGACCAACATTCTCGCGCTCAATGCCGCCATCCAGGCGTCCATGGCCGGCGAGGCGGGACGCGGTTTCGCGGTGGTGGCGGACGAAGTGCAGCGCCTCGCGGAGCGTTCCGGTAACGCCACCAAGCGAATCGAAGCGCTGGTCAAGGCCATTCAGGCAGATACCAACGAAGCCGTCAGCTCCATGGAGCAGAGCACGGCCAACGTGGTGGCGGGTGCGAAGCTGACTGAAGCGGCGGGTAAAGCGCTGGAAGAGATCGAAAACGTGTCGGGCAAACTGGCACGCCTCATTGAAAACATCTCCGAGGCCGCCAAACAGCAGGCGTCAAAGGCGGTGGGCGTTTCCGACACCATGCATGTCATCCAGGGGATCACCACGCGGACCTCTGAGGGTGTCAACGAAACCGCCGCCTCGATCGGTAACCTGGCCGAACTGGCGAAGGAACTGCGGAAATCGGTGGCTGGCTTCAAGCTGCCTGAGTAGGTGATGGCCGGCCGCGGGAGCGGGGATCATCTCTCCGTTCCCCAGGCCGTCGGGCTTCTCATGCGGGGCTTGAGTGAAGCATTTGTGTCCCGCGGCGTGGAAGCCTTGTGGCAAGCGCAGTGATGACCGCTCTGAAACGTATCCTTTGTGAAGCGGTGCTGGGCTGTTGCAGGTGCATCTGTCGGAACCGGTTCCGCTCTTTGTTCAGGATCGACTCGGATATGGCGCAGCCGCGGTTGGTGACGGCGAAGTAAGTAAAGACATGCAGATTTCCGATAAGGGGGTCCGCTCCTGATGAGGGAAAACCGGCGAGTTCCGGTTGGCCCGCCGGGAGGGTTGGGGGGCGGCAATATGAGCGCAAATACTACAATCGATCACCGAGCTCTTGCCTGGGTCAAGAAGGAGCTTGACGAAACGCTGCTGCATGCGCGGCAGTCGCTCGAGACCTATGTGGAGGCTCCCAGCGACCCGGCCCCGCTGCAATCCTGCGCGGACTTGCTGCATCAGGTCGTCGGTGCGCTGCACATCATGGAGTTTGGCGGCGCCGCCCTGCTTGCCGAGGAGATGGAGCGACTCGCCAGGGGGCTGCTGGAGGGGAGCGTCAGGCAACGGGACGATGCCTATGAAGTGTTGATGCGCGCAATCCTGCAGTTGCCGGATTATCTGGAAAAGCTGCAGTCCGGACAGAAAGACCAGCCCATAGTCCTGCTGCCGCTGCTCAACGAAATCAGGGCGGCGCTGGGCGAAAAACTATTTTCTGAACTGCTTCTGTTTGCGCCGGATCTCTCCGCCGTCGACACGGATGGACGGCTCCAGTCCAGAGCCCTCTCCGGCGCGGATACCCACATCCGTCAGGAGGCGCGTAAGCTGCGCCACCGTTACCAATTGGGACTGCTCGGTTGGTACCGGGGACAGGACCCGGCTGCAAACCTGAAGGCGCTTGCCGACGTCATTGCGCAACTGGAGGCCATTTCCAGCCAGCAGCCGGTCATGCGGCTCTGGTGGATAGCGGGTGCGTTGATCGAGGCGCTTGCTGGCGGCGGGCTGGATGCAACCGTTTCCGTCAAGCAGTTGCTGGGGCAATTGGATCGGCAGATCAAGCGCGTGATCGACGAGGGCGAGGAAGGCCTGGTGGCCGATCTGCCCACCGCCCTTATCAAGAATCTGCTGTATTACATTGCACAGGCCCAGCCCTGCGGCGAACGGGTGCGTGACGTCAAGGCCGCGTTCCGGCTCGACGAAGTCCTGCCCAGCGAGGATGAACTCGCGCGGACGCGGGAAAGCCTGTCCGGGCCCAATGCCGCGCTGCTGCAAAATGTTGCCGCGGTCATCAAGGAAGATCTGGCGCGCGTCAAGGAAGCGCTCGATATATACGTGCGTGTGGAGCACCGTCAGCCGGCCGATTTGGCGGCGCTTGGCGGCGTCCTGCAGCAGGTGGCGGATACCCTGCGCATGCTCGGGCTCGAGCCGGCCCGGAAACTTGCGCAGGAAAACGCCTCGCTCATCGCCGACATTGCGAGCGGCGCGGTCGAGCCTACGGAATCCCGCCTTTTTGATATAGCGCGTGCCATGCTCGTGATCGAATCGTTGCTCGACGACATGATCCTGGGCGATCGCGGCGCCGGACAGGCGGAGGAAGAACCGATACCGGGTGAGGAATCCGGCGATGGCGAGGCGGCAGAGGTCCCGGTCGCGAGTCTGTCCGAGGCCGAATTCCGGCAGGTCGTCACGATTACGTTGCACGAAGCGGCCGCGGCGCTTGGCACAGTCAAGGACGCCATTCTCACCTTCATCAAGGAACCCGACGATTACAGCGCCCTCGCGCAGGTATCCCAGTCCTGTCACGAGATCCTGGGCAGTCTGCGCATGCTTTCCCTGGACCGTGCCGCTGCACTGCTGGAAAGCGTGCGTCGCTACGCTGAGCATGAACTGGTGGAGCGGCGTGTGGTTCCGACGCAGGAACAGTTGGACAGTCTGGCCGACGCTATTACCAGTATCGACTGGTATCTGGAGTTGACCGCAGAGCAGGGAGAAGGCTGGGAGTCCATACTGGACAAGGCCGAGCAGAGCGTCGCGTTGCTTGGCTATCCCATTGGCCAGTCCGAATCCGCAGTGGTCGGCGACCCAGCCCAGGTGAAACCGGAATCGCCGGAAACGATTCCGGCAGAGACGCATGAGGCCGCCACGGAAGACACTGTGGCCGCCGCCGAGGTCGAATCGTCTTCCCCGGACTATACAGAACCCGCGACGACGGTTGATGAGCCGCCCCGGGGCGAAACCGAAACGGCGCTGCCCGCTCCAACGGAAGGTGGGCGGGAGTTGGGCGGGTCTGATGCTACGAGCGGAGAGTCCGAGGTCACGGAACTTTTCGAGGCCGAGCCCTCCTTCCAGGCTGCGGAACCGACGACAGAGGATTTGGCGACGGAACTTGTGCTCGAACCGCTCCCCGAGACCGCCTCCACTGAACTCTCCGCGCCGGTGGACGAACCGGCCGAGTCGATGCCTATCGAATTGACCCAAGGGGAGCCGGAAGCCGCAGAGGAGCCGGACGGGACCGCGCTGGAATTCACGCCAGAGCCGGCGTCCGAAGGCTGGTCTGATTCCACGGCCGAGGAGGTTGTGGGCGAAACGATCGAGCTGGCATCCCTTGAACCGGAAGGTGCCGATGCGGATGCCGCCGTCGAATTTACCGGGATCACGTCCGAAGAAATCGAAATCGGGGATGTTGCTGAAATCCCCGCAATACCTGCGGAATCCATCGCAACGGGGAGCCCGGAGGAAGTTCCGTCGGAGCCCGTTCCGAGCGTTTCGGGACAAGCAGCCGCAGTGCCTGCGCCCCCCGATGAGCCAGCGGTCGATTTCAGTGCTGCCGCCGAGCCCGCCCTGTCGGAGCCGGCAGCAGCCATAGGGACCGAACAGGACATTGCAGCAGCCGATCCGGCGTCTTCCGCCGATATGCCGCGACTCGCCATCGAGCCGCTGCCGGCGGACCTGGACGCGGATATTCTCGAAGTCTTCATCGAGGAGGCCGAGGAAGAGCTGGCCGTCATCAACGAGCAACTTCCCCGCTGGCAGGCCAACACCGAGGACCGGGATGCCCTGATCCGCATACGCCGCTCCTTCCACACCTTGAAAGGCAGCGGACGTCTGGTGGGTGCGCGCTTGGTCGGCGAATTCGCCTGGATCTTCGAGAACATGCTCAACCGGGTGATCGATGGGACCGTGGCGCTCGCGCCGCTCCATTTCCAGTTGCTGCAGCAGGCGGTGACGGTTCTTCCCGTCCTGATCGCACAACTCAAGGGCGGTCCGGCGCCGGATATGGACGTGCAGCGGCTGATGGACCAGGCACAGGGCCTTGCGCAGCCCGGTGTTTCGACCCCATCCGTCGCGGCGATCGAGGCGCCGGCACAGGCAGCGGCAGCGACCGACGTCGGGCAGGCGACCGCGCTTGCCGAAAGCACGGCGCCGGTCATGGATCCGATGCTGTACGAGATTTACAGCAAGGAGGCGTTCAGTCATCTGGAAGAGATCGAGCGTTTTGTCGACCTGTGCATGAACGGCAAGGGCGATTGCCAGGTCACCGATGGCTTGATTCGTGCTCTGCACACCCTGCATGGCAGTTCGCACATGGCGGGGATCGCGAGTGTCGCCGAGGTTGCCGCCGTGCTGGAGAGGTACGTGAAGGCACATCGTGCAGCCGGCGCTCCGCTCAGCATGGACGGCGGTATTGCACTGACGGACGGCGCTACCTTCATTCGCGCCGTGCTGGCCCTCCTCAACGTGCCTGGCGCCGTGCTGCCGGACAATTCGGCGCTGGTATCGCGGCTGTCCGAGTTGGCGCAGCAGCCAATGGCTGAGTCGCAGGCTGAATCCCCGGAAACTCCCCCGAAAGAACAGGCGGCCGCACCCATGACACCGGCGCTGCGGGAGGCCCGTGGCGAAGATCGGGCAGCACTGCTGGCGGCGCAGGGGGATGTTTCCGAAGTCCTGGAGTCGCGGCAGGAGGTACCGGCGCAACACGCTCAATCCAGCGAGGATGAGCCCGATCTGGAGCTTCTGGAAATCTTCCTGGAAGAGGGGATCGAGATCATCGAATCCAGCGAGATCGACCTGCAGCGCTGGATTCAGAACCAAGACAACCCCGCCCTGGTCATCGGCCTGCAGCGCGAGCTTCACACCTTGAAGGGAGGGGCGCGTATGGTGGGCATCGGCGCCATCGCCGATCTCAGCCATGCCCTGGAGTCGCTGCTTACCGCGGTCGTCGATGGATACGTGCTGGTCTCGAAGCGGCTCTTCGACGTCCTGCAGCGTTCCATCGACCGCCTGTCGGGGATGCTGGACCTCGCCCGCGAGCACGCCCCTATCGAGCCGGCGAACGATCTCATCGCCGAACTGGCGTCGGTGCGGTCCGGTCAGATTCCCGAGGCGGTTGAAGGGCAAGCGCAAGGTCAGGACCCGCAGCAATTGGCCGCAACCGCGGAGCGGCTGCAGCTTGAGGAGGCGCCAGCGCCGGAGGAAGAGATATCCGCCGGAGAGCCTGAAGTCGAAACTGTGCTGGCGACCGACCGGGTGGAGCCTGCGGAAGAGGTGGAGGATGCGGGCTTACTCCAGGAAGAAAGACGCCATGGTTCGCGCATGCTGCACGAGATGGTGCGCGTGCGTGCCGACATCCTCGACAACCTGGTCAATTACGCCGGTGAGGTGAGTATTTACCGCTCACGGCTGGAGCAGCAGATCGGCAGCCTACGCTTCAATCTCGCGGAGCTCGATCAGACGGTGGAGCGTCTGCGCGATCAGCTTCGGCGCCTGGAACTGGAGACGGAGGCCCAGATTCTCGCGCGGCACGAACGCGATACGGGCTGGCAGCGCGAGGACTTCGATCCGCTCGAGCTGGATCAGTATTCCCAATTGCAACAGCTGTCCCGCGCCTTGAGCGAAAGCGTCAGTGACCTGAGCAGTATCCAGGGCCTGCTCGACAATACCACGCGCGAGGCAGCCACCCTGCTGCTGCAGCAGGCGCGGGTCAACACCGAGCTGCAGGAAGGCCTGATGCGCACGCGCATGGTGCCGTTTTCCGGTTTGGCCGGCCGGCTGCGCCGCATCGTACGCCAGAGCTGCCAGGAGCTTGGCAAGCAGGCGGAGCTGCATCTCACCGGGACCGAGAGCGAGTTGGATCGAACCGTGCTCGATCGTATTCTCGCCCCTTTGGAGCACATGCTGCGCAACGCCGTTTCCCATGGCATCGAGACGCCGGCGAGCCGCGTTGCAGCAGGCAAGCCCGAGTCGGGCCGCATCACGGTGGCGCTGTCACGCGACGGCGCCGAGGTGGTGATACAGATCTCCGACGATGGTGCCGGCCTGAACCTGCAGGCGATACGCCGCAAGGCGATCGAGCGCGGGCTGCTGCATGAAAACGCCGCGGTCGACGATCAGGATCTGCTGCGCTTCATTCTGGAGGCGGGCTTCAGCACTGCCGAAGCCGTTACCCAGATCTCCGGGCGCGGCGTGGGCATGGACGTGGTGAACAACGAGATCAAACAGCTCGGCGGCTCGCTGGAGATTTATACGCAGCCCGGGCGCGGTACCCGATTCACGATCCGCCTTCCGTTCACCCTCGCCATCAGCCAGGCCCTGCTGGTTCAGGTGAACGAAGAAATCTATGCCGTGCCGCTCACCAGCGTCGAAGGCATCGTGCGGCTGACGCATGAGGAACTCGAGCGGCTATACGCGGAAGATGCCCCGCTTTATCAGTACGCCGATCAGGATTATCAGGTGCGGCACCTGGGGAGCCTGCTGCACATCGGATCGCGTCATCTGCCAGGCCCCGGACGCAGGCTGCCCGCGCTGCTGGTGCGTACGGGCGAGCATCGCTCCGCCCTGGTGGTGGAAGGGTTGCACGGCAGCCGCGAAATCGTGGTCAAGCCGATGGGCGCGCAGCTCAGCACGGTGCGGGGCATTTC
>Ga0265294_10004806_pt1 | contig 16701 bp, 11 predicted proteins | sample MunlanPumphouse3_FD_192504 | JGI IMG/M metagenome (GOLD analysis project Ga0265294, IMG submission 192504) | Groundwater microbial communities from a municipal landfill in Southern Ontario, Canada - Pumphouse #3 | ecosystem: Environmental > Aquatic > Deep subsurface > Groundwater | place...
AGTTCGGACGTGGCCCCACCGATCCCGGCGTCAACCTCGTCGAACACCAGGGTGGGTACATCCCCTTCCGGCAGCACCTGCTTGATCGCCAGCATGAGCCGCGAGAGTTCGCCGCCTGATGCAATCCTGGCAAGCGGGCGTGGCGCTTCGCCAGGGTTGGGCGAGAACAGGAATTCGATCCGTTCAAAGCCTGATGTGCGTGGTTCAGTGAGCGCATCCAGCGTGATCTCGAAGATGGCATTCTTCATAGCCAACTGGTGGGCCTCTGCCTCAAGCGCCTTTTTCAGTGCCGCAGCTGCTTTGGTGCGGCGCTTGGTCAGATCGCGACCCTGTGTAATCAGCATGGTCGTGAGTTCATCACGCGTGACCTCAAGCTGATGTCTGTCTTGCTCACGTCCCCGTAGCAGATCCAGTTCAGCATCGATTTCCTGTTTGAAGGCCAGGATGCCGCCTGTAGTTGGCGCATATTTCTTCTTGAGTCGGCCGATCTGATCCAGTCGGTCGTCAGTCTGCTGGAGGGCTGCCGGATCAGCCTCAATCCGGGAGGCGTAGTTGCGCAGGCTTATGGCGGCATCCTCCAGTTGCAGGTAAGCGCTCTCCATGTTTGCGCTTAGTTCTCCCAGCTCAGGATCGATTAAGGCCAACTCCGTGATAGAGCTGTTGATGCGTCGCAGTTGCCCAAGAATGGCGCCATCTCCACCATACAGACGCTCAAAGGCCTCGGTGCTGGCGCCTCCCAGTTTTTCGGCGCTCGCAAGAACCTGACGACGTTCCTCAAGCTCTTCCTCCTCACCTGAACGGAGGTTAGCCATGGCGATCTCAGCTGATTGGAATGAAAGCAGATCCAACTTGCGGGCTGCCTCACGCTCTTCATCCTCCAAGCGAACAAGGCGTTCCTGCACGGCCTGGACCTGGCCGAAGATTCCTGTAAATTCCTCGCGTTGCGTGGTGAGACCGGCGAATGCATCTAGTAACAGCAGATTGTTATCGGGTTTGAGCAGGGTTTGGGATTCGTGCTGGCCATAGATGTTGATCAGGCATCGGGAGATGTCTGCAAGCAGCGCAAGCGTGGCCATGCCACCGTTGATGAAAATCCGGTTCTTGCCGGAACGGGATATGGAACGTTTGATGAGCAATTCATTGCCTGATTCCAGTCCGGCGTCCTCAATCTGTCGGCGAAGCTCCGGTAGGCGGGAGATGTCGAAAATCGCCTCGACTACTGCTTCCTCCGCTCCGGAGCGGATCAGGTCGCTATAGGCTCTGGCGCCCATGATCAGACCTACTGCGTCAATGATGATCGACTTGCCGGCCCCGGTTTCACCGGTCAACACGGTCAGCCCCGTCCTGAATGAGAGTTGCAGGCTGTCGATAATGGCAATGTTCTTGATTGACAGGTCGGTCAGCACTATCGCCCTCCCCATTTCAGTTTCGTCCTTAAGATCTCAAAGTAATCGCGGTCTTTTGACATAACCAGCGCCGTGGTTTTGAGCGCCTTGCGTACCTCAATCGAATCTCCCTGCGTGAGTTTAAAACCTACCTGCCCATCCAGGGTCAGGTAGACCTTCTCGTCAAAAGAGGAGGCAATAGTAATGGAGATGATCGATTCATCGGTGACCACGATTGGACGGTTGGTCAGGGTATGGGGGCAGATCGGAGTGATCACGATGCAACTCATCAAGGGGTGGATGATGGGGCCGCCGGCAGACATGGAATATCCGGTGGAACCGGTAGGGGTGGAAACGATCAGGCCGTCAGCCTTGTAGGTTGTCAGGAAATGGCGGTTAACCTTGGTCTCCAGGTCGACAATGCGGGCCAGGGCGCCCTTGTTAATGACCATGTCGTTGAGGACGTGGGTCTTGTCGAGCTCTTTGCCGTCGCGGAAAACAGTCACATCCAGCATCATCCGCTCGGAAACGCGTGGATTGCCTTTCAGACAGCGTTCAAGGAGAGGGTATAGCTCTTCAACGGTTACCTCGGTCAGGAAGCCCAGGCTTCCCAGATTGACCCCTACGATAGGGACTTCCTTGCCGCTGAAGAGGCGCGCCACCGAAATCAGCGTGCCATCGCCCCCCAGAACCACCACCAGTTCAGCCTGCTCGCGAATCTCCGCCTCAGCCATCCCTTTGGAATAGCCGATCATTTGAGCCAGATCAGCCTCCACCAGCGGAAGGCAGTTGTGTTCCTCCAGCCAGTTGATCAGGTCATCGGCGACCACCTGACAGCGGGGGTCGTGCCTCTTTGCGAATATGGCGACACTTTTCAAGTGCATGTTTTCAACTTCCTGATTTTATCCAGGCTCTCTTCCAATACCTGTTTCCTGCCGGTTACCTCGGCGAGTTTCTCACGTTCCTTGATAACCACCTCAGCCGGGGCGCGGTCCACGAAACTGGGGTTCTCCAATTTTTTCGAAAACATTTCAATCTCTTTTTCGATCTTGGCGATCTCTTTCAACAGGCGTTTTTCTTCCTCCTCAATATTAACCAGTCCCTTGAGCGGCACAAAGATCTGTACATCGCCCGCCAGCTGAATCGAAGCGTCCTCCGGTTTTTCCAGGCCGCTGCCGATGGCCAGGTCGGAGACGCGGGCCAGTGCCATGATGGCGCCCTCGTTGTGCTTCATCAAGCGCCGACTTTCCTCGGAAGCGCAGGAAAGGATCACGGCAATCTGTTTTGACGGAGGCACTTCCATCTCTCCGCGGATGTTACGTATGCCGCTGATGACAGCCATTACCTGTTCCATTTCATCGGCAGCCTCAGGGAAGGAGAGCTGTTCGAGATATTCGGGGTATGGCGCCAACATGATGGATTGCAGGGCCGCCCCCACGGTTCCCGGCAGCGCCTGCCAGATCTCCTCGGTGATGAATGGCATGAATGGGTGCAGCAGCCGCAGGAGGTTTTCCAGTGTGCGCCAAAGTACATATTGGACTGTTGCCTTGCGCTCCGGAGCGCCGTTATACAGGTCCTGCTTGGACAGTTCCAGATACCAGTCGCAGAACTCGCTCCAGGTAAACTGATAGAGCGCCATGGCGCTTTCGTTGTAGCGGTACCCGGTCAGTGTTTCGTCCACGACCCGGGCGGTCTCGTTCAGGCGGTGCAGTATCCATTTGTCACCCTGGGAAAATTCCAGGCTTTCGTAGCTGATGCGGTCGGGATCGAAGCCTTCCAGGTTCATAAGCGTGAAGCGGGCCGAGTTCCAAACCTTGTTACAGAAGTTGCGGTAACCGGCGATGCGCTCCTCGGCCAGCTTGATGTCGCGCCCCTGGGCGGCGAAGGCCGCCAGGGTGAAGCGGAAGGCGTCTGTGCCGTACTGTTCAATGATCGTCAGCGGATCGATGACATTGCCCTTGGACTTGCTCATCTTCTGTCCCTGGGCATCGCGCACCAAGGCGTGGATATAGACGTCCGTGAAGGGTACCTCATCCATGAAGTGCAGTCCCATCATCATCATGCGGGCCACCCAGAAGAAGAGGATGTCGAAGCCGGTCACAAGGCAGGAGGTTGGGTAGAAGCTTTTCAGTTCTGCGGTCTTGTCAGGCCAACCCATGGTGGAGAAGGGCCAGAGCGCCGAGGAAAACCAGGTGTCCAGCACGTCGGTTTCCTGGCGGAGTTCGTCGCTGCCGCATTTGCAACATTTAGCCGGCGTTTCCATCGAGACGGTGACGCCATCGCAGTGGTCGCAGAACCAGGCCGGGATACGATGTCCCCACCAGATCTGACGGGAAATGCACCAGTCGCGGATGTTTTCCATCCAGTCGTAGTAGGTGTTCTCCCACTGTTTGGGCAGGATGCGGGTCTTGCCCTCTTTTACAGCGGCCAGCGCACGCTCGGCCAAGGGAGCGACCTTGACGTACCATTGCAGCGACAGGTAGGGCTCCACCACTGTCTTGCAGCGATAGCACCCCCCCACGGACATGGCGTGGTCATCAACTTTCTCCAGCAGACCGGCTTCCTCCAACTCGGCCACAATCCGTGTACGGGCGGCAAAACGATCCAATCCTTCGTACTGGCGCCCGGCGGAGTTGATAATGCCGGACTCGTCCAGAACGTTGATCTTGTCCAGGTCATGGCGCAGACCGACCTCAAAGTCGTTGAAGTCGTGGGCCGGGGTGATCTTGACAACGCCGGTGCCAAACTCACGCTCCACGTATTCGTCGGCAACTACCGGGATCTCGCGGTTGATCAGAGGCAAAATGACCTTCCTGCCGATCAGGCGCTGATAGCGTTCGTCTTCGGGATGTACCGCCACAGCGGTATCGCCCAACATGGTTTCGGGGCGTGTAGTTGCCACGGTAACGAATTTGCCCGGCTCACCGGCTACCGGATAGCGGATGTGCCAGAGATGCCCCTTTTTATCCTCATGCTCCACCTCGATATCCGAGAGGGCGGTGTGGCAGCGAGGGCACCAGTTGATCAAGCGGTTGTCCCGGTAGATAAGACCCTCCTCATACAGCTTCACGAACACTGTACGCACAGCCTTGGATAGTCCTTCATCCATGGTAAAACGTTCCCGTTCCCAGTCGCAGGAGGCCCCCAGGCGCTTGAGCTGGCCGATGATCTGTCCGCCCGATTCAGCTTTCCATTTCCAGACGCGCTCGATAAACTCTTCTCGTCCCAGGTCGTGACGGTTCTTGCCTTCGGTAGCCAGTTGACGCTCGACTACGTTCTGGGTGGCGATGCCGGCATGATCGGTGCCCGGCATCCAGAGTACGTTGTAGCCCTGCATCCGTTTCCATCGGCAGAGGATATCCTGGAGAGTATTGTTGAGGGCATGCCCCATGTGCAGGGCGCCGGTAACATTTGGAGGTGGTATGACGATACTGTACGGTTTTTTATCGGAGCAGGCTGCGGCGCGGAAATAGCCTTTAGCCTCCCATTCCGCGTACCATCTCTTTTCAACGTCGTGCGGTTCGTAGCCTTTGGCGAGCTCTTTGGTCATGTATTCCATCCTTACTATGGTCTGTTTTTAGCGTGTGGCGCTCAGTTTCAGGAAGCGTTGTCCGGCTTGGTAATTGCAGCACCTCAAAAGCCCCCTCATCCGCCCCTTCGGGGCACCTTCTCCCCAAGGGAGAAGGGATAATAATCAACCCCTCTCCCTCGGGGGGAGGGTGGCCGAAGGCGGGGTGAGGGGACAAGGCAGGGTTTTAGCGCTAATGCAATTACCTAACCGGACAGCGCTCAGTTTTAGGAAGTTTTTGAGCAGGTCCATACCGCCCTCAGTCAGGATCGACTCCGGATGGAACTGTACACCCCAGATTGGCAGACCCTTGTGGCGTAGTCCCATGATCTCGCTGTTTTCCACCCAGGCGGTCACCTCCAGGCAGTCCGGCAGGGTGGGGCGGTCCACAACCAGCGAATGGTAACGGGTGGCCTGAAAGGGGTTGGGCAGGCCGGAAAACAGTTCTTTGCCGTCATGGAGGATGGGTGATGTTTTGCCATGCATGAGGGAGACGCTGCGCACCACGTTGCCGCCAAAGGCGGATCCGATGGACTGGTGACCGAGACAGACACCCAGGATCGGAATCTTTCCGGCGAAATGCTTTATGGCGGCAACGGAGATGCCGGCCTCCTCCGGCGAGCAGGGTCCGGGGGAGATCACCAACCGCTCGGGCTGTAGCGCTTCGATCTCGTTCAATGTGATCTTGTCGTTGCGGTGTACATGCACATCCTCGCCCAGTTGTCCAAAGTATTGGGCGATATTGTAGGTGAAGGAATCGTAGTTATCGATCATCAACAGCATTATTCCAGTCCTCCCTCGGCGATCTCGATCGCACGTCGTACCGCCATGGCCTTGTTGACCGTCTCCTGCCATTCTGAGGCCGGATCAGAGTCGGCAACAACCCCTCCTCCAGCCTGAAGGTGCACCATGCCGTCCTTGATTACCAGAGTGCGGATAGTGATCGCCAGATCCATATTGCCGGAAAAGGAGAAGTAGCCGACCGCGCCACCATATATCTCGCGCCGCACCGGTTCCAGCTCGTCTATGATCTGCATGGCGCGGACCTTGGGAGCTCCTGAAAGGGTGCCGGCCGGGAAGGTGGCGCGGACCAGATCAAAGGCATCGTACCCGTCAGCCAGCTCACCATATACGTTGGATACGATGTGCATGACATGGGAGTAGCGCTCTATTACCATTAATTCAGAGACCGTAACGGTGCCGGTATTACATACCCTGCCCAGGTCGTTGCGCCCCAGGTCCACCAACATGACGTGCTCGGCTCGCTCCTTGGGGTCGGCCAGCAGCTCCTCCGCCAGCCGACAATCTTCCGCGGGAGTGGCGCCGCGTGGGCGTGTGCCGGCAATCGGTCGCAGTTCTGCCCGGCTGCCTTCCTTTCGTACCATGACCTCCGGGGAGGCGCCGGCGATGACCGTGTCGTCCAGGCGCAGGAAAAACATGTAGGGGGATGGATTGAGCGTGCGTAGCACGCGGTAGATGTCAAAAGGATCGGCAGACAGTTCACCGCTGAAACGCTGTGAAGGAACTACCTGTATGATGTCGCCTGCTCGAACGTATTCCTTGGCCTTTTCTACCGCAGCTTCGTAGTCCGCACGGCTCATATTGGATTGGAACTCAACTCGTTTGCCGGATCTGGCGGACGTACAGGCAGGCAGTGGTCTGCGCAGGCGTTGGATGATGGCGTCAATATTGTCCGTCGCCTCGCGGTAGGCTTGTTCAACCAATTGTTTACCATCAAGATGGGCGTTGGAAACAACCTTGATCTTTTGGCTCATTGTATCGAATATCACTATGGTGTCAGTGATCAGGAAATAGGCGTCATAGGCATCCAGCAGCGCCGGCTTGTTCGTGGGGAGATGCTCGAAGCGCCGTACCATATCATATCCCATATACCCGACCGCCCCGCCGAAGAAGCGTGGCAACCCTTCCACCTCCACAGGCGTGAAGCGTGCCAGAATGTCGCGGATACAGGCCAGCGGGTCGTCTGAGATCTGGCTGGTTATTTGGCCGTTTTCGATGGTTTCGACAGTATTTCCCTTGGAGCGGATGATCAGGGAAGGGTTGGAACCTAGAAAGCTATAACGCCCCCACTTTTCCCCCCCCTCAATACTCTCCAGCAAAAAGGAAAAATGACCGTCATCGATCTTTTTGAAAGCTGTGACCGGTGTGTCCATATCCGCCATGATTTCACGGTAAACCGGGATGAGGTTGCCAAGGCGGGACAGCGTTCGGAAGGTATCGATATTGGGAGAAAACATAAGTGGCTCCGGCACACTGAAAAGGTGAGATCGAAAAAATTAGCACAGGCGCTGTAGAGTGTCAAGTTCAGCGGATTTGATGGGGTCTGCGACATATTTATGGAAACCGTATATTTTGCGGCTTCCCTTAATGTTGATTCGTGATATAGTCAATAAAATTATTTTCAGGGGCGATATCCATGAAACAATCCAACATATTGCTGGAAAGCGATACCAACGAACTTGAGATTGTGGAATTCAGGATTGACGAAATGGATTTTCATGGCAACGTGGTTCCTTGTCACTACGGTGTCAATGTGGCCAAGGTCCGGGAGATCATCCGCCTGCCGCATATGTCCAAAATCGTCAACGCCAAGCAAGGCGTTGAAGGAATGATCAAGCTGCGCGACAAGGTCATCACCATTATTAATCTGGCAAGTGTACTTGGTAAGGAGACCGGGGACCTTGTGGCCGACCGGGTGGTGGTGCTTGAGTTCAATAACCTGATGGTTGGGGTTCTGGTGCATTCCGTTTCGCGCATCTACCGCATCTCTTGGAAGAATGTAGAAGCGCCGTCAAAGTCAGTTCATAGTGAGCAGGTGACCGGGCTGGTAAAAATGGACGACCGCATCATTTTGGTGCTGGACTTCGAGAAGATAGTGGCCGAACTCTGCTCGGAAAGTGCACTCAAACCGATTATAGATATTACCCAATTAAAGGGCGCCACTGAATGTGATGCACGCGCTGATAAAACCATACTGGTAGCCGATGACTCTGCTTTTATCCGTGCCACCATGTGCTCTGCCCTTCGTGGCGCCGGGTATAAAGTGGAAGAGGCTGAAAATGGCGCCGATGCCTGGGGTATCATTCAGCGCAAATTAAGTTTTTGTGCTCAGGACGGATCATCCTTCAGCAGTCACATCAGGTTGCTGATTACAGATGTAGAGATGCCTCAGATGGATGGTCTGCACCTTACATCTCTGGTGCGCGGGGAAGAGGCGCTTAAGGAATTTCCGGTGGTGATCTTCTCCTCCCTGGCATCGGAAGACAACAAGCGCAAATGGATCGGACTGGGCGCCACCCACATCCTGACCAAGCCGGATCTGCCACATCTGGTCAAGGTGGCTGATGAATTGACGGCCTAGACCTCCCTCTACCCACAAATATCATAAAAATATCGAGTGGTTGTTTGTTCTGACTCCCTTATACCGAATTCCAGGTGCGATCCCCTATTTTTTGTTTTTCTTTGTTCTGGTCAGTAGCATATCTCCCAGCGTACCCATTCCCTTGGGCGCCTCGGCCGCCTGGCGGCGAAATTCGGCCAGTGTTTCTTCTTCCTCTTCGGCTGCGCGGGCCGCACCGGCAAGAGCCAGGGACAGCCGCCGGTTGTTACGGTCTACACTTTCAATCCTTACCTCAATGGTTTCTCCTTCTTTCAACACCTCGCGGGGGTGATTGATGCGCTTTCCTGCCCCCATCCTGGAAATGTGGATCAGCCCATCCACCCCGGAGGCCAGTGTGACAAAGGCTCCGAAGGTAGCCAGACGAGCCACGTTGCCGCTATGGAAAGACCCTTCCGGGTACTTTTCAATCACCTGTTCCCATGGGTCGGCCAAGGTGTCCTTGAGACTCAGTGATATGCGATCCTTCTCCCGGTCTATGGTCTTGATCACCACCTGCACCTGCTGGCCAACACTCAGAACATCCCGGACATCCTGAACCCGGGTCCAGCCGACCTCGGAGATAGGGATCAGCCCCTCCAGACCACCAATATCGACAAAGGCGCCGAAGTCCTGAAGGGAGGTGATCGTGCCGCTGACCTTCATCCCTTCCTCAATGCCTGCCTGGGCCTTCTCCTTGAGCAGAAGCTGCTCTTCCTCCAGCAGGGCGCGTCGTGAGACGATGATGTTGCGCCCTTTTTCGCTGTACTCGGTGATTCGAAACAGCAGGCGGGTACCGATGAGCGATTCAGGGTTGTCCACGCGGCGCAACGCAATCTGTGAAAAGGGGCAGAAGGCGCGGGCCGTTCCGCCCAGCTTGACCTCATAGCCTCCTTTGATCTCCTTCTCTATCAGCCCCTCCACAGGAACGCCCGTTTGCCAGGCCTCCTCCAGCTGGGCGCTGCCCGAAGCCCCGCCGCCGATTCTGGTTGTGAAGCGCATCTCTCCATGGTTCGATGAGAGGAAGTAGGCTGCGACAGTGTCGCCTTCCTTCACGGTCACGTTGCCGTCAAGGTCGTGAAATTCCTTGCAATCAATAATTCCTTCACCTTTTTGGCCGGTATCCATGAATATCCATTCCGCGCTGACCTTCAGTACCCGCCCTGAGACCTTCTGTCCCGGTTCCAGCCAGCCGCTGTTTTGAGTGCAACTCTGCTCGAATAATGCGGCAAAGCTCCCGTCTTCGGCATCTTCCCCGTGTGATTTTTCCGGATTATTGCTGTCTGTCATAACTCTTCCTATTCCCGTGAAATATACTTGAACGAATAATAGTCTACTACCATGGCAACATACAAACAAAAAGCCCCCGGCTGCATCAGCAACCGGGGGCTTTTTGTCAACGTATCAGATCAAATTATAGCCCAAGTTGTTTAAAGAAGTCAGTACCCTTGTCATCAACCAGGATAAATGCCGGGAAGTTTTCCACCTCAATCTTCCAGACCGCTTCCATGCCGAGTTCCGGGAAGTCGATACACTCGACCTTCTTGATGTTCTCTTCGGCCAGAACCGCGGCCGGGCCTCCGATGGAGCCGAGGTAGAACCCGCCGTATTTCTTGCATGCGTCTGTTACCTGTTGGCTGCGGTTGCCCTTGGCGATCATGATCAGCGAACCGCCTTTGGACTGGAGTTCATCCACGTAGGAGTCCATGCGACCGGCAGTGGTGGGGCCAAAGGAACCTGAGGCCTTGCCTGGCGGGGTTTTGGCAGGGCCGGCGTAATAGATCGGATGGTTCAGCAGGTACTCAGGCAGCGGTTTGCCGCTGTCCATAATCTCCTTGAACTTGGCATGGGCGATATCGCGACCGACCACGATGGTACCGTTCAGGAGCAGCGGTGTGGAGACCGGATGCTTGCTAAGCTCGGCAAGGATCTCCTTCATCGGTTTGTTCAGGTCGATCTTGACGCCGTGCTCGTGCTTGCCGCGGTACTGCTCCGGGATCAAGCGCCCTGGGTTACGGTCCATCTCCTCCACGAACAGTCCCTGCTTGGTAATCTTGGCCTTGATGTTACGGTCAGCCGAGCAGGAGACAGCCATGCCGACCGGACAGGATGCGCCGTGGCGTGGCAGGCGGATGACACGCACGTCATGGGCGAAGTACTTGCCGCCGAACTGGGCGCCGATGCCGAGCTTGTATGCTGCTTCCAGCAAGTTGTTCTCCAATTCGATGTCGCGGAAGGCCTGACCGTGCTCGTTGCCCTTGGTAGGCAGCCCGTCCAGTTCCTTGGCAGTTGCCAGTTTGACGGTCTTCATACAGGCGTCGGCAGAGGTTCCGCCGATGACAAAGGCTATGTGATAGGGGGGGCAAGCGGCGGTGCCCAGGTATTTCATCTTCTCGATCAGGTATTTTTCCAGCTTGCCCGGAGTGAGAAGAGCCTTGGTTTCCTGATAGAGCATGGTCTTATTGGCGGAACCGCCACCCTTGGCCATGAAGACGAACTTGTAGTAGTCGCCGTCGGTGGCAAGGATGTCGATCTGGGCCGGCAGGTTGGTGCCGGTGTTGATCTCCTCATACATATCGAGAGCCACGGTCTGGGAGTAGCGCAGGTTTTCTTCTGTGTAGGTTTTGTAGATCCCTTTGGAGAGCCATTCCTCGTCCTTTACACCGGTCCATACCTGTTGACCCTTCTTGGCGGCAACGGTGGCGGTGCCGGTGTCCTGGCAGACCGGGAGGTCGAACTGGGCGGCGATCTCGGCGTTGCGCAGGAATGCAAGCGCCACGCCCTTGTCGTTCATGGATGCTTCCGGGTCGGTCAGGATCTTGGCGACCTGCTCGTTGTGGGCCGGGCGCAACAGGAAGGAAACATCCCTCATGGCTTCATTGGCCAGAATGGAGAGCGCCTCGGGGCAGACCCTGATGACGTCCTTATCTGCGAATTTCTCAATGGTTACGTATTTCTCGGAGCCTTCGATTTTACGGTACGCGGTCTCATCTGGTCCAAGCGGAAACGGATCCTGATACTTGAATTCGGGTGTTGCCATAGGTGAATCTCCTTTCAAGGGTAATGACGGATTGCCATCCGTAGTGTATACAAAACTTGAAATTGCATAGTATTCAAATAAGGTTGTTTTGTCGAGAGGTAAGTTTATAACGCCTAATGGTTTGAATTTGACAGATTTGATAGGGTATGATAACTGTATAGTACAGTTTGTTGATGCTTTTAGAGGAGTCCCGGTATGTTCAAGAACCTCCGTGAGGATATAAAATCGGTCTTCGAGCGCGATCCGGCGGCCAGGAATGTGATGGAAATTCTCTTTTGCTACCCTGGATTGCACGCCTTGTGGATCTACCGCATTGCCCATTGGTTCTGGGTAAATGAGTTCTTTTTTCTGGGGCGTTTTATCTCACACGCTGGCCGTTTCCTGACCGGGGTCGAGATCCACCCTGGCGCCAAGATTGGCCGCAAATTCTTCATCGACCATGGAATGGGGGTTGTTATAGGCGAAACAGCCGAGATCGGTGACAACGTTACGCTCTACCATGGTGTAACCCTGGGTGGTGTGACCTGGGATAAGATAAAGCGGCATCCGACCCTGGAGGATAATGTGGTGGTCGGTTCCGGCGCCAAGATTCTGGGCCCGTTCACGGTAGGGAAGGGCGCCAAGATCGGCTCCAACTCGGTGGTGGTCAAAGAGGTGCCTGAGAACGCTACAGTGGTCGGGATCCCCGGACGGATGGTTATGGCCCAGGAGAAGCAGGGGGAGGGGAGGGCTGATCTTCAGCATGGTCAACTGCCCGACCCGGAGGCCAAGGCCATTTCCTGTCTGTTTAACCAAATACGTGAGCTGGAACGGAAGTATGCGACACTGGCTGAGGAACATGAGAAGTTGAAGAAGAAAGTCAATGGCTAACCACCCCTATTTGGGGAGGAACTTCAGTTTAACCGTTCGGCTACCAGGAAATTTTCCCACAACCCGCCAATATCCTGGCGGAGATGCAGAGGATTGAAATTCCTGATGACCGTGTTGCGCACACCGGTGTCCCAGAAATAGATCTTCCAATGGATTTTGTCGTATTCATACGAACAAATTAAATTTTCGGTTTAGGCCACATAATATATCCTGAAAAAACAGTGGGCGGCCAAAAGGCCGCCCGTTTAAAAAGCAATTATGCGCATAAAACTCTACATCTGCCCCTTGTTCAAAAACTCTCTGCCAAAAGGCGACATCTGCCTTAGTCTGGCAATGATCTGAGGCATCTCGCGGATAACAGCGTCGATCTCGGCATCGGTGGTATAGCGCGAAAGCGAGAAGCGGATTGAGCCATGAGCACAGGTAAAGGGCACACCCATTGCGCGTAGCACATGGGACGGTTCGAGCGATCCTGATGTACAGGCGCTGCCCGAGGAGGCGCAGATACCCAGTTCTGACAGCAGCAGCAGAATTGCCTCCCCCTCGACGAATTCAAAGGCGATCGAGGTGGTATTAGGCAGACGCTCGGCTCCTCCGCCATTAATACGGGCATTTGGAATAGCCGCCATAAGTGAATCCTGCAAGCGGTCACGTTGGGCTTTGACCGTGGTATTCTCGGCCTCCATATACTGTTCGGCCAGCTCACAGGCCTTGCCCAGCGCAATGATGGCAGCAGCGTTCTCGGTGCCGGCCCGGCGGCTCTTTTCCTGGTGGCCGCCTACCATAAAGGGGCGGAAAGGAGTGCCATGCCGTAGATATAGCACGCCAATTCCCTTGGGCGCATGCAGCTTATGGCCGGAGAGCGAGAGCATGTCGATGTTTGAGCCAGCCATATCAATCGGAATCTTGCCAATGGCCTGGACAGCATCGCTGTGGAACAGGGATCCCTTGGCCTTGGCAATGGCAGCGGCCTCCTCAACTGGAAAGATCACACCGGTCTCGTTGTTGGCCCACATAAGCGACACAATGGCTGTGTCGTCATCTACCACAGACCTCAATTCCTCCATGTCCAGCCGCCCGGCATTATCAACTCCGATTTCGCTGACACGGTACCCCTTCTGGGTAAGGTTGCGGCATTGAGTCAGTACAGCGGGATGTTCCACACGACTGGTGATTATGTGACGCCGGTCCGGAAAAACCTCCAGAGCCGAACGGATGGCTGCGTTGTCGCTCTCCGTGCCACAGGCGGTAAAAATGATCTCTTCCGGCAAAGCGCCCAAAAGAGCGGCTACCCGGTTTCTGGCTTCGGTCACCTTCCCCTGCACCTGCCCGCCAAAGAAATGCATTGAGCTCGGGTTGCCGTACAATTCGCAAAAGTATGGGCGCATCTCCTCGAAAACCGCTTCGTCCACCTTGGTGGTTGCATTATTATCCAGGTATATTTCTTTCATGCCATAACCTCCTCAACCACGATGTCCTCAGCTACCAGATCCCGAAGCTTCCGCTCTACCATGCGGGCGGTATTGCCGGATGAAGCGCAACCGGCGCAGGCTTTGCGGAAAGCCACCTGCACCATGGAACCATCTATATCTATCAGCTCCAGATCCCCGCCATCGGCCCACAACAAAGGACGGATGTCTCGTTCAAGCACCTCCTGGATCAACTGCATCTTTTTCATGTTGGAAAGTTTCTCAGGGCGTTTACGCGGTTCCTCGGATTGCTTCCCCATCACCTCATCTATAAGTTCTCTGATTTTCGGAATGCAGCCGCCGCAACCACCGCCAGCCTTGGTAAAGTGAGTCACCTGTTCCGGTGTGGTCAAGCGGTTAGTCTCAATGACCTTTTTCAGGAATATATCCGTGATGCCAAAACATTTACAGACAACAGTACCCTCCTGGTCAGGATAGGCTGGACCGTGGTCATGGTCATGATTATGGACAGGCGCCTCTTGTCCGCGATACTTGGCAATGGCAAGCTCCAGCGCTTCCTGCCCCATAACCGAGCAATGCATCTTCTCTTCCGGCAGCCCTCCAAGAAAATCGGCAATGTCCTGGTTGCTGATAGCCAATGCCTCGTCCAGGTTCTTTCCTTTGACCATCTCGGTCAAAGCCGATGAGGACGCAATTGCGCTGGCACAGCCAAAGGTCTGAAACCTGGCGTCCACGATCTTGTCCTTGTTCTCGTCCAACTTGAGATACAACTTAAGCGCATCGCCGCATGCCAGGCTGCCAACCTCCCCGACTGCATCCGCATCAGGAATATCTCCCACGTTGCGGGGGTTTAGAAAATGGTCTTTAACGATCGGGGTGTAATCCCACATGATTCACTTCCTCCAGAATTAGGTTTAATTGAGTATAAACTGTCGGCCTGCCGCCATTACCTCGGCCAGGCGGGCTTCGTTACCTGCCTCGCCGTAGAGCCTGACAACCGGTTCGGTGCCTGACTTACGAAACAGCATCCAACTGCCATCGTCCAGTAGTAGCTTGGTGCCGTCAATCCTGATGACCTCTGTTACCTTCGCCCCGGCAACCTCGGAGGGAACCGCATTAATCTTTGCAGCATAGGCAATTTCCAGTTCGGGCGACAACCGGAGGTTGTCGCGACGGGTTACAAAACGCCCCACTTCACCATACAGACGCTCCAGCAATTCGCGGACCGTCTTACCCTCGCGAGCGACCATCTCAGCCACCAGGAAGCAGGCCAGGATACCATCCTTCTCGGGTACATGGCCCTTGATGGTAAGACCGGCGCTTTCCTCGCCGCCGATGATAATCTTGTCCTGGCTGATCAGTTCACCGATAAACTTGAAACCAACCGGTGTCTCGTACACCGGCGCCCCATGCTTCTTCGCCACGGCATCAATCAGGTGTGAGGTAGCAACACTGCGGGCCACGCCACCCTCAAGTTTTCTGACACGTATCAGGTAATCCAGCAGCAGGGCGATAATGTAGTTTGGCTCGATGAAACTGCCATCCGCGTCCAGAATGCCGAAACGGTCGGCATCACCGTCGGTGGCCAGACCCAGCTTGATTTCAGCGTCACCCTTTACCAGCGAAATAAAATCAGGGATATGACTTTCCGATGGCTCGGGTGGATGGCCACCGAAATAAGGGTCTGGTCGATCATTTATCATGACGAACGGTATGTTACGCCGCCGTAGCGGAGCATCCAGATAGCCGCGCCCGGTGCCATAAAGCGGGTTGAGCGCCACCTTGCCAAGACGAGCGATGACGTCGAAATCAACCTTTTGCTCCAATGCATCCAGATACCCTTGCTGCGGGTTAATGTACTCAAACAGACCCTGATGGGTTGCCTCGGCAACGGAAAGCTCCTTATAACAAGCCTTGCCCAACATTTCGTTGGCCCGGCGTTCAATATCACTGGTGGTTTCCGGCAGGGCCGGTCCTCCCCATGAGGGAGAAAACTTGACTCCATTATACTCGGGGGGATTATGACTGGCTGTAAAGTTGATTCCACCGGCAGTCTTACGTCGCAGGATCTCGAAGGAGATCACCGGCGTGGGGGTATCCCGCTCACACAAGAATGATTTTACTCCAGCGCCTGCCAGCACACGAGCGGCCACCTCTACAAACCGTTGACCCATGAAACGGGTATCACAGGCGATGATCACACCTTTGTCCTGTTCACCAGCCGCCTTAATATTATCGGCAATAGCCTGTATAACGGTCTTGACATTGTCAAAGGTGAAATCCTCACACAGAATTCCACGCCAGCCGGATGTTCCAAAGGCGATCCGCGTCATTTTTACCTCCACAGTATAATAAGACAGCTTTTGTCGTATTACAATAATACACGAACGCCAGTCCGTCAAGTCAAAGGGGACTACGACATGAAAATCGGGTGTGAACCATATTTGGCGCGTTACCAGTTCTGCTTCATTTGAAAGGCAATTATTTCCGGCAGGTGTTTCAGGAAAGAGTAGACACTGTGTGGTGATTTCCAGAGCATCTTGGCATAGCCCAGGTTGATATGCTGACGATGGTAGAAACTGCGGATGAATTCGTCATACAGGCTATCCACCTGCTCCCTTGTCATGCCTGTGGGTACGAATACGGTGTTGATGCAGTTCATCATCTCCCAGTTTTCATCAAACTCACCAAAGTCACGGATGTTTTTGTAAATTGGAGCACCTGGAAAGGGGGTGAATTTGGTGACGTTGATCTCATCCAGAGGAAGTGACAGGGCATAGTCAATGGTGCGGCGGATGGCGCCTTCGTCCTCGCTTGGCAAGCCAACCATGAACAGCCCCTTGACTCGTATACCGGCTTTTTTGACCATCAGCAGCTTTTGTCCTACCTCATCCAGCCCGTAGAATTTACGGTGTTTCTTCAGCACCTCAGGGTCGCCTGATTCGATTCCGAAGTTGACCTGCCAACAGCCGGAATCCTTCAGCAAAGCCAGAAGTTCGGCATCCACATGT
>Ga0265294_10004809_pt1 | contig 16699 bp, 12 predicted proteins | sample MunlanPumphouse3_FD_192504 | JGI IMG/M metagenome (GOLD analysis project Ga0265294, IMG submission 192504) | Groundwater microbial communities from a municipal landfill in Southern Ontario, Canada - Pumphouse #3 | ecosystem: Environmental > Aquatic > Deep subsurface > Groundwater | place...
AGTTGCTGATCTGTCCTTCTCCGCAAAACACGCATCCTTAGTCTCTATGGGTGAAATGCTGCCTGCAAGGCGTGCAAGAAGCCCTAACGAGCCTGGTGGACTTTCCTTTGGTCACCTCTCAGACATAATTCAGACCAGCCGTACTGACCCAGAAGATCCAGCCCATGTCGCCCTTGAGGTAGTAGGAGCAGGATGTATGCTCTATGACCAGATCTGGCTCGGGTCCTACATGTCTGGAGGAGTTGGATTCACTCAGTATGCAACTGCTGCATACACCGATGACATCCTTGATAACAACACCTACTACGACGTTGACTACATCAATGACAAGTATGATGGAGCAGCAAACGTAGGTACTGACAACAAAGTCAAGGCCAGCCTTGAGGTCGTCAAGGACATCGCAACTGAATCCACCCTTTATGGAATCGAGACCTACGAGAAATTCCCAACCGCCCTTGAAGACCACTTTGGTGGTTCTCAGAGAGCAACTGTCCTTGCCGCAGCCTCCGGAGTCGCAGCTTCTCTTGCAACCGGAAACTCCAACGCAGGACTCTCCGGCTGGTACCTTTCCATGTACTTACACAAGGAAGCCTGGGGAAGACTCGGATTCTTCGGTTTCGACCTACAGGATCAGTGTGGTGCAGCCAACGTTCTGTCCTACCAGGGTGATGAAGGTCTTCCAGACGAACTCCGTGGACCAAACTACCCCAACTACGCCATGAACGTAGGTCACCAGGGAGGATACGCAGGTATCGCCCAGGCCGCACACGCAGGCCGTGGAGATGCTTTCACCGTCAACCCACTCCTTAAGATCTGCTTCGCAGACGAGCTCCTTCCATTCAACTTCGCTGAACCCAGAAAGGAATTCGGACGCGGTGCAATCCGGGAGTTCATGCCTGCTGGGGAAAGATCTCTGATCATCCCTGCAAAATAAATCAAATAGATTAAGTACCGTCGAGAGTAGGCCTTTTAAGGCCTATTCTTTGTCCATTTTTAGTTTAATTAATACACTGTTTTTTTGTTTTTATATACCGTTTTTTGAAATTAATTTTATTTTGAAATTGCTTTTTTAACCTACAAAAAACATCGAATATTATAAGAAGTCATAAAAGACTTCGCTAAGGGAAAAAATTAAAAAAAAGTAATCCTCAACTCGAGATTTGTGGGATTTTTCAGACAAGAGTATCGGTTTACAAGAGTATCGGTTTTAGGCTGCAACCAGAAGTTGTAATTTATTTTAGCTTTTATGAAGTAATTTTCATTACAGCCTTTGCCTTTTTGAGATTATATTTATTTCTCAAATTTTTTGGTTTTAGCTCCGAGAGTTGCCATGTCTTTGAAAAAATCAGGATAAGAGACAGAGACGGATTCTACATTATCAATTGTTATATCGCCTGCAACTAAACCTGCTACACTAAGCGCCATTACTATCCTATGATCCTGCCAGCCTTTTACGCTTACGCCCTTCCGAAGGCTTCCGCCTGTGATTTCCAGCCCATCTTTTTCTTCTTTTACGCTTACGCCCAGTTTAGGAAGCTCAAGCGCAAGGGCTCGTAAGCGATCGGTTTCTTTGTAGCGGACATGCTCGGCATTTTCAATCCGGGTTGTACCTTTGGCAAGAGCGGCAAGAACTGCGATTGTGGGTACAAGATCCGGAGTTGCTCCTGCATCAAAAGTGATTCCTTGAAGGGGTTTTCCTCCCTTGACCCTAACTACTCCGGCAGCTTTATCCCAATTGATATCGGCGCCCATGCGTTTGAGAGTCTCAATAATTACAAGATCTCCTTGTTTTGAGGGAAAAAGGTTTCGGACCGTGAGGACTGAATCGGTTAGAGCTGCGGCTGCAAGCATGTAAGAAGCTGAAGAAAAGTCTCCTGGCACAGTGTATTCGGAAAGGCTGTATTTTTGCTTAGAGGGGATGATAAACTTGATGCTGTTGTTCTCATCCTCGTGGATTTTTGCCCCAGCAAGCTTGAGGATTTCAAGAGTCATATCAACATAAGGCTTAGACTTCATTTCCCCAACAATCGAAAGAGTTGTGCTTGTTTCTGCAAGGGGGCAGGCAATCAGCAAGGCCGAGATAAACTGGGAACTTATAGAACCGTCAATTTTAACGATAGCCCCTTCAAGCCCTCCTTTGACCACAAGAGGAGCTTGGCCGTTTCCGCGTGTGGAACAGGCTTTGACCTTGAGTTTTTTCAAAACCTCCAGCAGAGGGCCGTTTGGCCGGGTTCGAAGAGAAGAATCTCCTGTAAGCACCGTAATTCCCTTAGTAAGAGCTGAAATTGCGGTCATGAAACGAAGAGTGGTTCCTGAATTTGCAACATCAATTACATTTCCCGGAATTTTTGGTTTTCCGCTTACCCCCTGAATATAAAGAGTCTCTTCCCGTTTTTCAATTTCAGCCCCAAACATTTTACAGGATCGAATAGTTGCAAGAGTGTCGGCTGAAAGAAGGGGCCTATGGATTTTGGCAGCTCCGGAAAGAGCTGCAATTGCAACTGCCCTGTGAGTGTAGCTTTTTGAAGGAGGAGCAAAGACGTCTCCGTGAAGGGTTGACTGTTTTATGGTGACATGCATTTTTCAAGGACTCCTTTTGACAAACTAATTAAATAAACTTTTGAAGATTTGTTTTTTAAATTACTATTAAAATAGAGTTTTCCTAAAAGCTTCTCGGAGTTCTCAGTTCCTCAAAACCCCTTTTCCCCAAATTTTATCGAACCCCTTTTACGATATTTTCCACCTGATCCCAGTCATGCGCATAAATATGAGCTGAGATACTAACAGTAGTTATTTTTCCAGGCTTTACCCCTAGCCTCTCGGCTACATACTCAAGCAGTTTTGAAAGCCCATAAAGGTTTGCAGGATAAGCTCCTCCGAAGTCGTGGCTCCGAAAAAGGGCTGTTAAATGAACTTGGTCCTCTCTTAATTTAAAGTCGTCTAGAATCATACAAGGAACTTCATCTGCTTTCGTATCCACCCCAGGAATCCAAGTAACAGCCGTTGCCCTGCGAGAGGTTTTATTTTTTTTCAGCTTTTCAATAACATATTCTATCTGGTCGACTTCCCCCTTCCAGTTTCGTAACCTCTCTCCGTATGTATACTCAAAATCCAGAGCGTTTTCGCCTGAGATTAACTGTTTGGCGTATTCTTCAAGTCTTTCCTCATTCCAAGCTGTATCCTCCGGAATACGAGCTGTATACGGGTCTTCGATTACTACCATAAGATCTATGAACTCTCGAATCTGGCTCCCCCGCTCGTCTGTGATTATCTGGCCATGATTCCAGATGACATTAAGTCCACGGTACCATGCATCAGAAATGTGCTTTGCTCTGAGGAGCCTGCCAATCTCAAGCCTGTTTTCCATAAAAATGTCTCCTGAAATATAGTTCAGGTTAGAATACAAAAAGATATTATAATATATTCATATTTATAAAATTTGCTTCAAATTAAAAGATCCTAAATATATTAGATATATTCTCATATATTTACATTGTCGCTGGCTTTGGGAGGGCGATTTAAATATACATTTGTGAACTCCTCCCAAGTAAAGCCTCAGGGATTTTACGCTGCGGGTTATAATGTATGCCTGTACTTGAAAAGCAGCTCAGTAGCCTGTTTTACATTCTCTCCGTCCTGCCGGACGGCTTCAAGATAAGAAGCAAAAACCTCGTCACTTATCATGCGTAGTTCCGGCTTGAACATATCGGCATGCATCAGGAGTTCAAAAGCTCTGGCCTCAGCTTCACTCAATCCGAGTTTTTTATAAGGGCCAGAATGAGGCATATAAACGGGATTATTCTCTTTAGGAGTTTTAAGGACGAGATTTGCAAGAGGCGTTTTTGGAATAGGCTCAGCAATCGAAATAAAAGCATCGTCAAAGCTTAGTTCGGCTACGAGATCAAGCGTTGCTTCAAAGTCTTTCTGAGTTTCCCCAGGATAGCCAACTATAAAACTTCCCGCAACTTTCAGCCCGTGCTTTCGACAGGTATCTACCGCTTTTCTTATCTGAGCCGTATTTATTCCTTTTCCCATATTCTGCAAGATACGATCGCTTCCGGACTCTATTCCGAAAAAGATCCAACCAATTGTGTATTTCCGAACTGCTTGCAAGATAGCCTCACTTATGCAGTCGACCCTTATATCGGGACAGGAAATGTTTTCCCTACCCATAATTTCGGCCATGCGGGCCAAAAGTTCTATGAAAGCTTTTTCGTTAATCTGCCCGTCACGGTACTGGAAAAGCGAGCCTGTACCCCCTGAGATCGAAAGCTTTTTTGCTCCTTTTTGTTTAAAGGCCCAAACCTCAGCCACAACTTCTTCGATACTTCGGCTGCGAATTTTATGTCCGAAAAATCTGGGAACCTGGCAAAAGGTACAAGTTCCGGTACAGCCTCTGTGAGTTTCGATATAGACACTTGCGCCCCGGATATTTTCCTTAGAAATATCTTTTGGAACAAGGGGAAGCGGTCTGGGAGAAAGCCCTCCTGGAAAAGCTCGGGGTGTGCAGAGGATTTTTCCGTCTTCTCCCAAAAAAGCAAGTCCAGAGATATTAAGAGGATTTTCTTCCGCAGCAAGCTTGCAGACAGCTTCTTCCCCTTCTCCTATACAAACTGCATTAAGTTCCGGAAGTTCGCCTAACACGATTTCTGGATAAGCAGAAACAGCTCCTCCCACATAACAATTTCCTCCGGTATTTCGGTGTTGTTTTACAAATTCCTTGATGTCTTTTCGGAGGAGATGCTGAGTTGAAAAAAGACTAAGCATAACCGTTTTGGCCCCTTGAGCCTCAATTTTTTTGCTTAGCGTAACCTGATGGCCGGCAGCCCTCAGAACTCCGCCTATAAGCATTGCACCGTATGTGTACATATCTGGAGAAATTATTGTAATCTGCATTGCACCAACCCTTGAAAATAAAGGCCGGGTTTTTCTGCTTACCGGCCTTTTATTGGAAAAGATAGTAAATAGAAATAGATAAAGTTCATAAGTTATACTTTATAATTATATCTATTTTATCAGTAGTTTCGATCCTACTTACTGGCAGTGTCGCGAATTTGCTGTAAATTCAAAGTCAATTTTTTGGAAATTGTGCGCAAAACGAATCTACTGATCTTGAATTTTTGATTCAAATACACCTTAAAATTTGTAATTTTACAGAAAAAATATCACATTGTCAACATTAAGAAACAGTGTTTCTGTTCTAAAAAAAGTTTGGAGAAGTACTCAGAGTAAGAAAATACTATAATAAAGTAAAAGAAATAAAAATTTGGGTTGATGAAGAAACTTGGATTCCTTTAAAGTATGAGATTTCCCAAGGCACACAGAGACTGGAAATTGAAATTCAAAATTTAAAACTTAATCCCGGTATTAAGACTTCCGAATTCCAGTTTGCTGTACCTGAAGGCGTCGAAGTAATTACATTGAATTTTGAAGATTTAGATAAAAAAACTCTAGCTGGAAAAGACTTTGAAATTCCTGCAGAAGGTGCAAAAGAAACAACCATAGTTGCTCTTGTTTGAAGCAAGTATTCAACCTAGGTAAAAAAGATTAGATTTACGCAGAAAGCTCTGAAAGATCTTCATTTGGATTTTTCCCTGCTTCTTTTTTAAAAATATTCAGCTCAGCCTTCCTTTCCTTTACCCAAGCCTCAAAAAGTAAAAAAGCTTCTCTTAAATCTAATCCCTTTTTGTTTTTGGAAGCTTTAATTTCAGCTTCCTCTCTCTTAGAATCAATAAAATCAAGCTTTTCTGCCTCTTCAGTCCTATTTTGAAAGCATTTTCGAACATCTAAGGCTCCGTGCCCATATGTAATATCATATCCAGGCTCTCCAAGATCTCTGGTTGTGGTATAAAGCATTTCTCGAATTTCAAAAGCCGTTTTTTCAGGCCAGGCACTCCAGACAAGCGCTGCAATTCCAGCAACATAAGGTGCTGAAGCGCTTGTACCTGAAAGAATTAAATTCTTCCCAGCTTTTCCCGTAACAACCAAATTGTCAGGCCCACTTAGATCCGGTTTATTCCGAAGTTCGTATTCCGGAAAATAGATACTTACAGGTCCTTTTGAAGAAAAAGGTTTGATCTCCAATCCTGGATTTTTTGAATCAATCGCCCCTACGGAAAGCACTTCCGGAATTGCGGGATGCCCGTAAATGGAATCTTCTGCAACAATATTTGTGGGATTTACTTCAGAGGAAGAATCAGGATAAAGGAAAAGTTCCAGGATTTTCGGATCCCCCGAATCTTTTTTTATGCAGACTATCCCCCAAACGGAGGAAGAAATTGGAGCAGGAGTAAAAGTAGAAGTAGAAGTAGGAGTAGAAGTTGAGTCCAATTCCGGATTTTTATAAATCAGATATTCTAAAGGAGAGGCGTTTCCTTCCTGGACATTCTCACTGCAGGCAAGTATATTTCCGGCCGGATCTTTCAAGAAGAGATCGTAATCATTTTCCGAAGAATTCCAAGAATCATTCCACTGAAGAATGATTGTTACAGCTCCTCCCAAAGAGATGTTTACATAAAGGTTTTTAAAAGTACTCATTCCAGCGCTGAAATCATGCCAGCCAGATCCATCATCAAAAAAGAGGCCCTGATAATGCCGATTCGCATCATTTCCAGCCGCACTTATATACAGGATATCATTATTTTCAATCGTTTCCTGAACATGGGTTGCAACAAGCCCATCTTCAAAAAAAGGCTCATCAGGCCAGCCTATGTCATCACATATAATCTTGCATCCAACACTGACCAGGGCATCAATGGCCTTATTAAATTCAAGATGATTTTTTCCAGCTTTGTGAAAGTAGAGCTCGGCTTCAGGGGCAATCTCATGTACGATTTCAAGCATTGCGGTTCCTTCTTCTCCGGCTCCAGCCTCCAAAACTCGCACATCCGGAGGCAGACTCTTAGAAGCTTGAACCTCTGGTAAGAGAGAAACTCCATCCGAGATAATCCCCACTTTTACTCCGGCTCCAGAAACGTTTAAAGAATTAAAAAATACTCCAGAGGGAAAAGCTTCTTCAGAAAGGCTTTCAATTTCTCTTACAAGAGGAGGCAGCACTTTTCTGACCCTCACCCCTTCCTTTAAGACAGTAAATTCCTCAAAAGAGTCAGCTTTGACCCGACCTATGGCTACATGGTTTTTTTCATCCCATTCTTCAATTTCCAGATAAGGCTTAAGTACAGTGCAGTCATAAGCAGGAGGTAGGTACACATAGATTTGCTCTTCTGTAAGCTTGGAGTTGTTCTCTTTCAGGCTTGAATTTTCAAAAAACGTTTCAGAATTATCAAAAGCTTCTCTGGATTCCTCAGTTCCTAAGCTTCCAAAAAAAGCATTCCATATCAATAATACGAATAATACGAATAATACGAATAATACGAATCCTACAGGAACTAAGGAAAACGTAAGCCTATTTAGAGCTCTCGGTAAATTTCCCAGCTTTTCTACCCCCCGTTCTTAGAGAATGTAGTACAAGTTTTTTAAGATTGCAGTTTCGTGGGAGTTTATATGGAAATTATTTACTTATATCAGGGAGTATAGTGTATAACTTTGTCTTATCTTAAATATTTGTAAATTTTTCATATATTATAATGTTTGGTTTTTATATGATACTCAGGATAAAAAGATTTCTCAGAACATAGACTTACAAAAACGTATATTTTCCAGGGGAATATGTATTATGAGAACGCAGCTTAAAACCCCTAAGTTTTTACTTAGAGCTCGTTCACTAAGGAGCTATAGGAGCTATACTTTATTAATTTTTAATTTTGATACTCGCCCTTAAAAAATCAAGAATCAAAGTTTAGAATTATATATCATTTAATAGTTAAAGGAGAAAATATCTTATAATAGTTAAAAGGGGAGAACTTAATATACTTAATCAAAGGAAATGGATACCCTATATTCAATCTTCATTACTTTTAATTAACTCTTAATTAACTCTTAATTAACTCTTAATTAACTCTTAACTAACTCTTAACTAACTCTTAACTAACTCTTAACTAACTCTTAACTAACTCTTAACTAACTCTTAATTAACTCTTAATTAACTCTTAATTAACTCTTAACTAACTCTTAACTAACTCTTAACTAACTCTTAACTAACTCTTAACTAACTCTTAATTAACTCTTAATTAACTCTTAATTAACTCTTAACTAACTCTTAACTAACTCTTAACTAACTCTTAACTAACTCTTAACTAACTCTTAATTAACTCATTATTAATCTCATTATATCTTATAAGTAAACATGGCAAATTTGGAGGTCCATTTAGTTGAATTCGGAAAAGATGAAAATAGCAGTACTTGGTGGGACCGGAAACATAGGAAAAGGCATGGTTCTTAGGCTTGCGCTTCAAAACCTGATGGAAAACGGGGTTAAAAACGAAGTGGTCATCGGCTCAAGAACTCCGGAAGCTGCAAAAGAAGCTGCAAAAGAAGCACTTGAAGAATTGGAAAACTGCGGCTTTGATACCTCAAAAATAAAGATAAGAGGAAAAAGCAACTCAGAAGCTGCAAAAGAAGCCGAGCTCATCATTCTAACGATTCGTTTTGACCATGTACCTCCTCTTCTTAAAAGCATTCGGGAGGAGCTTGAAAACAAAATCCTTGTAAGCCCGGTTGTCCCCATGGTAAAAGTAGGTTCCGTTTTTGAATACCGACCTCCAGCAGAAGGTTCTGCGGCCCTTGCAATCCGGGCAATGGTTCCGGAATCCACAAAAGTAGTTGCAGCTTTTCATAATATTGCAGCTGGAAAACTGCAAGACGTGGTCAAGTGCAAGGCTGTGCATGATTCGATAATCTGTAGTGAGAATGAAGAAGCCAAAAAAACAGTCATGAAATTAACAGAAAACATGGGTTGCCTCAAGCCTCTTGATGGGGGCTCCTTAAGGAATGCAAACACTGTGGAAGCCTTGACCCCTCTCTTAATCAATATCGCAAAACTCAATGGCTTGAAAGATTTGGGAATTAACTTTTCCTGATGCTATTCCTTTTAGCTTTTAGCCCAGAGCTCAAAGCAGACTATAAATGCTTCTTTTCAGTTTGGAAAGAAGCTGAATCTTTATATAATTATATTTCTGTTGCATTATAATTAGCTTTGAACCACAATTTATTTTAAAATCTCTCTCCATAAGGGAGAGTTGAATATGCTTGAAAAACTCATACCAAAACAGCGCAGGATGTCGACTAAGGTCGGAGGGTTTCTAATCCTTGTAAGTGAAACTATGTTTCTTTTTTCCATCCTAAACTTTCTGATGATCAGCCGGCTGCAGTACTACAGTTCCAGCGATTCCTTTATTAGGCTCATCTTTCCGCATTACTTTGTCTTCCTCGGAGCCATGGGGGCTATAGGGCTGGCTGCAATGTTTTTTGTCTACACCTACATCCTTCCAAGCAAACAGCGCTTTTCTCAGGAACAAGCCGTAAAAGATTCGCGAAGTCCTACTTATAACAAGCTGCTTGAAGTCCAAGCTGAACTTGCCGAAACGCGCAAGCAACTTAGGACAATTTCAGAGAAATTAGAACTGCTTACAAAAAATGAGCGATAATTATAAACGTTTCATCTGCTAAAATCTTATAGGTCAAACTAAATTATAACCCCTATGAAATTAGTTAAGCTGGCGCAAGAGCATGAAAAGGCAGATCCTTTACATCCCCTTCACCTTAAAATTCCTGCTTCTTCTTCTCATAGGCTTGGCCTTCGGGCTCGGCTCCCTTTTTTTAGGAATAATTATCTCTACCTTCATGAAAATTGGATTTTCTCCCACAGATGCCCTTTTAATCCTGCTTGCTTCTCTTCTCGGAAGCGGAATAAACATTCCAATTGCCACCTTAAGCTCTGAAATTCCAGTCGTAGAGGAGAGGTATATCAGGGGTTTTGGGGTTTTATATAGGCTTCCCGTAAGGAGCGTGCTAAGAAAAGAGACCTTGCTTGCCGTAAACGTCGGTGGGGCGATAATTCCGGTTCTGATATCCGTATATCTCCTTGCAAAGTTTCCAAGCTCCATTCCAATTGCGAGTCTTGGGATCTTAATTGTAGCTTCCGTAACCTATGCGGTTGCAAAACCCATAAAAGGGGTAGGCATTGCAACTCCTGCGCTCCTTCCCCCTCTTACTGCAGCTCTTTCCGCAATCTTTTTAACTTCTCTATTAAAAAACCCTTTCAGTTATGAGGTCGAACAGGGTCTTTTTGTAACAGCTTATACAGGAGGAGTGCTTGGAACCCTTACGGGAGCTGATCTTCTGAACCTTTCCAAAATCAAAAAACTTGGAGCTCCGGTTGCCAGCATTGGGGGAGCCGGGACATTTGACGGGATTTTTTTAAGCGGGTTTCTCGCGCTTCTCCTTATTTGAGGTTGCTGAAGGGTCTATATGGACTGAAAAGTATCCATTTTGACCACAGACTTCTTTTAATTTTTCCTCAACATTTTCGGAGATTTGATGAGCTTCTACTATATTCAACCGGTGATCTACTACGATATGAACATCCACAGCCGAAATGTTTCCGATTTTCCGGGTTTTCAGGGCATGAAACCCAAGCACGCCCTGTGTGGAGCGGATTAGCTCTTCTATTTCTGAGCAGGTTTTGGGGGGCAGGGAAGCTTCGAGCAGTTCGTTTATGTTTTTATAAAATATCTCAGCTGCAACCTTGAAGATAAAGAAACTCAAGAGGAGCGCGGCGAGGGGATCGAGCACAACCCACCTCCCTCCAAGCAGGATCGCACCTCCGGTTCCAAGCAAGGTCCCTATTGATGAAAAAGCATCCGAACGCTGGTGCCAAGCGTTTGCAGCTAAAGCCTCACTTTCAAGGGCCTGGGCAGATTTTATGGTGTAGCGGAAGAGTCCCTCTTTTGCACCCACGGATAGAAGGGCCGCTGCAAAAGCTATCCAGCCCGGAGCTGCAAGAGGTTTGCCTGCTATAACCGCAAGCACTTGCTGCAATCCTGAACGAAATATTTCAAAACCAACCAAAAAGAGCATCCCTCCTATAAAAGCCGCAGCTAGAGTCTCGACTTTGCCGTGGCCGTAGTTATGGGTGCTGTCTCCAGGCTTTTCCGAAACCCGCAGGCCTACTATTACCGCAATGTCAGTTATAAGATCTGAAAGGGAATGGACAGCATCGGCAAGCATTGCTGAACTGTGACCTAGGATTCCTGCTGTGAATTTGATAAAAGTCAGACAAATGTTTACGAGCATTGCAAGTTTTGTTACTCGGATTGCCCGAGAAAATCTAGAGCTCTCCTGAAGGTTTTCTGAGTTTGAATTTTGAGTTTTATCTTTAATTATGCTGCTCATAGTTTCTCAGTAAAAATAAATTATAATTAATTGGTATCTGCTTATTTTAAGGAAGTGAGTAATAGACCCCCAAAGCATATAGGTTTTGCCAGAGGTTGGAACTTTTGAAGTTCTGGAAAGAAATGAAAAAATGAAAGCCGGAATTAAAAAAGAAGGGGCTGAAGAGATAAGAGAAGAAGAGTAGAAAAAAGAAAAGGAAAAAAAGGAACGAAAGAGACATCAAAAAATTATTTCCTTCTTTTAGCGCCTGCAAGCAGTCCCAAGCTACCTGCAAGCAAGCCAAATCCTGGGGTTTTTTCATTTTCTGGCTCTTCTTCCCTTTCAGCTCTTTTCAGCCCGGGTTTGGAACCCGTTTTCTCTTTTTCCTTGCTTGTATTTTTGAGGGTCCTTTCCTTTTCGGCCACATTTTTTGGCTCCGGCTTTATATTTATTGGAGCTTTTGTTTCTGCTTTGCTTTCGACTGCTAGAGCATCATTCATAGTATTTTTAGTCTGAGATTCCACACTTATATCCACTGCCGGATAGATAATATAGCCCTTTTTGTAAAGCCCTTTTTTTTCATCGGAAGTCTGAAAGTACCAGTTGTCCGTAAAATAGGTTTTAGTATCAGGCTTTAAAGTAATACTGTTCTTATTTTTGAGAACAAGTTTTTTCGCGGAGGTTTCCTTTACTTCAAAGTCATAGAACTCATCTCCTTCCTCGATTTCCAGTACCTTGGCTTTGTCAATAAGCCAGGTATACTTAAAAACTACAAGAGAATCAAGAGGTCCCTGAAATATGGAATCAACATAGGTAATAAAGTACAGCTGCTCTTCCTTTTCTCCAATTTCAGCCGTTCCGGTAAAAATTCGATTAGTCACAGGGCCGGCAGCATCTATAATTGCAGATTCCAGTTCTTTTCCTTCCTTTTCAAGGGTAAACCAGACTTTATTTCCTTCTACATCTACTTGCTGCACGTTCAAGTTGTATCCTTTTCCAAGCTCCCAGGTCTCTCCGCTTTTGAGATATTTTTTAGCCTTTCCGCCCTGCTTGCAGACAAGGGGCGCAAGCTTTGTTGCATCATTTTCAACTGCAATATAAGGTTTTCCAAACCAGGCCAAAGTATGGTAGCTGGGATCTTTTACATCCGCTGGAAGATTCTCTATTCCAAGCTTGGAAGCTATTTGCTGTTTTGAAGGGTAAGAGACGGTGCTGTATACAAGTTCTTCTTTGTCTATAATCTTGTTTTGGGGCTCCTTCTTTCCAAGGGGCCCATGATCGCTACCATCTTTTTCAATATAGGCAAGTTTTTCTCCCCAGCTATAATTTATAAAATTCTCATGTTTGTTTACAGGATAACAAAAACCATCAAATGTTGTTGCATTCCAGAAAAAACCCTCTTTTGGGGTTGTGCCTGTATCATAAGGAATTCCACGGCAGACCGCTGCTAATCCCACAGGGTTAATTAGCAAAAAAAAGGCCAATGATAAGGAAAATCCATAAACTATTTTTCGCAAATTTTCTTTCAAAGAATCACCTGCTTGGAGCTCATGTTATTATATTGTAGGAGATTTTCTTCATAGATAGTATAATTAAATATTATTTTTATATCTAGTATTAACACCAAATAGAAATTAATCTTAAATAAACTTTACTAAATCTTCCTAAAATCAAAATAAAATTTTAAAAATATGCAAATGAAGAAAAAATAAGAGCTATGCTCTTCAAACTCCCTTGAAAACAGGAACAGCAGAGTATGAAAAAGAATCAGTAAACAAAATGAATAGATAAGGATTAAAGTCGTTGTACAGAATTCCAGTTAGGGGATTTTTGGACTCTTTATTGAAAAAGCTTATCGAAACTCTAATAAGCCAGCTCGAGCTTACGGAAGCTTATGGCTCTTTTATCCAGTAAAGAACTAAAGATTCTAGCGCAGGGAAATCCTCCTCTGCTTGAAAACGCAATTGACCTTAAAACCCAGCTTCAGCCAAACGGACTTGAGATGACTCTGAAGGAAGTGAGGATAATTGAGGGAATCGGAGCACTTGACTTTGATAATTCCAAGCGAAGTCTCCCGGAAAGCCAGCCTTTAGAATTTGACGCCCAGGGCTGGATTCACCTCCCAAAAGGGATCTACAAAGTCCTTTTTAACGAAATTTTAAATATTCCAAAAAATCTCGCGGCTACGGCTAGACCCCGCTCAACCCTTATCCGCTGTGGAGCTACTCTGGAGACTGCAGTCTGGGATGCAGGCTACCGAGGGCGCAGTGAATCCCTACTGGTAGTCTACAATCCCAAGGGCTTCAGACTCAGAAAAAACGCTAGAATAATGCAGCTTCTTTTCTATACTCTGAAAAGTGAAGTGAAAGAGGGTTATTCCGGGCTCTACCAAAACGAAAACACTAAACTCTAAGAAAAAATAAAATATAATAAATCTCGGGTCTGAGTTCGGATTTCAAGTTTGGAGAATTATATATAGGTAAATATATATTATAATACCAATATACAGGCTTTTGATGAACAGTATTGGGAAATCTATCCGGATGGAAAGAATTTTTGACCGGAATACCGGAAACGCAATCATTATTCCCCTGGATCACGGAGTAGGGGCAGGCCCCATAAAAGGTCTTGAAAACCTACAGACTACAGTTGACAAAGTAGCCAAAGGCGGAGCAAACGCCGTACTCGGACACATGGGACTTGCCAAACACGGACACCGGGGATACGGGCACGATGTTGGACTGCTTATTCACCTTTCGGCTTCGACTTTGCTTTCGGCAGACCCGAACCATAAAGTGCTGGTCACGACTCCAGAAGAGGCTCTCAAGGTTGGAGCTGATGGGGTTTCGGTTCATATCAACATCGGAGCTGAGGATGAATTTGAGATGCTTCAAGATTTAGGGAAAACCGCAAGGAAGTGCGATGAATGGGGAATGCCTCTCCTTGCTATGATGTATCCAAGAGGCCCAAAGATTTCTTCAGAATACGATGTAGAAGTTGTCAAGCATGCGGCTCGAATTGGAGCTGAACTTGGAGCCGATATAATCAAAACCAACTACACTGGAAGCCCTGAGACATTCAGAGAAGTCGTAGCTGGATGCCCAGTGCCAGTGATCATTGCAGGAGGTCCTAAAGTTAATTCTGAGCGGGAGCTTCTGGAGATGATTCAGGGCTCCCTTGAAGCCGGAGCAAAGGGAGTTGCAATTGGAAGAAACGTCTTTCAAGCAAAAGACCCGGTTGCTCTTGTCCGCAGAATTTCTAAACTCGTACACGGAGGCCTAAGCGTTGAAGAAGTGCTTGCTCTGGAAGACGCGGGCGAAAAGATTTGAAAAGCTCTACTCATTATTCGATGATTAATCGCTTTTTATTGATAGCTTTTTCAGAAAACTTTTTTAGGATAAAAGTTTTTTTCCGGGAAAACCTTCCCCTTTTTTAAAATATAGACTTTGAAAGGGAGGAAGCCCTAAGCTCAATTTGGAAGCTACTTTTTAAGAAGGATTGTAAAATTCGAGCCAAGCTTTTAAGGGCTAATTTAAGAGCGTTTAGGAAAAAATCTAGAGGGGCTGCACAAACTATTTGAACCATACCTCAAGTAATTAATCTCGCTTACAAACGAAAATATTTTCAAATCAGACCTAGGCAGGAAAATCCAGAAATGTCCTCCACGACTCCAGAAAAAGGTTACATGAAATACTTTACCAAACCGAGCTGTTATCCAAACCAGGCCGAGGCCATGGACAGGATCCATGCTGCGCTCCTGCAGAAAAAAATAGTGCTTTTTGAAGGGGCTTGCGGGACTGGAAAGACCTTAAGCGCCCTTGCGCCTGCTCTTGATGTCGGAAAAAAACTTAACAAAACCGTGATCATAGTCACAAACGTTCACCAGCAAATGGTCCAGTTCATCCAGGAGGTCAGGGGGATAAACCGGACACATGAGCTTAAAACAATTGTATTAAAGGGCAAGGCTGCCATGTGTCCTGATAAACTTAACTATGAGGAATGCAAACTCAAAAGTGAAAATACCTATGAGTTGCTGGAACTAGAAAGAGCAGCCTCAGGGCTTGAAAAAGAATTAAAAGAGACTTATGAACGCTATAAAAGGACAAAGGATTCTTCGCTTTATAGCCTCCGGGCAGCTCTTGAAAAAGAGCTTGAGGAAACCCGGAAAAAGGCCAAAAATCTCAGGGCGCGTTCCTGCACAAAACTCTATGAGGTTTTGAGAGCTGAAGAAAAGGAGTTTTCTGTCTGGCTTTTTTCCGAAATCCGGGAGCCTGAAGAGGTTGGAAAATACGCCGCAGAGCGGGACATGTGCGGGTATGAACTCCTTAAAAAAGAACTTAAAAAGGCTGAACTTCTAATCTGTAACTTTCATCATGTCCTGAATCCTGAGATTTTCCTGACCCTTCTCAAATGGCTTGAAAGAGAGCCTGAAGAGGTCATTCTTATCTTTGACGAAGCCCATAACCTTGAGGCTTCAGCCCGAGCTCATTCTTCGCTTACCCTTTCAGAACTGACTATGGAAAAAGCCCTTTCGGAAGTTGGGGAAGTGGAAGTCGAAGAAAATATTGAGAAGTTTTCCGGAAATAAAAATACAAGCGGAAAAAGGCCTCTAAAGGAGGAAGCCCTTCTCAGGCTCAATGCAAAAAAACTGTTTTCCTGCCTGCTTTCTGCTCTTAGAAAAACTTATTCTTCCAAACTGAAATTTGGAGAGCAGAAGAGGATAGGAAAACACTGGCAGGATATTCAGATAAGTGATCCTTATGAGCGCTTTGATGTTTTGAAGGTCAGGTTTTTGCGAGAGGCTAAAAAAGAAGGTTTTTCCGACGAGGACGCTGTCCTGATAAAGCTTCGGCAGATCGGGGAATTTGGGGCAAAGCTTGAAAAAATTTATGCTGAAAATTATAAAAACGGGCTCCTCCCAGTTCCAAAGCGTTCCCAACTCCGCTACGTTGCCGATTTTCTTTCCTCCTACTTGGTCCTTTCGGATCGGCTAAACTATTATCCTATCTTAAATGTTCGGAAAGACTGGAAAAGCGAGCGGATTTATGGGAGGATGGAGCTTTTCACCTGTATTCCCAAAAACGTAACCGAACCCCTGTTTGATTCCCTGCACGGAGCTGTGCTCATGTCCGCAACTCTCAGGCCATTTAAAATGATCAAGGCAACCCTCGGGATAAATAGAGAAACCGAAGAAATCGCATACGGAACAACCTTCCCTCCTGAAAGGAGGCTTACGCTTGCAGTCTCTGTGCCCCCTCTTTTTGCAAAAAACCGGGATTCTCCCGAAACCCTTGAAACCTTAAAAGAAGCTCTTTTAAGCGCAATTGCTACCTCTCCTGGAAATGTGATCGTCTATTTCCAGAGTTATTCGGAAGCTTTGCGCTATTCAAAACTTCTAAAGCCTGAACTTGCATATCCTCTCTTTCTG
>Ga0265294_10004811_pt1 | contig 16696 bp, 17 predicted proteins | sample MunlanPumphouse3_FD_192504 | JGI IMG/M metagenome (GOLD analysis project Ga0265294, IMG submission 192504) | Groundwater microbial communities from a municipal landfill in Southern Ontario, Canada - Pumphouse #3 | ecosystem: Environmental > Aquatic > Deep subsurface > Groundwater | place...
TGTGGCATGGAGAAAACAATCTGTGAGAAGATCTTTGACCCATTTTTTACGACCAAAGAGGTGGATAAAGGAACCGGGCTGGGGCTTTCCACCGTGTATGGTATCGTCCAACAAAACAAAGGGCATATCACGGTTTACAGCAAGCCGAACGAGAGAACCACCTTTAAAATCTATCTGCCCATGCGCCGCCAGTTTTCAGCAGACAGTACCAATACAATAGTTAATGACTCACAGCCTGCCAGAGGCGGCGGTACGGAAACGATACTCGTGGCGGAAGATGATGCGATGATTTTACATTTAGCAACCAGTATCCTGAGCGATGCTGGCTATACCATCTTAACCGCGGCCGACGGATTCGAGGCCGTGCGGGTGTTCGCAAAACATGCTGATAACATAGACCTGGTCTTGATGGATGTCATGATGCCCCGCATGGGCGGCAAAGGTGCCATGGAAAGAATTCTGAATAAATGCCCCACACAACGCTATCTGTTTGTCAGCGGCTACGACCCGCATATAAAGCAAAAAGAAAAAAACAGTCACCTGCTGAAGAAACCGTACCGTTTAGCAGAACTCCTGTTTAAAGTCCGAGAGATCCTGAACGCGTGATATCCAGGCCCCACAATCCCTTCTTGTTGCTAAAAAAACATACAAAATGCCCGGACCCGGTACTTCACAGATCCGGGCATCTTCGAAACAAATGCATTCGTGGCCTGCCATTCCAAAAAATTCCACGACCACATTACCTGCAAACGGGAAATGAAACCCCACAAGATGGAAGAATTGGAAGTGATGTTCTCCTTAAAACGCCTTTCCGAGGTTTGATCTCAAAACATTTCTAAAAAATCAGCTTTTTCCATATACGATCATAGAATTGCACATGGTTTGTTGCGGCCAAAATTCAAAGGATCCGTGAGAATTGGGTCTTTCCACGTTTTTTGCGATGGTTGGTTATCGAGGGTCAGGGGGTCGGACCTGGTTAACAATCCGATATCTCATAAAAAACACATCCCAAAAGGCCCTTTCCGGACCTTAAAAGCATGTCTTTCATCACCACAGTGCGAGAGGTACAGCACCGTATAATTCATTATGTCTGAAGCTGCTCATTGCGAGGGATTCCGATTGTATTTGTATATTCTCGGGTATCTGTCTGCTTCCAAATCAACCGGTTATCGAGAGAGGAATGCTTATGTCTTCGAAAAAACAGCACAATAACCCACTGGATGGTGTCACCGCAAAAACCATGGTCACTGAACTCGTGAACTTTTACGGTTGGGATATTCTATACGCCGCACTGCGGCTCAAATGTCTTCAGATGAACCCGACCATCCCCGATTGCCTGACGTTTTTACAAAAAACTGAATGGGCGAGAAATAAGGTTGAGAGTTTCTATCTGCACCGGTTCAAACGTATGCCCAAAGCACACGCGGATCAATTCGACGTCAAACCACGTGAGTTGTCATTTTCTCAAGGTATTGTTCCCGGAGATCCGATGCCGTTGACCATCGAAACAATCAAAGAAATGCAGGCACAAGCCGAAGAGAACTACAAAGCCGCCCGCAGGTCGCGTTCCCGGGACACACGATAACAGCCTCTTCGCCTCCTGCATGCTTGATGCATAAAATACCTACCACATCCGGGCATTGGGATATTGCAGGGCCTGTTGTATAGATGATGCCCCATAACATTCTGTCTTCTGTTGACAGGGCCACAACCCTTCATGTAGCTCCGCGTTCCCTGTTTTGTTAACACGTCAACAAAGATGGATTTTGCATGACAAAATTTCAAAAAGAACGCCGCGAAAGTCCCGGGTATCGCATTGCTCGCTTGTTCAGAAAAAATGCCTGTCTGTTGGAACAAAAAGTTACCAGGATGGGACTGTGCTACGGGCAAATTCCGTATATTATGGCAACGGTGGAAAAAGACGGGCAGACCCAGGATGAGCTGGCTGCGCACCAACATGTGAACAGGGCGGCTACGGCGCGGATGCTCAAGAACATGGAGGCTGCCGGATTCATCACCCGCACGGAAAATCCCGATAATCGGCGGCAGAAACTTGTCTGGCCCACAGCAAAGGCCGAGGCACTGGCCGACGATCTCCTTGAGATTCTCATCAAACACAATGAAATGATTTTGACGGGTTTCTCGCGCGAGGAAAAGATGCTCTTTCTCAGTCTGCTGGATCGGGTCGTCGTCAATGTGGATACACTGCTGGAAAATAACGGGAGATGCCATGGGTACAATGGATGAACGCACGGCGGGTTTGTATACCATCACCCTCTCCCAGTTCGCCCTGGTCTTCATGCTCTCTGCCGTGGCCGTGGCGGTTCCCGCATTGGGGCAGGAGTTCGGGGCAAGCGCATCCCGACTCGGACTGGTGGAATCCGGCTATATCTCCGCTGCGGCCATGTTGTTTTTGCCGGTTACCCGCCTGGCCGACAAAATAGGACGGGGCGCGACCTTTGCCGGGGGCATTCTGTTTTTTGCCCTCATCAGTTTCATTCTGCCACTGAGCAAAAGCATTGACCAGTTCATTGTCCTGCGCATTTTTCAAGGATGCGGCGGCGCCATGATGATCTCCACCGGACTTGCCATCCTCGCAGATCTCTACCCCACCAAAGGACGGGCCAAGGCATTGGGATTTGCCTCAGCAGGCGTGTATCTAGGTCTCTCCGCCGGACCGTGGCTGGGAGGTATCATCGTTACCCATCTGGGATGGCGTTGGATTTTTTACGGCGGCGCCTTCCCCTGTCTGCTGGGATTTTTCCTGGCCCTAAAAACCCTGCCTGTGCGCCCGGTCATCGCCAGGGGCGTACGTTTCGACTGGCCCGGAGCCATCTTTTGCGCCATGGGCATGATCATGGTGTCCCAAGGCGGTTCCCATCTGCAGGATAGGGGCGGCATAGTACTGCTGGCGGGTGGTCTGATCGCCCTGGCAAGCTTTGTCCTGTGGGAAAAATACGCCAAGGCACCCCTGCTCAACATGACCCTTTTTAGCGGCAACCCGGCGTTTTCCTTCGGAAGTGCCGTGCAGTTTATCAGTTATGCGGCAACATTTGGCGTGACCTTTCTGCTCTCCCTCTACCTGCAGGTGGCCCAGGGTATGACCGCAAGCCATGCCGGCATTATCCTCATGGCCCAGCCCGTCGTGCAGGTGATCTTTTCCCTGATCTCTGGCAACTGGTGCGAACGGTGGCCCGCCCATCATATTGCCACTCTTGGCATGAGCCTCGCGACCCTCGGTCTGGGCGGCGCAATACTCCTTGGCCCCCAGGCTTCCCTACCCCACCTTCTCGCAGTCCTCGCCCTGTGCGGAGCGGGCAGTGCCATCTTTGCCACCGCCAACACGGCAATCATCATGGGCGCGGTACGGCCCGAATTTTACGGAGTGGCCTCTGCCGTGGTCGCCGGAGCGCGAACCACGGGTATGACCTTCGGTCTGGTCTTCATCAGTGGCATGTTTGCTCTCATTATAGGCCCCGCGGCATTAAATGCCGAGAGCGCACCCCGCTTTCTTTCGGCCATGCATCATTGTTTTATCGTGCTTACCTTGGTGAGCGCTTCAGGTATTGCCCTGTCCCAAAAAGCACGGCTTGGACAAAAAAAAGAACAGATGCTGGAGTAGACCGAACAAAACCAGGGGACCTGTTGTGGGCCGTTTATTGAGTCCTCAAGTTATGAGGAAAAAACTGATCGAATGGAAATCGTTACGAGGCCTATTAATCTATGTTGATTTTTACACCCAATAAAAGCTTGCCGGATCTACATCCCCCCACGTATCAACGATACCGGATTGACAGACCTGAACGGCCGGGCAACAGAATCCGGCCCGTACGGAAGGTATCGCCGATCAGCAGGGCCATGTCTATGCGGACAAAAAATAGTAAAGGTTCATCAACATTCATTTGCATGTTATTATACAGTCAACCCAATGGAAGTAGCCATGAAAAAAACGTTTCATTTAACCCATCCCAAGATCAAAGTTCCCAGGCTTGTTGAATCCATCAAACATGAAGTGAAAAAATATATCAAACGGGAACGAGGTAAAGATCTCCCCCCGGATGCCGATTTTTGGGATTTTGACTGCCGGTTCGGAATTGACCAGGAGCATAGCGAGGCTATTCACGTCTCTGCTATTACTACGAGCATTGATCAGGCCGAAGAACAAAAGCTTGAATCCTTTTATGTAGAAATCATTGCCAAACCAGCATCCCGCACCAAAAAGCCCCTGGAAGAGAAGACAACAGCAAAGGGGAAGTAACAACCCTCGGGGCAAGATAATGCAATGTATAAAAATACGAAGCAGGCCTGGCTGATCGCTCCGTATATTCCTACCCAACAGCATTTAGGCACACAAAAACCCGGTCGGTGTGATATGCACATCGACCGGGTTTTTGTGTAACGTCATAGGGCAAAGTGGGTTTGATTTAACGTATGGGACCCAAAAAAGGGACCAACCCTTTTGGATCAGTCCCTTGTCCTATGGTTTGGTTTCGGATTTTTTCCGGAGCAGCTCAGTCGGCCGCCTTTCTGGCCTCAGCAAGCCAGCCGTCCCACGTGACCTTGTTCTTGGCGATCCATTCAGTCACGTGTCTTTTGATATCCCGGGAAGATTTTTCACCATCGTTCATGCGGGTGTTCTGCTCATTGATATCAGCAAGAGGAAGTTTGAAAATCTCGAAAAACTTTTTAATAGCCGGGTTGGTGTTGATAAATTTTTTATTGGCCACGATACGGATATCAGCGGCCACAAAACCGAGTTTAACCGGATCGCTGACCGCTCCTTCCACACCATACGCCGTCAGTTTTTCCACAACGGGTTTCTGGCTTTCTGTAGGATTGATTTCCGGCACATTGATCCAGACAACATCCTTGCCCGGTTTGAATTTGAAAATGGTCCAGTTGGGGGCCCAAGTATAGAAAAAGGCCGGACCACCGCTTTTGTACTTGCCCAACGCCGAGGCCATGCCCGCCTCATACGAGGCCTTGATAGGATTGATATCACCTTCGAGTCCATACACTTTCAGATGATGCGCAATGACTTTTTCACATCCCCATCCCGGAGGGCAGGCCGTCAGATCGGCTTTGCCGTCACCGTTATCGTCAAAGGCCTTTTTGACTTCAGGACGTTTGAAATCCGCAAGAGAAGTAATGCCAAATTTATCGGCCTCCCGCTTGGAAACCAGATAGCCCTGCAGTCCGCCGGCCTTGACTACATAGCCATAGATATCAGCCTTTTCAAAAAAATGTTTCGGCAGCTGAGGATTATGGATGGGAAACCATCCATTGGTCCAATAATCCACATCGCCGAGATACACAGACTTATAAAAAAGAGGATTGGTAAGGTCCTTGGCACGCTTGACCTTATATCCCAGCTCCTCCAGCCCCTGACGTACAAGGGCCTCCTGAAAAAAACCGGTGTTCCAGGTGGCCCGGGCCGGCTGGACGGTAACCCCTTTTCCAGGCTTCATATTCAAGGCATTGACGGTGGATACCGTCAAAAAAAGCATCGCCAGGGACAGAAGTATGTTACGAAATGTCATGTTCATCTCCTATACGTTGATGGTTCCTAAAAACTTATTTCCGGGCCATGGACTGGGTGAGGCGGTCCAGGAGAATGGCCATGAGCACAATACCCAGCCCGCCCACAACGGCTCCGCCGATATCAAGGGTGTTGAGACCGCGGACAACGGGCGATCCCAGACCACCGGCACCGATGAGGGCGGCAATGACAACCATGGACAAGGCCATCATGATGGTCTGATTGAGTCCGGCCAGAATGGTGGGCAGGGCCTGGGGAATCTGCACCTTGCGCAGTACCTGCCAATTGGTCGCGCCAAAGGCCTGAGCCGCTTCCACCAATTCCGGATGCACCTGTCTGATGCCCAGACTGGTCAAACGGACGATGGGGGGCAGTGCAAAAATGATGGTTGCCAGTACACCGGCCACATTTCCCACGGAAAAGAGCATCACAATGGGCACGAGATAGACAAAGGCCGGAGTGGTCTGCATGGCGTCCAGAACAGGACGCATGCCCGCTTCGAACCGGTCACTGCGACCGGCAAGGATTCCTAGGGGAACCCCCATGAGAGTGCAGATGATCACCGAGGCAAGGACCATGGCCAACGTGGTCATGGAATCCTCCCAAAGGCCCAGCAGGCCCACCAGCACCATGGAAGCCACAGAAAAAATGGCCAGCCGGATTCCGGAAAATTTCCAGGCCGCAAGGGCAAACACGGCAATGACGATAAAGGGATGCAAGCTATTGAGCCCCATGTCCAGACCGTTGAGGAGATATTCTATGGGCCATTTCATGGCCTGGAAAATATCCCGATGATTGTCCACCAGCATATCGACAAATTGCGAAACCCATACATCCACGGGTATAACACTTTCTTCAAACATATTTTTTTTCTCCTCTTTCCCCGAGTCCGGTTACGGATTCAGGGAATATACTCGAACTATTTATCCCCGATGATATGCTATTTTTGGGCATGACCGTTACGCGCCTTTTCCGTGCGGTGAAGGGTACGCAGAAAACGGTTTTTGGAAACCACGCCCTTGTATCTGCCGTTTTCATCCACCACGGGTACCGGCCAGGGATTGGAGGCCACAATGGGGAGGATGTCCTGCATGCTCATGGAAACATCAACAGCCCGGGTATTGGGGAGGAAGGCTGGGTCAAGGGTTTTGGCCTCTGCATCCAGGGCATCGTTTAAGGTATCCGAAGAAACGATGCCCTGAAATTGACGTTTGGCGTTCAGAATATACCCGTAGTCGCGTTCGCTCCCGCTCAGAATTTCGTGGGCTGCCCTCAGGCTGCCTGTTTTGGTGCGGATAATGGTGGGATAGCTGTCCCGGACGATATCCCCGGCGGAAAGGACATTGGAAGGATCGACCCCTCTGAAAAAGGCCCGGACATAATCGTTGGCAGGATTTTGCAGAATTTCTTCGGGCGTGCCCACCTGGATGATACGGCCTCCTTCCATGATGGCGATACGGTCGCCAATGCGCAGTGCCTCGTCCAGGTCATGGGAGATAAAGACTATGGTCCGCTGGTGTTCTTCCTGGAGATTGAGCAGCTCGTCCTGCATTTCCGTACGGATAAGGGGATCCAGGGCGGAAAAAGCCTCGTCCATGAGCAGGATATCCGGATCAACGGCCAATCCACGAGCCAGACCCACCCGTTGCTGCATCCCGCCACTGAGTTGAGGCGGATAGGAATTCTCCCAACCCGCCAGACCAACCTGTTCCAGGGCTTCCATGGCCCTTTCCGTTTGTTTTGCCTTATCCGCGTTGGCCAGTTCGAGGCCAAAGGCCGCATTTTCAAGGACGTTCAAATGGGGCATCAAGGCAAAGGACTGAAAGACCATGCTCATATTGCGCCGCCTGAAGGCAACCAGTTCCTTGGGATTCATGGCCGTTACTTCCTGGTCATCCACAAAAACCTTGCCCGCGGTGGGTTCGATAAGCCGGTTGAGCATGCGCACCAGGGTTGATTTGCCCGAACCCGAAAGGCCCATGATGACAAAAATTTCTCCGGCCTGGATGGAAAAACTGGCGTTGTCCACGCCCACTGTCATGTCGGTTTTTTCCTGCACGGCTTTTTTATCCAGACCCTGGGCCAGCATTTTCATAGCGTTGCCCGGCTTAGGACCAAAAATTTTGTAAAGATTTTCAATACGTATCTTATCCATAATATACGACTCCCGTTACTGGTCCGATTTTTCGTTTTGAGGGGTTACGCCTTCGTCAGGGGACGCGATTGTCTCCTGAAGAGGGTCTGGAGATAGTGAATCTTGAGTTCCGTAAGGCCAGAGGGGAATTTGAGGGACTTCCATCATCAGCACCAGTTTCTTGAGCATGCTATCGAATTGCTCTTGTTCCTGGTCGCTCAGAGAAGCCAGGCTGCGGGCAAAACGCTCTTGTAAAGGCCAGGGCATTTCTTCGGTGAGTTTATGCCCGGCTTCCGTCAGACCTACAAAGACCTGCCTGCGGTCCTTGCGGCTGCGTTCTCTGGTAATCAGTCCCTTGCCTTCCAATCTGTCCAGGATGCCGGTCACCGTGGCCTGGCTCAAAAAGACCACCTTGGCCAGATTGCCGGTTGTTATTTCTCCCTCTTTGGCCATTTGGCGCAGACAGACCAATTGGGGAATGGTCATTGTATATTCCTTGCTCAGCCTCTTGTTATGCTGGTCAATGGATCGAATAATCCTACGCAAGGATTGAAGAATATCAGCTGCATATTGAGTTACCATCTGTCTGCAACACTCCTTGTGAAATAAAAAATGAAACTACAGCATAGTAAAAATAATCGCCGTTAAATACTTCGTGTACAAAATATTTATACACGAATATTCACTATTGTCAATTTTCAAGCAGAATATATAGCTTGTGGCCAAGGCGGTCCCTTGCTGTTGGTTGTTGGCCCTGTTCTTTTTTTCATCGGACACCAGGGTCATCCCTCCACGGGCCGTGTCACCCTTCTCCCTTCACAATGCCGGCCGGCCACACTGATTCAAAGATGGGTGTGGCATCCCAGGGCCAGACTCAGCCTATGCCTGTGGGGTTACATCAATTTCTTCAAATCTTTTGTTTACCGTTACGGCAAAAAAACATGGCCTCATTCCCAAGGGTACTAAAAAAACCGGATGATCGTTTCATAAAATCCGACCTTCCCGCCACAATCATACGTCACCGAAATTTCCTCTCTCCCAATACAACAACGGCCGCCTTTCCGGATGATCCCGGAACGGCGGCCGTTATTTCTGTGATAACAGATTGGAGCTGGTTACAAGTCCCACAAATTTTTTGCAGTATATGACGACCCTGCCACAGTCCAGAATTTCCCATCAACATACCGATAGCCCGCATCCAGGTCGTTGATAGCCTGCATGTCCTCAGGGTCCAGAACCAGATTCACGGCATCAAGATTCTGCTTCAACCGCCCGGGATTGACAGACTTGGGAATAACCACGGTACCGCGCTGCAGGGCCCAGCTGATAAGGACCGCCCCTGCTCCAACGTTATGTTTTTGGGCCACGGATACGATAACAGGATGGTGCAGAAGACTCGGTTCATCGTCGTGTTTAAGTGCTGCAGGACGGTCACCGGAACCAAGAGGAGCATATGCGGTCAGACCAATGTTGTGTTCAACGCAGAAGGCCTTCATATCCCGCTGCTGCAGATAGGGATGCATCTCAATCTGATTCATGGCCGGAGGAATTTTTGCACCGTCGAGAAGGGTCTGCAGCTTTGCGGTGCTGAAATTGCTCACCCCTATGTTACGGACCAATCCCTTGTGCACACATGCCTCCAGAGCCGCCCAGGTTTCCAGAATAGGGATGGCTTCCCAGGGCAGAAATTCCGACCCGTCGGCCGGAGAAACAATCCCGGCCTTAAAATGAACAGGCCAATGGATCAGATACAGATCAAGGTATTCAAGCTGCAGGTCACTTAAGGTCTTTTCAAGAGCCGGGAGTACATTTTCAGGAGCGTGGGCATTGTTCCAGAGCTTGGATGTAACCCACAGGTCCTTGCGCGGTACGTCAAGTTCCGCAAATGCGGTTCCGATTTCGGACTCATTGCCATATATATGAGCACAATCAATATGCCGGTAGCCAAGGGCAACAGCTTCCTTGACGGCTGCATACACGTCGCCGGGGGCGGATTTCCAGGTCCCCAGACCGAATACGGGAATAGCGTCACCGCTAGCTAAAACAATTTTTTTCATTTCCATTCCTCGTTGGGTTGATAGTTTCAACGACCTGTCCGGTGAAACGTTTGTTCAGCTCCTAAGCCGAAACGTACCACGCCGTCCTCATGTTTTCACTTACCGTCCTGATTCAAACTTCCCATACGATATCCGGCAAGGTCCACGGTGACAGAGGCATAGCCCAGAGACTTCAGATGACTATCAATCACGTGGTGTGCATTCGCCCTGACCAGTGCAAAGATCTGGTCGGCGGGCACCTCGATCCGGGCCATATGACCATGGGTGCGGACCCGAACTGCCGGAAAACCAAGATCTGCCAGAAACCCTTCCGCCGCTTCGATACGGGAAAGGAGTTCATCATCCACCCGGACCCCATAAGGTATTCTGGAGAGCAGGCAGGCAAAGGAAGGCTTGTTCCAGGTGGGCAGACCAAAGGCCCGGGACAGCCGACGGATGTCATCCTTGGTTAACCCTGCCTGAACAAAAGGACTGCGCACATGCAATTCCTTCAATGCCTTACAACCCGGTCGATAATCATCCAGATCATCTACATTGGTCCCTTCCGCCACGGTCTCGAATCCCCTGTCTGTGGCCAATTCCAGAAGGCTGGCAAAAAGGATCTTCTTGCAGACATAACAGCGATCCGGGGGATTTGTCCGTATTTTTTCAGGGAAGGGAAGATCCAGGAGGTAATGGTTCACTCCCATGGACTGTGCCAGGGTACGGGCTTCGTCAATCTCCCTGCAGGGAACATAGGAGGTGTTGATGGTCACGGCCAGCACGTCCTTTTCCAGGGCCTCCCTGGCTGCATGAAGAAGGAGCGTGCTGTCCACGCCACCAGAAAAAGCCACAACCACAGAACCTTCTTGACTCAACGAATCCAGAAGCCCTGCGTATTTGTCCAGCACCGCTGATGCAACGTCCTCCCTGCCCATCATGATCTCCGTTTTCTGCCAATTTTCTGGTACACCTCGGCCAGAGAAATGTCATGCTCCAAGGCGATCTTCCGGCAATCTTCCAGTTCCGGCTTGGACCGGATCACTTTTCCGTCCATAAGGGCGTTTTTCATGCTCACGGTGCCCAGAGCGGTATCCAGGGTTTCGAAGGTTCTGGCCAGGATGGATTTGTCAACGGCCATACTTTTGATCCCCAGAGTGGTCGTATGTCTGAAGATAAGACGTTTGAACCGGTTCTCCTCATCCACGTCACATAACAGAGAGACGTGGGTGGCCAGGCGGTTTTTTTTCATCACCACCGGGGTGAAATGGACATCCTTGGCCCCGGCATCAAGAAGAACATCCATGGCAACCCCCAGAGCTTCCGGGGTCATGTCATCAATATTGCATTCCAAAAGGCGGGCAGAACGTGTCTCCCATCCCCCTGATTCATGTTCTTCCACACGGGCCAGATGAACTCGCAAAAGATTGGGGATAGCCGTATCTCGATGCCCAATGCCGTAGCCGGTACGGGTCACGGTCAGCCGGGGAGAATCCGTGAACCGATCCGTTAAAACCGCCAGGATAGCCCCTCCGGTAGGGGTGGTGGTTTCCTTGTTCACGGCTCCGCGGGTGGTGGGGCAACCCGTCAGAATTTCTGTAGTGGCCGGGGCCGGGACAGGCATGATCCCGTGGGCACAGGAGACGAAACCTCCCCCCAGTTCAACGGAAGAGCACCAGACCTCATCCACGTGGAGTTCATGGAAACAGATGGCCGCGCCAACAATGTCCACGATGGAATCTGTGGCCCCGACCTCATGGAAGTGGACTTCATAGATATCTTTGCCATGGATCTTAGCCTCAGCCTCAGCCACCCGCATGAATATGGACATGCTGGTGGCTTTGACCGCGTCGCTGAGTGCACAGCTTTGGATACGTGATTCTATATCCCGCAGCGTTCTGTGGGCATGGGGATGATTATGTTCGTCGTCCGTATGGTGATGTCCCTGAAGAATCACGTCCACACGGGTTCCGTGGATTCCCTTACGTGTATCCTCTGAAATTTTGAGGGAAAACTCGTCATCAAGCCCCAGTTTGGATAATTCCCCCTGCAGATACTCGGGGGATATGCCCAAAGCGATCATGGCGGCCAGATTCATGTCCCCGCTGATCCCGGCAAAGCAGTCATAATACAATATGTTCATGGGTTGTTGTCCTTGAGATGGAGGAGGATCAAAGCCGATTCTTGACGGATGCCGGGTTGCAGCCAATGACAGTACGCCTGTCGTGTCCCGCCGGCAAACGGACCCTGGAAAAATCCTGGTCCGTTTGCTGACTCTGGCCGGTGCAAACCGTAATGTCAAAATGAAAGGATCGTACCTGAAGACCACCAGGTCGACATCACCCGCACAGCACAGTTCAGAAAAATAAAAACCCCGAGTGTACCAAACATTGATGACAGGGTATTGTCTTGCCCGTCATCATGCCGGTTTGCGCTGTAACAGGCTTAACAGGGACTGTGACCCACAGGAAGCAACAAGAACACAAGCTTTCGTCGCAAATTTCGCCCCTGACCATGCGACGATCCAACAGAGGCTGAACAGCCGGTACGCCCCTTCCATAAAATTTAACGCTGAACAGACACAAAAAAAAAATAAAATTTCTTTGACAAATGTTCAAAAAAAAGCCAACGAATTATTCAAGCGCCCTAAATGTCCTTGACTTGGACAAATAATGGTAGCAGTAAACCCATAACATTTTTTTATTGAGCACGATCTGAGCAAAAACATGCTCCGCGATATGCCCTCGACGGATGCCGTCAGAATAGAAAAAGATGTATGAGTGGAATAGCGTCACCGTAGTTTTGTCTGGATACCCAGACTCTAGTCAGAATATCATATGATATTTTGGCTCAATAACAAAGAGGTTCTTCAAAGAACCCAGCACAAAGGAGTAGTACAAGATGGCCGAAGGTACCGTAAAGTGGTTTAATGATTCAAAAGGTTTTGGTTTTATTGAACAGGATGGCGGCAAGGATGTATTTGTTCACCATTCCGCAATCCAAGCACAGGGTTTCAAGTCTCTTCAGGAAGGCGCCCGCGTAACTTTCGACGTTGTCGAAGGTCCTAAGGGTCCTGCTGCTGAGAATGTTGTTCAGCTGTAAGAATCGTTATTGATCATTGCAAAGACCCCGCAAATGCGGGGTCTTTTTTTTACGGCAATGAAATCCACGCCGAAAACGAACATGCAGGAGAGATAGCCCATGGCAAAACCTAACTATTCATTTGAAAAACGCCAGAAAGAATTGGCAAAGAAAAAAAAGAAGGATGAAAAAAAGCAGCGCAAACTAGAAAATCAAAATAATTCTGCAGAAACAACAGAACATTCCCCTCGCCTGGAAGATTAACCACCAACTATTCCACATAGGTTTCATCTGCGCCCGCTTTTCAGATTTTTGATGTCCCTTTCCAGACCATAGCCCTTCAACCGCGAGGCTGCCATGCCCTTTACTTCCATAGAAAGGCTTCCCCTTGCCGAAACACAGATCCGCACTTCCCGACTGCAAGGTTTCCTCAACAGAGAGATGCCACAGGTCTCGGGCATCTTCATTTTTTCCCGTCTCAATATCTATTACCTGACCGGTTCCTGGGTCAACGGTGTCCTCTGGGTTCCCAGTGAAGGCGAACCAACCCTTATGTGCCGTAGAGGTATTGAGCGAGCACGCCTGGATTCCCCTCTACACCAGATGGCAGAATACCGGTCTTTTACACAATTGCCGGAAATATGCGCCGATTTTGGCACCCCGTTGGGTGATACCCTGGGTGTGGAAATGGGTGGACTTCCCTGGAATCTGGGGCTGTCTCTCCAAAAAAGAATCCCGGCAACCTATCTCCCCGCAGACCCGCTCCTTTCCCGAACTCGGGCCGTAAAGACCGACTTTGAACTGGCAAAAATGCGAGAAGCCGGAGCAAAACATCATCTTTGTTTATACCATATCATTCCGGAATGTATCCATCCCGGAATGAACGAACGGGAAATAAGCCTCCAGATATGGAACGTCTTTTTAAATCAAGGCCATTGTGGCATGATGCGCATGGAAAATTTTGGTGAAGAAATTTTTCTAGGTCATGTGGCTGCCGGTGAAAATGCAAATTATCCCAGTGTATTCAACGGTCCTGTGGGGGTAAAAGGCGTTCACCCCGTCATCCCGCACATGGGAAACCAGGCTACCATCTGGAACCCTGAACAACCGCTGATCGTTGATTGCGGCTTCTGCCTGGACGGATACCACTCAGACAAAACCCAGGTGTACTGGTCCAGCAAAGCCCATATTCCAGAATACGCCCGCAAGGCACAGGATTTCTGTCTGGACATCCAGATGTGGATAGCCGAACGATTGCGTCCGGGAGCTATCCCAAGCGAGCTTTTTGCCGCTTGCTGGAAACGGGCCGAAAAACAGGGATTCATGGAAGAATTCATGGGACTCGGAAAAAACAAAGTCCAGTTCATCGGCCATGGTATCGGCCTGGCTATTGATGAACACCCGGTTATCGCCCGGGGATTTGACGCCCCTCTTGAAGAAGGCATGACCATGGCCCTGGAACCCAAAATCGGTATTTCCGGACTAGGCATGGTCGGTGTGGAAAACACCTTTGAAATCACCAGAAACGGCGGACGCTGCCTGAGTGGTGACATGTTCAACCCGGTACTTGTCTAAAAAAAGCGAACTGCTGCAGCCATAACAATACCGCAACAGATCACGTATTCAGGCAGACCATAACCGCCATCGACCATCCATCAATGAAAAGACTGGATCAGATAATCACCGCCATTCAACAAGGAAAACTGGACCCGGAAACAGCCAGAGAACGTCTGCTCCAGACAATTTCAAGCGTTGGACAGGGAACACACCTTGATCTGGCACGCACACTGCGCACCGGAAATCCGGAAGTGGTCTTTTGCGAAGGCAAAACTCCGGAGCAGACTGCGTCTATTATGCGCCGGATACTGGAAATCCACGGTTCCGTCCTGGGAACGCGGGCTTCCCTGGATCATGCTCATACCGTTCAGAAACAACTTCCTGAAATCAAATATGATTCCTCATCCAGGCTCCTATACTTTATTCCCCCGGATCACCAAAAACAGGGATGCATTGTGGTCCTCAGTGCCGGGACATCGGATCTGCAGGTTGCCGAAGAAGCCGCTGGAACCGCAGAATTTCTGGGCAGCAGGGTTATCCGGCATTATGACTGCGGGGTGGCGGGAGTACACCGGCTCATGAGTGCAGCCAAGGATTTTTCCAAAGCCAATGCGATCATTGCCGTAGCCGGAATGGATGGAGCCTTGCCCACAGTGGCTGCCGGGCTCAGTCCTGTGCCGGTTATCGGCGTACCCACCAGCGTGGGTTACGGGACAGGCCTTGGAGGTTGCGCGGCTCTGATGACCATGCTCAACAGCTGCGCTCCAGGCGTCTCGGTGGTCAACATTGATAATGGTTTTGGTGCCGGATACCAGGCCCATTGCATCAACAGAGGCTGCATCCTAGCAGCACAAAAAACAGAGAATCAAGGCTGAATATACCTTTCGTCCATGGGCATGAGCATTCACTGAAACGGCCCTGTACGCCCTAAAAATATTTTTTGAAAAAAAACTTGACTTCTCTGTTCGCCTGACTATTTGGAAGGGGCTCTAAAGAAATCATCAGAGTGATGGTTTCGTTTCGTTACAGAAGGCATGCGCTCCATTTACCAAAGTGGCACCACCTGATGTTAGAAACAGATGCAAAAAAAAAGAACAATTTTCACAAGGAGTACCACAATGGCAAATGGAACAGTAAAGTGGTTTAATGACAGCAAGGGTTTTGGCTTTATCGAGCAGGAAGATGGCACGGACGTGTTCGTACATTATTCCGCCATCAACAACAACGGTTTTAAGTCCCTCAAAGAAGGCGAAAAAGTTTCTTTTGAAGTTGAACAGGGCCCCAAGGGTCCCGCAGCCACTAATGTCACAGTGCTGTAATCTGTTGACAATATAGTAGGATACCAAAAGGGGCGCTCCTTATATAAGGGGCGCCCCTTTTGGTATGGTTCTTCAAAAAAGCAGCAACCATTGTCAGAACGGAGGCTCGGAAATAAATTCCAAAACCTCTTTGGTCTTAGGGTGTACAAAACGAAGATAACAGGCATGCAGTTTCAACTGCCCGGGGACCGTCCCTCTGCCATACAGCCTGTCTCCCACCAGGGGGCATCCAAGTCCCAGAGGGTGAGCGGAATGCACCCGCAATTGATGGGTCCGACCGGTATGTAAAATGAATTCGACCCGAGTCCGGCCCTGTTCGATACCCAGCCTGCGCCATTCCGTAATGGCCCTTTTCCCATGGATGGGATCATAGACCTGGTAGGGACGATTAAACATATCCATTCGCAAAGGCAGATCAATAACCCCTTCATCTTTGGCAACCAGACCATCCAGTACTCCTATATAGCGCTTCCCCACTTCTCTCTGCTGGAACTGGGTGCATAATTCCCGATTGGCCCGGGTCGTAATCCCAAGGACCATAAGACCTGAAGTGTCCATATCCAATCGGTGTACTGCGGGAAATCTGCGAGACTGAGGGAACATTGCTCTGACACGGTTGACGACACAGTCCTGATTTTCAGGTAGACGCCCTGGAACCGAAAGAAGACCGCTTGGCTTGTCAACCACAACTATCTTCTGATCTGCGTAGACCACGTTCAATCCTTCTGGAATTGCCATCCCTTGTTCATCCTCCCTGGTCCAATCACTCGGAATACACATATTTTTGACCGCAGACGAGCCCACTCAAAGAAACCATGCCTGTCCTTGCGTCTTACCCGATATATTTATGAAACCATAAAAAGTACAATATAATGTGTATGGCAATTTATGCTGTAAAGTGTAATATTTCAAAAAATGAAGTTAGAGAGGATATGTATAAAATATTTGATGAATTAAAAGAAATAGAACATTCCAATCCTTTAGAAGAAGATGATATTAAATCGGCTTTAGAAACTTATGATAGACAATA
>Ga0265294_10004812_pt1 | contig 16696 bp, 10 predicted proteins | sample MunlanPumphouse3_FD_192504 | JGI IMG/M metagenome (GOLD analysis project Ga0265294, IMG submission 192504) | Groundwater microbial communities from a municipal landfill in Southern Ontario, Canada - Pumphouse #3 | ecosystem: Environmental > Aquatic > Deep subsurface > Groundwater | place...
TCAGCTTCACCATTACAATCTCGTTGTCGGGGGAAGCAGTGAAACTACTTTTGAGACCATCGGAGAAGGTGAAGGTGCATGCCTGCACATCTGTCAGCAGATACTTCCGCTCAAGATCCGAATTGTTATGTGTCTTATTCATTTTACTGCCCTTTCTTGAATTTGCCGGAGAAGATGGTAGCATCATCCTGTATTACCCGGATGGTGTAGTTCCCATCGGCCAGACCGGAGAGGTTCAACACCTCGAAACCCATGTCAAACACCTGGAAGAAGCTCTGTCTCGATCCGCCTTGACCTGTCACCTCTATCCAGGCACCGCCACGGAAGTTCTGTACAGCGACTGACACCACATCACCCATCACGTAAGCATCTACAGTCACAGGAGCTGATAATAACGACGATTCGGTCATCATCATCATTGAACTGTTGCCAGTAGCACGGGTAGTTCCCCCTTGTCTACTTAACTCAATTTTATCCTCAAGATAATCCTGTGCTTGTACCTGGACAAACAATCCCTGGCAAAGGAAAAACAAAAACGAAGCAAACATTAATTTTTTCATACCTTATACTTTTATTTAAATGTGTCGATAAAAATGAATCTGTCTATCTGCAACATCTCAACGAACTTTAAAATGGCGTTGCAAATAGATGACACAAAATTAGCAGAGACAAGGGTCAAAAACAATACCCCTGATGATATTTAACGGGTAATTTGGCACTATTACGCTAAATGCGTGATAGTTATCATAAGCACATTTAACGGCTGTTAGTCGGCGAAAAGGGCGGTATCGAGTCCCTTTTCTGACATTTTTTTCTTCAATTGCGATTTTCGCACACGGATACTGTCGATGGAAGTATTGAGGAAGGTTGCCAGTTGCCGGTTGTCGGCATTGCAGGCCAGAAGCATTAGCAACAGTTTTTCGTTCACACTGAAGGCGTGTTCTTGATTATCTAAACCGGTATAGGTAGTGAAGGTTACATCATCAGGTACCAGCGTTTTGGTGATGTCGCGCAGGTCGGCATCGGTGCTTTTCAGTATCCGATGCATCTCATTGTGCACCTTCTGGTTTACCGAGACATAGCGGTCGGCCAGTTTTTCAAACTCATTCTGCAGAAAGGTGAGCCGGTCGGAGATATTGCCGTAGAGCTGCAACAGCCAGCGACGCTTCCCTGCCTCCTCCTTCAGAATATCGGCCTGCAGCTGTTGCTGTTTCACCCGGTGTTCGGTCTCTAGCAGGCGGAGTTGGGTGTTTCGTCTCATCCAGATGGCATAGAGAGCCACAAAAGCCAGCAGTACAATGGCAATCAGCGAGATGATAATGATCTTGGAGATCTGCTCACGGGTCCGCAACACCTCATTTTCTGCTTCTGCAAGGTTATATTTTTTCTCCATCTCGGCAATCTGTACATCAAGACGTTCCTTTAAAGACTGGTTGTGTAAGTCCATTGCTTCCCTGAGGTATTGATTTGATAAGGCAAACTCACCCATTTTCTCCGCAATATTGGCTATATTATGATAATATAAGTAGTTCAATTTAGACGAATCTCCAATTTGATCAATTGCCATTTGTGCATAATGCATTGCACTATCCATCTGATTTATTCCCACATACCTATCTGATATGACAAAATAGAGCCTGGATAGATCAATATCTTCTTTTTGTTTCTCAACCAAGTCAAGTTGTTTTTTTTCGATTTCCAATGCTTTCTCGGGTTGCCCGGTAATATCGTAATAGATAGACTGAGCATTCAGCACAAAATAGTCTTTGCCAGGCAGCAGTCCGAAAAAAGCTGAAAGAGAATCGAGATATATTGCACCAGTATTGAACTTGCGTTGTTGCATCTCATTCCAGTATAGTGCCAAATAAGTATCAAAGAGATGAATGGAATCTTTTTCTGCTTTTGCAAACTTTATGGTTGACTGAAAATATTCGTTGGCAGAGGGATAATTTCGGCTGTTGTAATGGATATTTCCCAGGAAATAGTGAATCATATAACCCAGGGAGGGGTCTGAGTCGGGACGGTCAGAGAGGAGTTTTCCTGCTTCCCGGAGAGGCTCGTAAACCGTGCTGTCTTTTACTCCCAGGCGTGTACGTACGATCCCCTGGTAGGCCAAAGCCCGTATAAAATTGTTGTGTTCGGGATTGGCTGAGCGGTAGTAGTCGCTCACGCTATTGATCAGCGAATCGCTGGTGAAATTGACATAGGTCTTGTCGTCAGAGATGACCTTCAACAGATCATAATATGCCTTACCGGAACGTGAGAGATCTTCACGGTCAATGGTCTTCAGGCTGTCGACTACCCGCTGAGGGTCTTGGTCAAGCATAGAGTCCCAGCGATTCATACGCATCACCATTATCTCATCATCACTTCTGTTACAGGAGGAGGCAAGAAAAAGAATAGTCAAAAGAAAAAATGCTGTTAACTTACGCATTCGTGAAGTCTAAGAAAAACAGATCAAAGTTAGTCCTTTTTTTGTAAAAGCACTGTTTTATGCCAGCAAAAAAAGCATGCTCACTTTTCAGTGAACATGCTTTTTTTAAAACCGGTTTATGGTCTCTAGTTCGAGAAAGGCCAGATCACCTGATTCGCATACAATCTGATGGTGTTGTCCGGGTTACTGTCATCTGTGAGGAGTATCCAGCTCGGATCCTTTTCGTTGTCGGTTGTCAACGAAAAGGTCTTATTTGATCCTCCGTGTAACGGATAAATCAGATAGTTGAAGAGAGCATTGCTGTAATACCATACACCGTCTCCTGCACCTGACGATGCAAAGGTGAAATTCACCTTATTCTCGTCAATCAAGACATAATTGAAATGAAGAGCTCCTCCATAGAGAGAACTTCCAAATGCTGAAGCAAAGGAGAAGGCATATTTTCCATCACTGTACGTCCCCAGGTATGCATAATAGAGCACTTCACCAATGGCATCAAGCCCATTCACTCTTGTGTGGTTCCAATAAGTCTTACCATATGATCCCAAGCCACTAAAAGCAAAGAACCAGTCGCCGGATACAAGAGTCTGGTTAAGCGGTGGAAAAACCGCAACCAGGCGCGCATCTGTTCCATCAACAGATGTAAAGTATTCATTGTCTCCCTCTTTTCCATATTGGAATTCGTTCACCGTAACACCAAGTATGGTGAGCGGTTGATACAGTTTGTACCCGGTTAAGGTCTGTATATAGGGAGCGGTGACAGTTACCTCGTTCCCCTCTTCATTGGTATAGGTCATGATCAGTGAGCGATAAGATACCTGTACCGGAATAACCTGACCCGCAACATGGTATTCAAAATTCTTGAATGTCATCATGTCCGACGCCTCCTGCAATTGCTCAACATAGTCACCCCAACCTGTTCCGGATTGGAAAGGAGTCATCACGATCCTGTTACCTGTCTTTTTACCCTTCAGGATCACTGAATCCTGTGTGGCTTTCATGATCAGGAACTCGAAATCACCTTCCATACCTTTGCCGTTTGATCCCAGCCCGGACTTTGAACTGTTCGGATCGGAAAAGGTGTGGAATATCTCATTGTAGGTATCAAAGGTAAGGACGGGGCCTGCACTTTGTTTCAGAGAAAAAGAGCTTTTCTCGGTGGTGTCAAAATCGGCAATTTCAGAAGCGATGGTCACCTCTGCATCAGAGAATCTGGCCAGGACATTAAACCCACCGTAAGTTTGTTGAGAGGATGGAAAGTATTCCATCAGCCACCCATTCTCGGCACTTGTCAGTACATCATGTGTATCCTGGAGTGCCCGTTCAATTCTGATAGACGAAGAATCCTCAAACAAGTTCTCTTCAACAGGATTACAGGAGAAGAAGAGGATTATGCCCAACAGGAAGGTGATATTTCTAATTTTTTTCATATTCTTGTAATTGTCATTATTTAAACATTGACTGTTCAGCAACATCCCATCAATCAAGCGTGGTTAGATCCATCGTCTCCACATCGGCGGAACGGCGTAATACGATCTCTCTCAATTCCGTAATATCAATATTCCAGCTCGATTTCAAATAATCCTCCACGATATGGAACTTCTGCATGATGATCGCTGAACCATCATCACCTGCAATCTCAAGAATCGATTGCCAGTAATCTTCCGTATTGGTTATATAGACTGAAAGCAACTCTACAAAATCCTCCTGGCTTTCAGAACTGCCATAGGGGGTAACGAACCCCATCTGAAGAGCTTCTTCATCCCCGATATTTACCCAGCTTCCGGATTGATAATTGGTAGCTGAGATCAGATTGAAATCGGTGGTATAGCTTTTTGTCTGATGGAGTATATGGGCAAACTCATGATGCATGGTTTTGAAAAACCAGAAGTTGAGCTGATCGATGTCAGGATTCTCCACATCAATCATGTTCACGTTATAGAGCGTCACCTTTAAACCTCCTTCAGCAGTACCGAGGATGATGGATCCTTGAGTGTTGTAAGCCGGGGACCCTATCAAATTAAAAATTCTGGGACTGTATTGAGCAAGGAACTCCTTCCCGAGCAGTTCATCATAGACCCCAATCCATAGATGTTTCACCAGCTTGGCCAACGCCTGCGACTTATCGAGTCTTGCCGGGGCAAGATTGTAAGTAGTGTTGGACTCCTTTTCGTCGAACCTATATTTAAACTCAATATTGTAGGGCACCGTATAATTATCATAGAGCCACTTATCAAAATCGGTCATTGCCTGCTCTTTGTCTTCGAAGATACTTTTCGAATCGAGCGTCTCTTCACCGCAAGACCAGAAGAGAAGAGTTGCGGTGACAATCAACAGTAAAAATTTTATATTTTTCATACAAATCATTTTTTTCATATTTATCGTCTCGGATTAGCAGCAAGTCCCGCTTCGATCACATCCTGCGGGAGCTGAACAGCTCGTCTCGGATCATCTTTCAAAAGGATGTCATCAGCCTGTCCGTCCCTGTTATGGGCAATCTCAATCCCATATCGTTTAATGTCAGACCAACGTAAGCCGTCATGAATAGTTTCGACTCTACGCAGATGCAACACACAATGTATCAATTCCTCCTGCTCACCATCAGTGACCACAAACCCCCTTGGATTTAACTCTTTTTTCACCGTGCGCTGCGCGGCTGTTTCGATATTACCAAGAGGCATGTATGGAATATTCGAATAGAAAGCCACTATCTGCTCTTTTGAGAAGTTACCCTGTACACGGGTGCGATTTCCAATCCAGGTATTGATATCAGCAACCCCCTTGTCAGACTCACCTTTTAAGATATAAGCCTCAGCACGGCAGAGCAACGTCTCATCTGTTGTGAAACCAATGTACACTCCATGCAGAAATCCGATACCTGCTACTTTGTCGGTATATTCAAAATAAGCTCCTACTTTTGGGACAACAAGCTTCTCTTCATATCCCCACATGCTGTAAGCATATAGATTCTGATAGGCACCCCATAGGCCCGGTGCACGCACCGATTCATTCATTGTAATATCTCTGGCATGCCCATATCTCCGCCCTCTGTTATAAGGTCCCATCACATAAGGATATCCAGAATAGACCGGCAACAGAAGCAGATTCGCTGTTTCGCTGGCATTGATGTAGGCATCCGCACGTACCTGCCAGTTGCTTGCCAACAGGTCATAACCTGCCCAGTTGCGAAGGACTCCGGCTGGATTAGTCCCAACCACCTCATTGGCATACTTGATTACGTTGTCATATTGGTGATAATAGAGATTGAAACGGGCAGCAAATGCGTTGGCTGCTTTCTTGTTGAAGTGGTACTTCGGTACCGAGTAAATAGCATCATTGATCAGTGGCAATCCGGCTTCAATATCAGCGTTGATCTTCTCATACAATTCTGCCATTGAGCCTCTCTCATACTCAATTTTCACTTTGGTTTCGGGACTCTCGGAATAAGGGATGCCCATATCACTGTCAGCAGTCTCCGGATTAAATGGTAAGCAAAAGAGCGTGGAGAGTACAAAGTGGCTGTAAGCACGTGCAATCAGGGCTTCACCCTTTTGTGGCTGCAGGCTTCCAGGATCTCCCATCTCCTCAATAGCCTGAAGTGCCTGGTTGGCGGCGGCTATTGCTCCGTAATGCGCATCCCAGATTGCCTTTGGAGCGTCATTTCCTGTTGTGGTAATATCATTCCAAAGATAGGCATCCTCCTGCTCCATATTCTCCGGCACAAAATTCGCGCCGTTGTCCAATGCGTTATCGGAAGACATCTCGGCAATGATCGTGATGCTGTTGGTAGGATAAGCAGAAACCAGCAACTTTGTAACTTTCTCTACAGTGTTCACTTCGGCTCTATTGTCCGGCATCGTATCAAGGAAATCATTACAGGATACAAGCAACCCCAATAAGCCTATGATCAGTATGTTGGTAATATTTTTTTTCATAACGGATTCAATTTTAAAGTCCAAATCTCAATGTAAGGGTGAATTGCTTGGGCACTGGTGCAGCCACACCTCCTGTGTTAAAGAACTCAGGATCTTGTCCGTTCAATCTGTCATCAGCATATATCAGGAAAAGATTGGTTGCCTGAAGCTTTAACGACAGATCACTCATTTTCAATGAAGCGGCCAATCTTTTCGGGAAATCATACGAGAGAGAAACCTCCTTCATTCTGATGAAATCGCCCTTGGCTACACGTGCTGTTGAGAAGTTATAGGCATTATAAGCATAGTTTAATCTGCTGTCCTTGGCATTCAACCTTCTGTCGGCAATGACAGGAACAGATGTGATTGCTTCATCACCCGGAATGACCCATCGGTTCTTGAATTCTTTCGGCATTGCATCCAGGTCTGAATACCTGTTGCTGAAAAATGGATCGAGACGAATCATATTTCCAAAAGAATAGGTCATAAAGATATTCAACCTGAAATTTTTATAATTGAAGATATTCCCAAAACTACCGGTAATAGGAGGATCGGTTGGTCCTTCGTAGATCAGATGATCCTTGATCTCCCTCTCTTGGAAATTGATATCAGAAACGGTCAATTCACCCTTTTCATTGATAAAGGTGGGTAAACCTTCATCATTGAGTCCCTGGAAATCCATTGAGAAAAGTGATCTTACCGGGTATCCTTTCATGGTGAAACCGGTACCGGTTATCATCTCAATCACGCGGGTATTGGCATCCAGTTCAGTCACCTCGTTCTTCGCATTGGAAAAGATAAAGTTACTGTTCCACTGGAAATCGGGTGTAACAATGTTCCTGGTAGACAATGTGAGTTCTAACCCGTGCGATTTCATATTCGCCACATTCGCGAACTTGGTGATCTGCCCCCCGATCCCCATGGTGTTGATTAACCCAATCAGATCGAAGTTGTTTCTCTTATACCAGTCAGCTGCAATATTGATCCTGTTGTTAAGGAATCCAAGATCGATCCCAATGTTGAGCTCATGTTTCTTTTCGTATGTCAGCTCACTATTCTCAAGGTCAAGGATTTGCAACCCTGATTCCTTTACACCGGTAAAGGGTCTCCAGGGATTGTAGCTTCCAATCACAACGCGTGAGTTGGTCACAGAAGCAGGCCCTCTGTCGGCAGTGAGCGAATAGGATCCCTTCAAGGTGAGATTGGAAAGAACCGGCCTGAGCGATTCAAAGAAGGCCTCCTCATGTGCGTTCCATGCACCGGAGAGGTTCCAGGTGGGAAGCCATCTGGCATCGCGGCTCTTACCCAGTTTGTTGGACCCTTCATATCGTACGGTACCATTGATGGTATATCTTCCCTGATAAGAATAGGTGGACGTTCCGAAGAACGCAACCTGCCGGCCACGAGTCTCGTTCACATCGTAATATTGGGCATTCTCTTCACTCAATTGTTTGAAATAGCGATAATCGAAGGCAGGAAGCATACCCATCTCATACTGCATCGCAATACCATCGAAAGAGGTACTTCTTCTGTCAACGGAGTTCACTTCCGTACCCCCGAAGAAATTGACAATGTGATCCTCGTTGTATACATCGTTGTAGTTCAATGTCGCCCTGAAATCATAGCCGTTCATCGTATACTTGGTTTCGTTGTAGAATCCTCCATACGGCATCACAGTAACGGGTAGCGAGTTGGGATCGTCCGGATCAGTATACAACCAGGGGTTGGCATCACGCATGGTTGCGTCATCCATTGCCCTGTATGCCATCGCCTGGTTCGAATAATCTTTCACCTGGTGACCCTGATTGGTGGCCGAGTACTTATAGGCAAAGAGTGCGGAAGCTTCCAGTTTGCGTAATAATCTCCATTTCAGTTCTCCCTGAAATCGAATATCAACTACATCCAAATCAATATAATTGTTGTCCAACTCATTCAGGATGTTAAATGGAGCATAGTTTCTCACATATTGTGTATTCGGATCCAGTGCACGTGATGTATTCAGAGCATAGGAATAGGGATTGATGTCAAAATCGCGTTTCACCTGTCCGCTCACCACATCAATATTCTGCCCTAATGTACCAGGTGCCTTTTGTTTACGGTATGAACCGTTTCCGATAAGATTCAGTGAAAGGTTGTCCAAGATGCGGTATAACGCGTTCATATTAGTGGTGTAACGTTTAACGCTGCTCTGTTCCGACCATCCCGGATCGTTCATGAAACTCATCGAGGTATAGTAGGACGCTTTCTCCGTACCACTGGAGAGGCTGATGGCATGGTTCTGCGAAACACTGTTATTGAACAACAGATCAAACCAGTCGGTATTGCGGTACTCTGCTTCCCTCAGGTAAGCATTGCGCCCGGCAACTGTATTCTCAATTCCGAATTTCCCGTTGGTGGCATCGTAGGTGTTGATCAGATGATACATCTTACCATATACACCACTGTTGGAAGCACGGTATGTCTCTGCCAGATTGAGGTAACCATTGGCTTCCATCTCACGGTAGACACCCATCTGCTCCTGGGAGTTCATGATGTTAAAGTTATTGTAGCTGGGTTTTAGACGCATGGAATATTCACCCGTGTAGGAAATCTTATTGGTTCCGGCTCTTCCCTTCTTGGTTGTGACAACGATCACACCCGCCATAGCCCGGGCTCCGTAAATTGAGGTGGCAGAGCCATCCTTCAATATTTGAAAACTTTCGATGTCATCAGAATTCAATCCGGCAATGGCCGAGCTGATCAGCGTGTTGGCATCACCGGATGAAAGATCATCTGAACTCACTTCCGTTACATCCTCCATGATCACACCATCAACCACCCAAAGGGGTTTTGAGCTACCATAGATGGAGGTGGCACCACGCACCCTTATTTTGGGTGCAGTACCGAAAGTACCCGACACATTTTGTACAGATACACCTGCCGCACGACCTTCCAGTGCACGACTTATTTCGGGGATACCGTCCAGCCTCACATCTTCAGCGCTCAATTTGTTGGCAGCTCCGGTAAACAGCCTCTTGTCAATCTGCTGTAAACCGGTCACCACAACTTCCTGCAACATTTCACTGTCGACAGCTAGAGTGATGTTCATAGTTGGCCGAACAGCTACCTCCTGTGTTCTCATCCCTACATAGGAGACAATCAACGTACCATTGGCGGGAGCTGAAAGAGAGAAATTCCCGTCAATATCAGTCACCGTACCCTGTGTGGTTCCTTTTACCTGTATGGTAGCACCGATTACCGGCTCTCCTGTGTCATCCACAACAGTCCCTCGTACCTGTGTCTGAGCAGTGATAATCCCTATTCCCATTAAAAACAGAGATAAAAACATCATCAGTCTTCTTTTCATAAACTAGTCATTTTATTTGGTCACATTATTCAGTTCGTTTATCTTCAATATAAGTCTATAGTAAGCTATGGGAAATAGTGGCTCAATCGCAAGAGAAACTGACAATTGTGTCGATAGGTGTAGTCTTTGCTTTTAATAGCTATGTTCCAAATATTATACTGATAGAATACGCTCTAAAACACAAATATATGCTATTTATTTAAAATATATAACTTTTTGCATATTTTTCTTTTAAAGTATTAGCCGGTCTCACTTATCAATCATATGTCATTGTTATGAAAGCGCAATTCATATAACAGTCCCAAATTTCAGGAAAACATCATCTTATGTGTGGGTACATTTGTTGAGAACACTGTGATTGGTCAACGAGGATGTAAAAAGAGATGAGTCCGTATGATACGGACTCATCTCTTCATCGAGGCAATTTAACAATAAAATGTTATATTTTCCTCTTGTAAAAATTCAATTGTGGTCACCTTCAAACTGCGATCATTTCGCAGTTAATGAAGTAGGTACGCTTCGGATACTATTTTTTCATTTGTATCACGAATCCACCACCAAATGAACCGGCATCTACAGTTGCGGTTGCACTGAAGCTGATGATATTGTCACAGGCATCAACCACTCCTGTACCTGCACTTAGGGCAAAATTGCTGTATGCTGCAATCCCCCACCAATCCAGTCCTGAATTCGGGGCCAGAATCTGTTTGTCAAATGAGATGGAATAGTCAGCCGGATCAATCGTGATTAACAGCGGGTTTTCAGCCGCGCCATTGTACAGACCATCAATCTTCAACTGATAATCACCCACTTTGGTCACTTGCACCTCATAGGGCGTTTCCCCCCACCAGTCGTCTTGCGTGACGGTACAGGTACCTGTAAAAACATCCAAATCGAGCGCACATACCACTGCATAGCGTACATTATAGGAATAGGCTCGGCCATCCATTCTCCAACCGCTAAACGCACGGTTGTTGTACCCCATCTCTTCGGTCCATCCGGGGATCACATAACCGTCTTCCAGTACCACATTGGTGGTAAGATAAAGAACCTCACCAATTGCTGGGGCAGTAAGTCCGAACAGACCATACACCTGCCCAATATTGATTGAGATTTCTTTTGGGAATTCGGTGATATTGTCTTCCACCACTTTTGTAGTGATCGTACCATCTAATCCCTGAAAAACCGCAAGCAATTGTGCATGCTTCATAAAAGAATAATCGCCTTGCTGTTCAGGAATGGTCAGTTTCACCTTGTAGTTGCCACCGGTTTCATCCCTGTACAATACACCATCCGAGCCCTCAGCACGAACAATGTCAATCACCACTCCACGCTTCACGTCATCAATTGGATATGGGAGCTCCTTGCTACAGCTATACCCTAACATCAAAAGGGAAAGGGTGATAAATAATAAATATACTTTTTTCATATTGCTTTCTCTTTAAATTGATTATTTATCCCAGAACACAAATGGAGTAGACAAATTGGTTTTCTGTGTCATATTTGGATTTAACTCGGTTTCCGAATTGGTCGGATAATAAAGTGACCGAGGGAAAGAGGCCAGATTGGAGATCGGTACCCTGGCATCAGATCGTTCTGTGACTGTGGGGTTTACTCCAAAACCGGGATCCTGTGTCTTGTTTGGATCAAAAAACAGGGGATAACCGGTACGCCTGTAATCAGTATAGACATCAATAGGGCTCATAAAGTTATGAATCCATTTTTGTGTCATGAGGATTCGCATCTTCCCTTCAGCATTTGCTGCATTAAATCTCGTCAAAATTGCATTGACAAAAAACTCTCTATCCACCGCGGCGATTTTAGGAGCATTATTATTAGCAGTTGCGTTCTTATCCACCACACTGTGCACATGATCAATTGCTGCTTCAATTGCTTCCTCCAAGAGTACGGCTGCATCCCCAGTGGTTTCACCCGCAAGGGCCAGCTCAGCCAGCATAAACTTCAGTGTGGCATAAGTGATGATTTTATGAGGAGCTATTCCTGTCCCTACTGTCCCACTTGATGGATTTACACGTCCACCGGTTCCATTGTCATAGATTCCTCCTATCGGATAAATCCCATACTTGGTGTAGGAATGGTCATTGCTGCCGGCAGAATTTGGACCGGTTGTGGCGAAGAAGATTGAAACAAAATTGCCGTTTCGATATTCGTGCGGACTTTCCGTATCTGTTCTGGAGCCATCAGGCAACTGATTATAGAAATAGTAAGGCACACGGGGATCTTCAATACCAGAGAAGGGATTGTCCGTTGTGTTATAGGTTTGCCCCATCATTGTCTCATAGAAATAGGGACTGATAAAATGGGTGTGCTGGCCAGCTAGTGAGGAATAAGCGGGGTGACGTTCATCCGCCGGACTGGTCGTACTGGTATACCAAAACTGAAAGTCTTCTCCATCATTGATAAAGGCATTTTCAGAGATGAGAGCATTGAACTTGTTTTGCCAGTCGGTAATATCAGATTTTGACTTGCGCGACTGCAGCAACAGCTTCAATTTGATAGTGTTGTTCAATCGGACCCATTTGGCAGCATCTCCAGCATAGAAGAAATCATCCTTGCCCGGCCTCAGCGTATTTGCAGCATCCGCAGTCAAATTTGATTTGCCTTCCTCCAAGAGAGTAATCAAGGCATTGTAGATATCCTTACTGCTATCCGGACTGGGAGCAGTCTGTCCCGGAACATTAAATTCCGAGTAAGGCACATCACCCCACAGGTCCACCATTACGGAAAAGGCATAGGCCTTAAGAGTCCTGGCTATACCGGCATAAATGAGATTATCTTCAGGCTCGGCATTGGCAATAATGGCATCATAATCGGTAAGCACGTAGGTATACAAATAATTCCAGGTATTATAGGGATTATTTGCCCCGGGTGTCATTCCATAATTCTGCACCTCACGCGAAACGAGATGATGCACGTATGATGCGAGACCTTCCCCTACAAAATTACCCTGACTAATTGCCTGTACCATGAAGTACTGACTCCCCGATAGAAGCTGATTCAGTTCCGGGGTTGTTGGACTGTTAGGATCCTTGTTAACATCAAGGTAATCTTCTGTACAACTACCAAGATATAACAGAATAGCTAATGCCCAAAAAAGTTTCACTATTTTTTTCATATTATATTCAATTTTATTCGTTATCAGAATGTGAGTTTCGCATTTACGCCAATTCTACGCGTGGAAGGTGCACTTTCACGGTCAATACCCTGTACGTTACCACTACCAAAGGCATTGGATCCCGGATCATAATTGGTATACTTGGGAAATCCGGGAGCAAAGTACCAGATGTTCCTTGCAATTAATGAGATATTGGCTGAACCTATAAAGGTATTGCGTAACCATTTTTTTGGCAAGTCGTAGCCAAGTGATATCTCGCTCAAACGGAACACAGTCGCATCGAAAGCCTGAAACTCATCTACACTATTGATTGAGAATGTATTTCCCTCAGAAGGAGAGAACCACAAATCGTTTTCAGATAACTGCAGCGTATTTTGTATTTTATTCCCGTTTCCGTCAAGAATCGGTTCCAATGTGTTGGGGTCACCCAGTACGCCCGGCAGAATACGAGATCCCAAGCGGTCCTCGGTATCTTTGGTCACACCACGGCCCAACATATCAGAAGCGGGGCCGGAGATAAGAATTCCGCCAACTCTTGCATCGAATAGCACATTCAATGTGATACCCTTATATGAGAATGTATTGTTAATGGCGGTCTTAAAGTCAGGATAGGGATCACCTAAGTCTCCCAGTTCATCATTCTCGATATAGGCTCCACTGTTCGGGTTGATCAGCATGTTACCCTCATCGTCGCGAGCTATGACAGTACCCCTGAGAAATCCGTAAGGAAGACCCGGTTTGAGAGTGGGTTGCGGCTCTGATGTGGAACCAGTGGAGAGGGTGATTTGCTCAATGCCTTCAATCAAAGAGACAACATTACTCTTGTTCTTGGTGAAGGTGGTGAAGATATCCCATTTGAATGAATTTGCAAGTCGGATGGGAACCAAGGTGAGACCGAGCTCCACTCCCTTGTTGTTCAATTCTCCAAAATTGGTATAGTAGGTTCTTGAACCGGTTGAAGAGGGTAAACTCAAAGGTGCAATCTGATTGGTAGTAGATCGATTGTACCATGTAAAATCAATCCCAATTCTATCCTGGAAGAAATTCAACTCAGCACCTGCTTCTCCCTCTGTGGTAAACTCAGGCTTCAGTTCCGGATCGAATGAAGTTGTAGGCAGCAACATGATGGGGTTACCGGCAAAAGGAGTGTCCTGCAGATAAGTACCATTCACATAGTAGGGACCCGCATCGTTACCCACACGCCCCCATGCCAAACGTACTTTACCAAAATTCATGATGTCGGGATCAATGCCCAGCGCATCAGTAAAGACGAAGGAACCGGTTACGGCAGGATAGAAATAGCTGCTGTGCTCCGTAGGAAGGGTTGACGAGTGGTCATTACGTAATGTGAGATTCAGGAAGGCATAGTTCTTGTAACCCAACATTGCATCGGCATAGATGGCCCATAACCTTCTTTTTGAGATAGATTCTGAGGCTGTCTGTTCCTGGGTGTTGTCAACGTTGTATATACCTTTGAATATCATCTGATTACCAACTTGTCCTGCTCGGTGAGTAGTACGCTGATTGATATTGTGACCAACGGTAACCCTCAAATCGTAATCTTCCTCAAACTTGTGCTTGAAGGTAAGATTCAAGTTAGACTCCAGTTCCTGTGTTGTATAGTTATCATTGATAATCTGACCCTTACCCGGGAATGCTTCAGGACCTACTGATCCAATATTGATCACCTGTTTACGGTCCATCTCATACTGGTTCCATCCAAACTGATAGCTTGCAGATAACCAGTCAGAAAAATCATATCCTGCATTCATGGTGCTGACCGTACGATCCATCACCGTGTTAATCGTATTGTACTTCCAGGACCACAAAGGATTATCCACACCTCCGAAGGCCATCAGATTTCGACCATCAGCGGTTTCAAACGGCAGACCTACCATATCCACATTTCGCGGAATAAGCATGGCACGCGCAAAAGAACTCACCGATCCGCCATAATTACCAGCGCCAAAGAATGGTCCATCCTGGATTGTTCTGGAGTAGGAAAGCGTTCCTCCTACTACTAGGCCATTGTCCAGTTTCTGATTCCCACCCACACTGAACGAGGTACGTTCAAAAGCAGAATGTGGGATATATCCATCCTGTGACAGTCTGGACACAGTGGTACTAAAGCTGCCTTTGTCATTGTAACTCATCACATTTACCGAGTTGTCAAAGATTCCTCCGGTTCTGAACAAATCTTTCACATTGTTCGGAAATGCCTGATAAGGAATGGTGGTTTCCCAATCTGGAAACGCATTCCTATAATTCGGATAAAGAGGTATCGTCTCTACACTGGAACCGAAAGCAGGCCCCCATGAACCATTTGCATTCGAATAGAGGAAATTACTTCCCTGCCCATATGAATTTTGATAGTCAGGTAATGAGGCAATCGTTTCAGTCGTATAGGAGGAAGTAAGGGTAACCTCAAACTTCTTTTGTGAAGGACGCACTCGTTTACTACCCGCTTTGGTGGTCACCAGAACCACTCCGTTAGCAGCACGGCTGCCATACAACGCAGCTGCAGCAGCTCCCTTCAATACTGTCATACTTTCAATATCATTGGGATCCAATGTCGAGATACCGGTCCCATACGCACCAGCTGTAGTCAACCTGCTTCCGGTAGTAACTTCACTATTGCTATAGGGGACACCATCCACTACATATAACGGGTCATTGTTACCCAAAAATGAGGAGTTTCCTCTAATCAGCACCTTGGTGGCACTACCTGCCGTTGCAGAAGAGGCTCCAACCTGAACACCAGGAATTTTCCCATCTAATGATCTAAACAAATCTGGTTCAGCTTTCTGTATGGCATCGCTCGGATCAACAACGGATTGTCCAAATCCAGCAGATCTTGGGGGACGGGAAATACCCATGGCTCCCACGATCACCACTTCTTCCAAAAGCTGGGTGTCTGGTGACAATGTTACACTAACTCTTGAACTCACTGCAACTTCTTGTGTCTCATATCCCACATAAGAAATGACAAGCGTACCTCCAGTAGGAGCGGACAGTGAGAAATTACCGTCAATATCAGTCACCGTGCCCTGTGTGGTTCCTTTAACCTGTATGGTAGCACCGATTACCGGCTCTCCTGTGTCATCCACAACAGTACCTCGTACCTGTGTCTGAGCAGTGATAATCCCGATTCCCAGAAAGAAAAGGGATAAAAACATCATTAGTTTTCTTTTCATAAACTCTACTTTTTAATTAAACACTTTTACTATTCAATCTTATTATTCAATCTATATCTGAAATATGTTGGAATTTTGTGGTTTATTTCAGTATACCGGTAAGTATCTGAAAGATTTTAGTTCTTTTCACATCTTTACCCTTATTAACATACAATTCAAACAACTACTAACACACAAATATATACTATTTATTTTAAATGTATAATATTTTGAACCTTTTTTTAAAAATAAATGTCAAATGAGAAGAATTCCCCTGCTTAAACTTGCATTTTCTCCCAAATTGAATACACAGGTGGTGATCCCATCTCATAAATTTTAACATTTGTATAAAAGACAACCGGCTTCAATCAAAACGAATGCAAATATACATCAATGAAAAACATTATGCAAACAAAATGTCGCATTTCCGTAATTAATTCTATCATATAAACATTATCAATGTGAAAAAGACAGCATTGATGGGCTTATATTTCACAAAAAGTCAGCAAAATTTTCCACAAAAAAACCACCCCGAAGGGTGGTTCATTTAAATCCTACGTCTCAATTTCTTTATTTCTCGATAGCGAGTAGTTCCACGTCGAAGATCAGGTTGGAGAAAGGCTTGATGGTGCCACGGTCGGCAGAGCCATAAGCGAGATCATACGGAACATAGAGTCTCCACTTCGATCCTAC
>Ga0265294_10004813_pt1 | contig 16696 bp, 12 predicted proteins | sample MunlanPumphouse3_FD_192504 | JGI IMG/M metagenome (GOLD analysis project Ga0265294, IMG submission 192504) | Groundwater microbial communities from a municipal landfill in Southern Ontario, Canada - Pumphouse #3 | ecosystem: Environmental > Aquatic > Deep subsurface > Groundwater | place...
GACTTTTCATCACAAAGGGTTTCCAGCTGCTGTATGATATGTCGGTCGGCATCCTGCGCGATATACGCGGCAAGGGCACTTCCCTCTTTAACCACCCTTATAGACTGCTTTATGCCGACTACTTTTCGGGCAGTCTTCAATCCTTCCAGCATACCAAAACCTCCGTTCCCCCGATTGCAACAGTATATATTTTACCACTCGCACCCGGGTGTGTCAATCGTATTATTCTACACCAGCCTCCTCCGGGGACGTTTCTTCGGTCCCTTCTTCCTCCTGGACGCTCAGTTGGATATTTCTATACCTGCTCATTCCAGTACCTGCAGGTATTAACTTGCCTATTATCACGTTCTCCTTAAGCCCTACCAGCGGATCGGTCTTGCCCTTTATGGCCGCTTCGGTAAGCACCCGTGTAGTCTCCTGGAAGGATGCGGCCGATAGGAAAGATTCGGTTGCAAGAGACGCCTTTGTTATTCCAAGCAGCACCCTTTTGCCCATGGCCGGCTCTCCTCCCTCAGCTTCCACCCTTTCGTTTTCCTCTTCAAACCTGAAGATGTCTATAAGCCCTCCCGGTAGCAGAGTAGTATCTCCGGAATCCTCCACCTTAACCTTACGCAGCATCTGCCTTATTATAACTTCTATATGCTTATCGTTTATATCCACGCCCTGGAGCCTGTAAACCTTCTGCACTTCCTGCAGAAGATAGGTTTGAACTCCCTTGACGCCCTTTATCTTCAGTATATCGTGGGGGTTCACCGAGCCTTCGGTGATCTCGTCTCCGGCTTCCACCATATCCCCGTCCTTTACCTTTATCCATGCACCATAGGGAATCAGGTAGTTCTTGGCTTCCCCTTCATCGGTTATTACCGTTACCTCCCTTTTTTTCCTGCTATCGTTTATCTTGACAGTACCGGAAACCTCCGCTATTACAGCAAGCCCCTTGGGCTTTCTGGCCTCAAACAGCTCCTCAACCCTAGGCAGGCCCTGGGTAATATCGTCCCCGGCCACACCGCCGGTGTGGAAGGTACGCATTGTAAGCTGGGTTCCGGGCTCCCCTATGGACTGGGCCGCAATTATACCGACGGATTCGCCCACATTTACCGAGTCCCCGGTTGCAAGGTTTACGCCGTAGCACTTAGCACATACACCGTGTCTGGAACGGCATGTTAACACCGAACGTATGGGAACCTTCTTTATACCGGCCTTGAGCACCTTATCAACATAATAATCGTTTATCAGAGTATCCGCCGGTATTACCACCTCGCCGGTACTGGGGTCCAGTACATCGTGTAGTGTATACCTGCCCCAAATCCTGTCGGAAAGGTCCTCAATAACATCCCTGCCGTCAAGAACGCTGCTTACTTCGAGGGTTTGATTGGTGCTACAGTCCTCTTCCCTTACGATAACGTCCTGGCTGACATCCACAAGCCTCCGGGTTAGGTACCCGGAGTCCGCAGTCCTTAGGGCCGTGTCCGCCAGTCCCTTCCTTGCGCCATGGGTGGATATGAAAAACTCCAGTACCGTAAGCCCTTCCCTGAAGTTAGCCCTAATTGGCAACTCTATGATTCGGCCGGAGGGGTTTGCCATGAGGCCCCTCATTCCCGCCAGTTGACGTATCTGGTTTTTGCTTCCTCTTGCTCCCGAGTGGGCCATCATAAATATGGAGTTCATCGGGTCAAGATTTTTCATAAGCGCATCGGTGACATCCTCGGTGACCCTGGTCCAGGTCTCTATTACCTTTTGATATCTTTCATCATTTGAGATAAGTCCCCGCCTGTACTGTTTCTCTATCGTATCCACTTCTTCATCCGCCTTGGACAAAAGCTCCGCCTTTTCTCCAGGGATAAGCATATCCGACACCGATATGGTTATTGCTCCCTTGGTGGAATACTTAAAGCCCAGTTCTTTCATTCGGTCCAGTACTACGGCGGTCTCGGTGTTTCCATATAGTCTGTAGCACCGGTCTATTATCTTTCCAACAGTTTTTTTATCAACCAGTTGGTCTATTTCCAGTTTGAACCTATTTTCCGGAATGCTTCTATCCAAAAACCCAAGCTCTTGAGGGATGGCCTGATTGAATATGAATCTCCCTACAGTGCTCTCCACCATGCCGGTGGAACCGTCAGACCTATCGGTCATCCTTACCTTTACCTTTGAATGAAGCTCCACATCCCTTTCCTCATAGGCCATCAGCATCTCGTTATAATCCCGAAACACTTTACCCTCTCCCTTTTCCCCAGGGACGTGGGCGGTCAGGTAATAAAGACCGAGCACCAAGTCCTGGGTGGGACTGACCACCGGCTTGCCATCGGTGGGTTTTAGTATGTTGTTGGTGGACAGCATCAGAATCCTTGCCTCCGCCTGGGCCTCCACCGAAAGTGGCACGTGTACCGCCATCTGGTCGCCGTCAAAGTCAGCGTTGTATGCGGTACATACCAGCGGATGTATTTTTAAGGCCCGCCCCTCAACAAGAACCGGTTCAAAGGCCTGTATGCCCAGCCTGTGCAGCGTGGGTGCCCTGTTTAATAGTACCGGGTGTTCCTTTATGACCTCCTCAAGGACGTCCCAGACCTCCGGCCTTATTCTTTCCACCATCCGTTTTGCACTCTTTATGTTGTGAGCATAGTTTTCATTCACCAGTTTCTTCATTACAAAGGGTTTGAACAACTCAAGGGCCATCTCCTTGGGAAGCCCGCATTGGTACATCTTCAATTCCGGACCCACCACTATAACCGAACGGCCCGAATAGTCCACCCTCTTGCCAAGAAGGTTTTGACGGAACCTCCCCTGCTTGCCCTTTAACATATCGGACAGCGATTTTAAAGGTCGGTTGCCCGGTCCCGTTACCGGCCGTCCCCGCCTTCCGTTATCTATTAATGCATCCACAGCTTCCTGTAGCATTCTTTTTTCGTTTCTTACAATTATATCTGGTGCTCCCAGGTCCAGCAACCTCTTTAAGCGGTTGTTTCTGTTTATCACCCTTCTGTAAAGGTCGTTCAGATCGGAGGTGGCAAACCTGCCGCCGTCCAACTGTACCATCGGCCTTAGTTCCGGCGGAATCACCGGGATAACGTCCAGCACCATCCATTCGGGTTTGTTGCCGGATTTTTTGAAGGCTTCAACCACTTCAAGCCTTCTTGTTGCACGAATCTTTTTCTGGCCGGTACTCTCGCCAAGCTGTACCTTCAGTTCGGCCGACAGCTTATCCAGGTCTATCCTATGCAGCAGCTCCTTTATTGCCTCGGCTCCCATGCCATATTTGAATTTATTCCCGTACTTTTCGATCATCTCTCTGAATTCCTTTTCGGTCAGCAGCTGCTTCTCTGCCAGGCCGGTTGTGCCCGGGTCGATAACTATATAGGAAGCAAAGTATAAAACCTTTTCGAGGGACCTTGGCGACATATCTAGCAAAAGTCCCATACGACTGGGTATCCCCTTGAAATACCAGATATGAGATACGGGTGCCGCAAGCTCAATATGGCCCATTCTTTCCCTCCGCACCTTGGAGCGGGTTACTTCCACCCCGCACCGGTCACAGACAATACCCTTGTATCTTACCCTTTTATATTTACCGCAGTGACACTCCCAATCTTTTTGGGGGCCGAAGATTTTTTCACAGAACAAACCCTCCTTTTCGGGTTTTAATGTCCTGTAGTTTATGGTCTCCGGTTTTTTTACCTCCCCCCTCGACCATTCTCGTATTTTTTCCGGTGCAGCCAGACCGATCCTGATAGAATCGAAAAAGTTAAGCTCGAACAAGGGGTTTCTCTCCCTTCATTAATAATCCAACTCATCGTCTTTTTCAAAATCTTCGTCCTCAAAAAGGGAACCGTCAATTTCAATGTCCTCATCGTCCATAGGCTGTATGTCGTCTAAATTCAGTTCTTCCTCAACCTCTTCATCGTCGTCTTCGTCAAGCCTCTCACTGTAGGAAATATCCTCCGGTTCATCCTCTCTGCCCTCAATGTTTACCGACAGTTCTTCCGCTTCTTCCTCGTCCTCATCCAGTTCCTTAAGTGCTATTTCTTCGTTTTCCTCCGAAAGAACCTTCACATCCAGCGCCAGGCTTTGCAGTTCCTTTATCAAAACCTTGAAGGACTCGGGTATTCCGGGCTCCGGAATGTTCTCCCCTTTAACTATGGCCTCATAGGTTTTGACTCTGCCCACCACGTCATCGGATTTTACCGTCAAAATTTCCTGCAACGTATGGGACGCACCGTAAGCCTCAAGGGCCCAAACCTCCATTTCGCCGAACCTCTGCCCGCCGAATTGGGCCTTACCCCCCAACGGCTGCTGGGTAACCAACGAATAGGGACCGGTGGAGCGGGCGTGTATCTTATCGTCCACCAAGTGTGCCAGTTTCATCATATACATATATCCTACCGTAACCCTGTTGTCAAAGGGCAGGCCGGTCCTTCCGTCATATACGATAAGCTTTCCGTCTTCGGGAAGGTCCGCCTGACGCAGCGTTTCAAACACGTCCTCCTCACTGGCTCCGTCAAAAACCGGTGTGGCTATTTCCCAGCCCAGCTCTTTGGCTGCAAGGCCCAAATGCACTTCAAGCACTTGTCCTATATTCATTCTGGAGGGTACCCCCAGGGGGTTTAGCACAATTTCAAGGGGTGTTCCGTCAGGAAGAAAAGGCATATCCTCCTCAGGCAGTATCCTGGATATTACCCCTTTGTTTCCATGCCGGCCCGCCATTTTGTCTCCGACCGAGATTTTTCTCTTCTGGGCTACGTATACCCTTACGAGATGGTTCACTCCAGGTGGCAGCTCGTCGCCGGTCTCCCGGGTAAACACCTTAACATCGACTATTATTCCGGATTCGCCGTGGGGAACCCGTAGGGATGTATCCCGGACCTCCCGGGCCTTTTCACCAAATATTGCCCTTAGGAGTCTTTCCTCGGCGGTAAGTTCCGTTTCACCCTTTGGCGTTACTTTTCCTACCAGTATATCCCCGGCCCTGACTTCGGCACCTATTCTTATTATTCCCCTTTCGTCAAGGTCCTTTAAGGCGTCCTCGCCCACGTTTGGAATATCCCTGGTTATCTCTTCGGGGCCAAGCTTTGTGTCCCTGGCCTCGGCTTCATATTCCTCTATATGGATGGATGTGTACACATCATTCATAACAAGCTTTTCACTTATAAGTATCGCGTCCTCGTAATTATAACCCTCCCAGGTCATAAAGCCCACAAGCACGTCCTTGCCAAGGGATATTTCCCCCTCCTTTGTGGAGGACCCGTCGGCTATAACCTGGTCCTTTAGCACCTCTTCTCCTACCGATACAATGGGCCTTTGGTTTATGCAGGTGCCCTGGTTGGAGCGTTTGAATTTGAGTAGATGGTATATATCCATACCGCCGTCGCTTTTCCGGCGTATCCTTATCTCTTCCGCTGTTGCCTTTTCCACAATACCGGCTTCCTCAGCAATAAGCACTACTCCCGAATCCCCAGCCGCCTTATACTCCATTCCTGTACCCACGATGGGTGCTTGAGGCTTTAGGAGCGGTACCGCCTGCCTCTGCATGTTGGCACCCATAAGTGCCCTGTTCGCGTCGTCGTTTTCAAGGAAGGGAATCATGGATGTAGCCACCGACACAACCTGTTTGGGGGACACGTCCATATAGTCCACCTCCAAAGACGGAACCACCACTATATCCCTTTTGGTCCCCGCCCTTGAAGTAATCTTTTTATCCAAAAACCTTCCCTCTTCATCCAGAGGTTCGTTGGCCTGGGCTATTATATATTCTCCCTCTTCATCCGCCGTCATATATACTATCTCGTCGGTAACCACACCCCGTTTGTTGTCCACCCTTCTATATGGTGCCTCAATAAACCCGTATTCATTTATCCTGGCATAGGTACTCAATGAACCAATCAAACCGATGTTGGGACCCTCGGGGGTCTCTATCGGACATATCCTGCCGTAGTGGGAGTTGTGTACGTCCCTCACCTCAAAGCCTGCCCGCTCCCTGCTTAAACCTCCCGGGCCAAGGGCAGACAGTCTTCGCTTGTGCGTAAGTTCCGCCAGTGGGTTGGTCTGGTCCATAAACTGGGACAACTGGCTGCTGCCAAAAAATTCCTTAATGGACGCCACCACCGGCCTTATATTTATTAAAGCCTGGGGCGTAACAACGTCTATATCCTGAATGGTCATCCTTTCCTTGACCACCCTTTCCATCCTTGAAAGGCCTATCCTGAACTGGTTCTGTAAAAGCTCACCTACACACCGGAGCCTCCTGTTACCCAGATGGTCTATATCGTCCACGTCTCCTGTTTCGTAGACCAGACCGAATGCATAGTTTACCGATGCTATAATATCATCTATTATAATATGCTTTGGCGATAGTTCCGCCACCCTTTCCTTAAGGCTTTCCTTTAATTCCTCCGCAGAACTGCCAGAATCCATAATTTCCTTCAACACCGGATAATACAGCATCCTGCTCAGCTTAAGCTGGTCTATTTCCGATATATCAAAGGGGAGTTCCACAGACTTTACGTCCACAAAATTGTTGCCCACTACCCTTACTTCCGTATCCTCATACTTTATATCAACAGAGTTTATACCGGAGTTCTGAATGGCCTTTGCCTGCTCCTTGTCGATCCTTCGTCCCTTTTCGACTATAACTTCCCCAGTGGCAGGGTTTACAATGTCCTGAGCACTTATCTTACCCCATATCCTGGACCACAACGATAGTTTTTTGTTGAATTTATACCTTCCCACCTTTGCCAGGTCATACCTTTTTGGGTCAAAAAACAGCGTATTAATAAGAGATTGGGCACTGTCAATGGTGGGTGGTTCCCCCGGCCGAAGTCTCTTGTATATATCCAGAAGGGCTTCCTCGGATGTCTTGGAGTTGTCCTTTTCAAGGGTTGCCAACAGCCTTTCGCCCGACCCTAAAAGCTCTATTATCTCATTATTGGTGGCGTACCCCATTGCCCTGACCAGCACCGTTACCGGAATCTTCCTGGTCCGGTCCACCCTAACGTATACTATATCGTTGGAATCCGTTTCATATTCAAGCCATGCACCCCTGTTGGGGATTACGGTAGCTGAAAAAAGCCTCTTACCGGTCTTATCAATTTCTTCAGAATAATAGACCCCGGGAGACCTTACAAGCTGGCTTACTATAACCCTCTCAGCCCCGTTAATGATGAATGTACCCTTGTCCGTCATAAGAGGAAAATCGCCCATGAAGACTTCCTGTTCCTTTACTTCTCCCGTTTCTCTGTTTATAAGCCTTACCCTTACCTTCATGGGAGCGGAATATGTAACGTCCCGTTCCTTGCATTCCTCCACCGAGTACTTGGGCTTATCCTCAATGTAGTAATCCAAGAACTCAAGCACCAGATTCCCGGTGTAGTCCTGAATAGGAGAAATATCTTCGAACACCTCCCTCAGACCCTCTTCCAAAAACCACAGGTAGGAGTTTTTCTGAACCTCTATGAGGTTTGGCATATCCAGAACCTCATCAATTTTGGAATAGCTCATTCTAGTCTTCTTACCCATTTGAACAGGATGCACCATCATCGTTCACCTCTCGAAATAAAGTAAAATAGCGACTTAGTCGCTGCAAACAAGGGCCTCCCGATTTTCGGTCCGTTTTTTCCAACAGGGAGGCCATTAATACGAGTAGAACGTATAATACTATTATTTTAACAACCAAGCCGACGACCATTATACCTAAAAAAGTCTATATATATAACGCATTTAAAGCTTTACATCCCCTAGCGTGTCATCCTGAGCATTGGCGAAGAACCTTTCTCCAATAAGATTCTTCGGGCTTCGCCATCTTAAGCGACAGAGTTGGATTCTTCGGGTTTCGTTTCTTCGGAATGACAGACAAAAGAACGTAATACTATTAATGCATTGTATATAACTGGGCAAAAAACATCTATTATACTATTTCCATATAATAAATATTTTATACAAAAATAATAATAAATACTAATTATATTTATCCGATGACTAGCCGCCACTAATACTCCCGTTTCTAGCTCTTTGCTAGCATTTCTACGCATTGCAAAAGACGCAATTATAGAGCTATTGACATAAGTGACCGACAAGTAGCACTAAGAATTCTGTTTATATCAATGCAATTAACAATATTAACACAATGTTGTATTATTGTCAACCATATGTAAAATATTTTATTTTAAAAAACAAGAAGGCAGGAAAATATGCTTTCCTACCTCTTGTTTTGTTTTTGCTTTAAGGACAGTTTATTTAACTTCCACACCGGCACCCACTTCTTCAAGTTTTGCCTTAATGGACTGGGCGTCTTCCTTGGATACGCCTTCTTTAACCGGCTTGGGAGCGGTATCCACCAGTTCCTTGGCTTCCTTGAGGCCAAGACCTGTTATTTCTCTAACAACCTTTATAACCTTAATCTTCTGCTGCCCTATGCTGGCGAGTACTACGTCAAACTCGGTCTTTTCCTCTTCTGCAGCTGCAGGAGCAGCACCAGCGGCGGGCATTGCCGCTACAGCCATGGGAGCGGCTGCGCTTACGCCGAATTCCTCTTCAAGGGCTTTAACCAATTCGGACAGTTCCAATACAGTCAGATTTTTAACCTCTTCAATAAGTTTTTCGATTTTTTCGCTTGCCATTGTTTTATCCCTCCATAATTTTTATTTGCTAAGCAGTTTTTTGCTCACTAATAGCATTAAGTGCATATACAAGGTTTCTTATATTACCCTGCAGCACGCTTACCAGACCGGTAATCGGCGAGTTTAGACCACCGAGTACTTGAGCCACAAGTACTTCTTTGGACGGCAGGCTGGCCAGTGTCTTAACACCATCAACGTCAATAAACTTTCCATCTACTATCCCGGCTTTTATCTCCAGCTTGTCATGGTCCTTTGCAAAGTCTGCGAGAATTTTGGCCGGGGCCACCGGGTCGTCATATCCAAGGGCTATGGCATTGGGCCCGGTAAGATAGGGAATAAGGCTTTCGTTCTCCAACTCGTTAAAAGCCCTGGTCATAAGGGTGTTTTTATATACCTTGTAATCAGCCCCGGCTTCCCTGAACCTTTTCCTAAGCTCTGTAACCTCTTCAACGTTGAGGCCCCTATAGTCAACCAGCACAATTGCACCGGCCCGTTGAAGCTTTTCTTTAATCTCGTTCACTATCTGTTGTTTTACGCTTTTGTTGTCCGCCAATTGATTTTACACCTCCTCCGGTAAAATGGGCATTCCCCGTGCCTTAAAACCAAAAACTCCGCCCAAGGACAAGCGGAGGCAATAGAGTGCAATAATTATACACCTTAGCTTTATACCTCGGTAGGAATGTTTAAGCTTGAAAAGCTCCTACTGTCTTGGGTAAATCGGATATTTAAATTTTTTAAAACTCTGTCTGTTTTTTAGTCAACCGGTTTCGCGGTATTTATCTTAATCCCCGGTCCCATAGTGCTGGAAATCACAATACTTCTTATATAGTGTCCCTTTGCAGAGGCTGGCCTTGCTTTGATAATGGCCTCCATAAGGGTCTTGTAGTTTTCCGCAAGCTTTTCGGTCCCAAAGGATACCCTTCCTATCGGGGCGTGTATTATACTGGACTTGTCCAATCTGTACTCTATCTTACCGGCTTTTATTTCGGCAATGGCCTTTGCCAGATCAAAGGTAACGGTCCCGGATTTCGGGTTGGGCATAAACCCCTTGGGGCCAAGCACTTTACCAAGCCTTCCCACAACGTTCATTACGTCAGGAGTGGCCACCACCACGTCAAATTCAAGCCAGTTTTCCTTCTGAATCTTCTCCACGTATTCTTCAAGGCCTACATAGTCGGCACCCGCATTCTCGGCTTCCTTAACTTTTTCGCCCTTGGTCATAACCAGAACCCTCCTGGTTTTGCCGGTACCGTGGGGCAATACTATGGCTCCCCTTACCTGCTGGTCCGCGTGCCTCGGGTCCACCCCAAGCTTTATGGATATCTCCACCGTTTCATCAAAGTTCGCCTTTGCGGTCTTTTGCAAAAGCTCCAGTGCTTCCATCGAATCGTACTGTTTATCCGCTTCGTAAAGACCTATGCTTTCACGATACTTTTTTCCTTTCTTTGGCATTCCTTTTACCTCCCCTGTGGTGTTTGCGGTATTTTTACCTCCCACTTAGTATCCGGTTTGTTTATTCTTCCACAACCAGACCCATGCTTCTTGCCGTGCCCTCAACCATCCTTACGGCCGCTTCCATATCCGCGGCGTTTAAGTCGGCCATCTTGAGTTCGGCTATTTCCTTTACCTTGGCCTTTGAAACTTTACCTACCTTAACACTGTTGGGTTCCCCGGAACCACTGTCTATACCTGCCGCCTTCTTCAACAGTACAGGAGCAGGAGGCGTTTTGGTTATAAAGCTAAAGGACCTATCCTGATATATGGTAATAACCGCCGGAATGACCAACCCCGCCTGCTTTGCGGTTCTTTCATTAAACTCCTTGCAAAAGCCCATTATGTTCACCCCATGGGGTCCCAGGGCGGTTCCCACCGGTGGCGCCGGAGTAGCCTTGCCTGCCGGTATTTGCAATTTTACCATTCCAACAACCTTCTTTGCCACAACTACACCTCCTTACCGGATTTTTTCAATTTGAACAAAGTCCAGTTCTACAGGAGTTTCTCTGCCGAACATGGATATTAGCACCTTCACCTTGTGCTTATCAAGGTTTATCTCCTCGATGGTCCCTATAAAGTTCTCAAAGGGTCCGCTTATTACCTTTACCGAATCCTTAACCTTGAAATCTATTACTATGGGTATCTCTTCAACGCCCAGGTTAACTATCTCCTCATCGGTAAGGGGCACGGGCTTTGACCCCGGTCCCACGAAACCGGTGACTCCCCGGGTGTTACGTACAACATACCAGGATTCGTCATTCATAACCATTTTTACAAGCACATACCCAGGAAAAACTTTTTTAAGCGTCTTTTTGAGCTTATTGTTCTTCCTCTCATAATGCTCTTCCATAGGGACCTGCACTTCGGCTATGACATCCTGCATCCCCCGGTTTTCAACGGCCTTTTCCAGATTGGCCTTTACCTTATTTTCATAACCGGAGTATGTATGGATAACATACCATTTTGCTTGCTGTATTTCAGACATAAACTTAAGGGCCTAACGGCCCTTCCCTCCTTTTATCCGATTATCAGTCCCAGCAACTGTCCGAAGGCGAGGTCAACTACAAATATCAGCAGTGCCGCCGCTATCACGGCAACAAAAACCACCGAGGTAAATGATACCAATTCTTTTCTGCCGGGCCATATTACCTTTTTGAGCTCGGACCTTGTTTCTTTTACGAATCTGACAGCCTTGCTGCCAAAGCCTTTTTTCCCACCCGCCATATAACTCACACCCTAAATATTTTTTGGCTTATTATTTTGTCTCCCTGTGGAGAGTGTGCTTGCCGCAAAACTTGCAGTATTTGTTCATTTCGATCCTTTCGGGATTGTTTTTCTTATTCTTCAATGAGTTATAATTTCTTTGTTTGCATTCCGTACACGCCAGGGTTACTTTAACTCTCATGACTACACCTCCCGAACCGCTCTGGCTAACCCCCGGTATGGAGCCTAAGATTACCAATAAAATTTACCACACATTGTTTGGATTGTCAACAATAGATCACAGGTGATTGGTACTAGTAGTTCGCAGTTGGTAGGCGTCAGGGTAAAGCTTGCAGGTAACAGATCACAGGTGCCAGGCGTCAGGGAAGGCTTATGGGGCATCAGGCCCCCTAAACGTTCCCTGACCACCGTCTGTCCATCACTTCTCTCCGGCTGCTAACCGCCGGCCGCTGTCACAAAGCACCGAACAGCTTACCGGATCATTGTCCCTGCATCCAATCCTAAAAGGCAGACACAAGAACCGTCCCCCTGTCTTTCAGTCAGACTGTCTTTCGAAATGTCCCCGATTATCCCTGGCCACCAACCACTGACCACCGTCCGCTATTCGCCGGCCTAATTACCTAAGGAATGTACCCGTCTCTCTGTCTTCTAGCCTTCCAGTATCTTGGATACGACTCCCGCTCCTACCGTCTTTCCGCCTTCTCTTATTGCAAAGCGGATACCTTCTTCTATGGCTATGGGTATTATTAGCTTTATGGTCATGGTGATATTATCCCCGGGCATGCACATCTCTACGCCCTCCGGCAGGTCTATGGTACCGGTTACGTCGGTTGTCCTGAAGTAGAACTGAGGCCTGTATCCATTGAAAAACGGTGTGTGCCTTCCACCCTCTTCCTTAGTCAGTACATAAACTTCCGCCTCAAAGTGCGTATGCGGTTTTATCGAACCGGGCTTGGCCAGCACCTGGCCCCTTTCTATCTCGTTACGCTGTACGCCTCGCAGTAGTGCTCCTATGTTGTCTCCGGCCACTGCCTCGTCAAGAAGCTTCCTGAACATTTCTACGCCTGTTACTACCACTGTCCTTGACTCTTCGGTAAGTCCTACTATCTCAACCTGGTCCTGTACCTTCAAAGAGCCTCTTTCTATCCTGCCCGTTGCCACGGTACCACGGCCAGTTATGCTGAATACGTCCTCTACCGGCATTAAAAAAGGCTTGTCAGTGTCCCGCTCCGGCGTGGGAACATATTTGTCCACTGCGTCCATAAGCTCCGTTATTGAATCCGCCCATTCGCTGTCCGGGTCCTCCAGGGCTTTGAGTGCAGAACCTTTTATTACCGGTACTTCGTCACCGGGGAATTTATATTCGTTCAAAAGGTCCCTTACTTCCATCTCAACCAGCTCTATTAGCTCCTCATCGTCAACCATATCACATTTGTTCAGGTATACCACTATGTAGGGTACGTTTACCTGTCTAGCAAGCAGTATATGCTCCCTTGTCTGCGGCATGGGGCCGTCGGCCGCCGATACAACTATTATCGCTCCGTCCATCTGTGCCGCCCCAGTTATCATGTTCTTTACATAGTCGGCGTGGCCGGGACAGTCAACGTGTGCATAGTGCCTGTTTTCGGTCTCGTATTCCACGTGGGACGTCGATATGGTTATACCCCTTTCCTTCTCCTCCGGAGCTTTGTCTATCTGGTCGTATGCCGTTGCGGATGCTCCGCCCCTCTTTGAAAGTACATTGGTTATTGCCGCTGTCAGCGTTGTCTTGCCGTGGTCTATATGACCTATCGTCCCTATGTTTACGTGCGGTTTTGTTCTCTCATATTTCGCCTTTGCCATCTTTCTCTTCTCCTTTCTGCTGTATAATTTTGTAAGGGGCGGCCTTAAATATCAGGCCGTATATCCCCCTTATGGTCATGCTACCTCAATATTTGCTCTTTTATACTCTGGGGCACCGTTTCATAATGGCTAAAATGCATGGTATAGGTTCCTCGCCCCTGAGTCTTTGACCTCAAATCGGTTGCATAGCCGAACATCTGGGCAAGGGGAACCAATCCCCTTATAACCTGTGTCCCCGGCCTGGGCTCTATACCTTCTATCCTGCCTCTTCTGCCGCTTATGTCTGCCATAACGTCACCCATATAGTCCTCCGATACCACCACTTCAACCTTCATAATAGGCTCCAAAAGTACCGGGCCGGCTTTTTTGGCACCTTCCTTAAAAGCAATGGACCCTGCTATCTTAAAGGCCATTTCTGAGGAATCCACCTCGTGGAAGGAGCCGTCTATAATGGTGGCCTTAACGTCCAGCACCTTAAATCCGCCCAGCACCCCGTTTTCCATAGCTTCTGCAACGCCTGCCTCAACAGCCGGTATATACTCCTTGGGCACGGTACCGCCAACTATTTTGTTTTCAAATTGGAATCCACTGCCCGGCTCCAGGGGTGCTAGTTCCAGAACCACATGGCCGTACTGACCCCTGCCCCCTGTCTGCCGTATGAATTTACCCTCGGCCTTAACCTTCTTTGTTATGGTTTCCTTAAAGGAAACCTGAGGCTTTCCAACGTTGGCATCCACCCTGAACTCCCTTAAAAGCCTTTCGACTATTATCTCAAGATGAAGTTCCCCCATACCGGAAATTATGGTTTGCCCTGTTTCCTGGTCGGTATAGGTTTTAAATGTAGGGTCCTCCTCCGATAATTTTTGCAGTGCGATGGACATCTTTTCCTGGCCCGCCTTTGTTTTGGGCTCTATGGCAACCGATATTACCGGTTCAGGAAAGACCATTGATTCCAGGATAATCGGACACCCGATATCGGTCAGTGTATCCCCGGTGGCTGTGTCCTTAAGCCCCACCGCCGCCGCTATATCACCGGCGTGAATTTCTGAGACCTCTTGCCGATTATTGGCGTGCATCATCAATATCCTGCCTATTCTCTCCTTCTTACCCTTTGTTACATTGTATACATAGGTCCCCGTCTTGAGGGTTCCCGAATATACCCTAAAAAAGGTCAGTTTGCCCACATAGGGGTCGGCCATAATTTTAAAAGCCAGAGCCGAAAAGGGCTCGTCATCGAAGGGGTGTCTTTCCTCGAACTCGTCGCCATCGGGAAGCTGACCCCTTATTGCCTCCACATCCGCCGGGGAAGGCAGATAGGCCACTATGGCGTTCAGTAGGGGTTGGACCCCTTTGTTCCTGTACGAGGACCCGCACAGTACCGGAATAATGCTCACGTTCAAAGTCGCGGCCCGCAAGGCCTTAACGATGTCTTCCCTAGGGATATCCTCCCCCTCCAGGTATTTCTCCATAAGGCTGTCATCATAATCGGCAATGGATTCAAGCATATGATTCCTGTATTTTTTGGCCAACTCTATCAAATCATCGGGCACCGGCTTTTGCTCGCTCTTTGTGCCTAGGTCATCCAGATAATACACAGCATTCATTCTAATCAAATCCACCATGCCCCTGAAGTTGTCTTCGCTTCCTATGGGAAGCTGTATAGCAACAGGATTTGCCCCCAGCCTTTTTCTCATCATTTCCATCACATTGAAGAAATCGGCACCGGTTATATCCATCTTGTTTACATAGGCAATCCTAGGAACGTTGTATTTATCCGCCTGACGCCATACCGTTTCGGACTGGGGCTCCACCCCGCCCTTCGCACAGAAAACCGCTACTGAACCATCAAGGACCCGCAGGGACCTCTCCACCTCCACGGTAAAATCCACATGGCCTGGCGTATCGATTATATTGACTCTGTAGTCCTTCCAGTAAGCAGTGGTGGCAGCGGAGGTAATGGTAATCCCCCGCTCCTGCTCCTGCTCCATCCAGTCCATGGTGGCAGCCCCGTCATGTACTTCTCCCATCCTGTGGAGCCGTCCGGTATAGAACAAAATACGCTCGGTGGTAGTGGTTTTCCCTGCATCAATATGTGCCATTATTCCGATATTTCTCACTTTTTCTATAGGAAGCTGTCTAGGCACTTTTCTGTACTCCTTTCAACCGGAAAAATTCCGGCTATTTCTCCAAATAGGCTCAGTAATCTTACCATCTGTAATGGGCAAATGCCCTGTTTGCTTCTGCCATCTTATGGGTTTCTTCCTTCTTCCTTATGCTGGCACCGGTGTTGTTCAAAGCATCAAGTATTTCCGACGCTAATCTTTCCTTCATGGTCTTTTCACCGCGGTTGCGGGTGTAATTAACCAGCCACCTCAAACCTAAGGCTAAACGCCTGTCATAACGCACTTCCATTGGTACCTGATACGTTGCACCCCCAACCCTTCTCGCCTTGACTTCCAGTACAGGCATAACATTATCAAGGGCTTCACGGAAAACCTCCAGAGCGTCCCTGCCGGTTTTCTGCTTTATTATTTCAAAGGCGTCGTATACTATTTTTTGTGCTACTCCTCTTTTTCCGTCCAGCATTATATAGTTAATAAGTTTTGTTACTATCTTGTCGTTATAAATCGGATCCGGTAACAGTTCCCTCTTGGGAACACTTCCTTTCCTTGGCACAGCACTTCCCTCCTTAATAATAAAAATCATTCATCGGTACTCGACGGCACAAATAGTCCGCCGTTGTGCTCTGTACTCTATATAAAATGCACAGCGACACAATTATTATTCAATTATTTCTTTTTGGGCCTTTTGGCACCGTACTTCGACCTGGCCTGTTTACGGTTCTCAACGCCGGCGACGTCGAGGGTTCCCCTCACAATATGGTACCTTACTCCGGGGAGGTCCTTAATCCTGCCGCCCCTTATCAGTACCACCGAGTGTTCCTGAAGATTGTGACCAATCCCCGGAATGTATCCCGAAACCTCTATTCCGTTTGTCAATCTTACCCTGGCTATTTTTCTAAGAGCGGAGTTGGGTTTTTTAGGGGTAGTTGTTTTTACGGTAGTACATACTCCCCTTTTCTGAGGGTTCTCCTTAAGAGCGGGGGAAGCCGATTTGTACCCGACCACAGTCCTTCCTTTTCTTATAAGTTGGTTAATTGTTGGCATTTTTCCACCTCCTTCGTTTAATTAATCACAAAAACAACCCTTCACCGGGAAGGGCTGTTGCTGCTTCATTTTACCATCATCCAGACAGCATAAATCCTTCCGGATTACAGTTTCAGTACAACGGCAGATGCGGCTTTTACCTCTATGCCGCATGCCTTGCCCAACTCTTCCATGGTATCTACCCTGACAATCTTTATGGACTTTTCATCACAAAGGGTTTCCAGCTGCTGTATTATATGTCGGTCGGCATCCTGCGCGATATACGCGGCAAGGGCACTTCCCTCTTTAACCACCCTTATAGACTGCTTTATGCCGACTACTTTTCGGGCAGTCTTCAATCCTTCCAGCATACCAAAACCT
>Ga0265294_10004814_pt1 | contig 16695 bp, 18 predicted proteins | sample MunlanPumphouse3_FD_192504 | JGI IMG/M metagenome (GOLD analysis project Ga0265294, IMG submission 192504) | Groundwater microbial communities from a municipal landfill in Southern Ontario, Canada - Pumphouse #3 | ecosystem: Environmental > Aquatic > Deep subsurface > Groundwater | place...
AGGATTTTATCTACGACGGCAATATTCATGGTTACAACTCTAACGCCACTGCCACCGCCTCGGACGCCTCGTTGATAAAGGTAAACTCCATCTCCTTGCGCACATTGTCGGGGATATCCTCCAGATCATCCCGGTTGCGGTCAGGCGCTACGATCCTGCGCACACCAGCCCGGTGGGCGGCCAAAACCTTTTCCTTCAGGCCGCCGATGGCCAACACCCGACCGGTAAGGGTTATCTCGCCAGTCATGGCCACGCCGCGTTTGGCCGGCCTATCCGTCAAAAGCGACACCAGGGTCGTAACCATGGTCACACCTGCCGAAGGGCCGTCCTTGGGGATGGCGCCGGAGGGAACGTGAATGTGAATAACCTTATTGTCAAAGGCATCCTTGGCAATGCCAAAATCACCATAGTGGGCCTCGACGTAGGAAAGCGCCGCCCGGGCCGACTCCTTCATCACATCCCCCAGAGAACCGGTCAGGATTAGCTCCGGCTTGCCCGGCATAGTGGTAGCCTCGACAAAGAGAATGTCGCCGCCGGTCTCGGTCCATGCCATGCCTGTCACCACACCGACCCGATCATTCTCGGCCGCCACCTCGTTGTGAAACTTGCGTGGCCCCAGCAGCTCCGACACAACCTCAGGGGTGATGATTTTGCGCGGCTCCTTTTTCTGGGTGATTTCCTTGGCCACCTTGCGGCAAATGGAGGCGATGGTGCGCTGCAGGTTGCGCACACCAGCCTCGCGGGTGAATTCGCTGATGACCTTCTGAAGCGCCTTGTCGTTGAAAGCAATCTCAAAATCCGCGAGACCGTTTTCCTCAATCTCTCGCCGGATGATGAAGTTTCTTGCAATATTCAGTTTTTCCTCGCTGCTGTAGCCGGCCAGGCGGATAACCTCCATGCGGTCCTTGAGCGGTCCCGGGATCGGATCGAGCTGATTGGCGGTGGTGATGAACATAACCTTGGACAGATCAAAGGGAACATCCAGATAATGATCCTGGAAGGAGAAGTTCTGCTCCGGATCCAATACCTCCAAAAGCGCACTGGCCGGGTCGCCGCGGAAATCCTGACCCAGTTTATCGATTTCGTCCAGCATGAAGACCGGATTATTTGAGCCGCAACGGAAGAGCTCCTTGATGATCCTTCCGGGCAGTGCGCCGATATAGGTGCGGCGATGGCCGCGGATCTCCGCCTCATCCCGCACACCACCCAGAGAGATCCTTACGAACTTTCGCCCCAATGAGCGGGCAATGGATTTACCCAGACTGGTCTTACCCACGCCAGGCGGGCCGACAAAACAAAGAACCGGCCCTTTCATGTTTTCTTTCAGTGTGCGTACCGCCAAAAACTCCAGGATGCGCTCCTTGACCTTCTTCAGATCATAGTGATCTTCGTTGAGGATATCCTCGGCCCTGATCATATCGCGGTTGTCATCAGTGCTTTTGTTCCAAGGCATACCGGCAAGATAATCCAGGTAGGTACGGGAAACGTTGTACTCCGGTGAGGCAGGATTGATCCGCTCCAGACGCTTGATTTCCGTATCGGCAATCTTTTTGACCTCCTCCGGAAGCTCCGCCTCCTCAATACGTCGGCGCAACTCGTTCATATCGGCCACACGCGGGTCTTCCTCGCCCAGTTCATCCTGAATATGCTTCATCTGCTCGCGCAGGATGTACTCCTTCTGATTCTTGCCGACCTTGCGGGCAACTTCGTTGGTAACCTCGTTTTTGACCTGCATGCGCTGCACCTCGTTGGTCAGATGTACATAGACCTTTTTGAGGCGCTCCAGCGGATCGACCGTTTCCAATAAATCCTGTAGATCGGCCACCGGCAGGTTGACATATAACGCCACCAGATCGGAGAGCCGGGCCGGATTATCTATATAGTCGATCATCTTCATGACATCCTCCGGCAGCGGCTTGCCGTAGGAGAGGGCTATCTTCAAAAGGGCATTGAGACTTTGTACCAGTGCGTCGGAGACCATATTCTTCTCCACGAACTCCCGCACCACCTCTGCATGGATCAACGAGAGCGCTCCATCCCGCTCAACATCCAGGATGCGCAGCCGACTGACCCCTTCAAGGGTTACCTTGAACTTGCCGTCCCCCACCTTCTTGATCTGGTTGACACGGCAAAGGGTACCGATCTCGTAGATATCACTCAGGGAGTTGCCGTTTTTGGCGTCAGGGCGGCGCAGGACTATCCCCACGAATTTATCGTAATTGTCCGCCTCGCTGAAGGTTAGCAAGTCACGATCATTAACAAAGATCGGAAAGATCATGTAGGGGAAGGGCACCATCTCCTTCTGGGAGTAGAGCGGAATTTTCTCGGGTATATCAATAGTGCTGTGGGGCATGGCAAAGTCCTTTGCGGTTCAGTATCAGGCGGGAACTGTTGTAGCATATTCTGATGCGCATTTAAAGCGCTAGCAGGTTCCTGACGTTTATAACGTCAGCGCTAGGCACTCGGCAAAGAATAAATGTTCCATATAACGTTCAGATTTGGGTCGGAGTTTGCCGTGCCGATTGAGCAAAACCGCAGGCGTAGCAATGCTACGTCGAGGATTTTGCGATTGAGGCGCGGCGAAATACGGCCCAAAGATGAAATGTAAGATGGAATGTTTATTCTTTGCCAAGTGCCCTAAGTAGGGCGACCGTCACGAACCGTGACATTCACAACCTTGATCGTGGCCTTTGCGCCTGTCAGTTCACGGTGCAGGAGAATCAGGAAACGAACCGTCACCAGGCGATGGATGGCGGCCTGGGTAATGCGGTAAAACCAGCGACGGAGGGTTGAGGGGGAAGAACTGCCAAGGAGCAGCGGACAATAGTCGGAGAGCACCACCGAGACGCGGATACCTTCCGGCTGTTCCTCAACGCCAAAACGCATCTCCCCTCGCTCACACTGGCGCGGCTGCACCAGCAGACCGCCGCAGATGCGTAGCGCCACGGATGTACCCTCTGTTACAGTCGGCAGGAAGCTGATCAGGCTTAGCCTTGTGCCGAACAGGCGGAATTCGACGCCTGTCGGCATCATGCAGGGTCGGATAATGGAGATGGTACAACGTCGGATGTAGGATAGATAGCGACTTAACAAGGTTTCCGGCGAAAGTTCTGTTGCAAGGCAAGCAGGGAAGACGCTCCATTGAATGGAGAACACCGATGAATCCTCCACCAGCACCTGCTGGCACGCGATCTCCTGGTCATGCAGCGGGGCGCGCATTGGTTATTCCCTTGTCATGCGCCGGATGAGCGCAAATTGTTCAACCCGGTAGGAGGCGCTATCTATTTGCGGATGTCGGGACATATTCAGAATTCCTTTGCTATTTTGATCCCCCATTCTGCCACTGGAATTAAATCTTGCAACCCATTTTCCGCTATATGGGGCACTGGAACCACATTTTCTTGCCTTCCGGCAGAGTTGTGGCACAATGCCTTCCATGGATACCAGTCAGGGAACAGTTCTAATCTCCGGCGCCACCGGATTTATCGGCAAACGACTGACCATGGCATTGCTGGGCCAGGGCTACAGGGTTCGCTGCATGGTGCGCAAAAATGCCGTTGCTATTCCAGGCAACGCGGAGATTGTCAAGGCCGACATGCTGGAGCGCGCTTCGCTGGCGCATGCCCTGGAGGAGATTGACACCGCCTTCTATCTGGTGCATTCCATGGCCGGGGGGCAGGCTGGGTTTGAACGGCGCGACCGCGAGGCAGCCACGAATTTTGTCCATGCCGCTGAAAAGGCTGGTGTGCGGCGAGTCATCTACCTGGGCGGGTTGGGCGAAACCAGGGATGATCTGTCCGAGCATCTTAAAAGCCGCCTGGAGGTGGCCGATATCCTTCGCTCCGGAAAATTCGCCACCACCTTTCTGCGGGCAGCTGTGATCATCGGCGCTGGCGGGGCTTCATTCGAGCTGGTGCGGGGACTGGTGAAACGATTGCCGCTGATGATCACCCCCCGCTGGGTATCGACGCGGTGCCAACCTATCGCGGTGGATGATGTGATTGCCTATCTGTCCGGTTGTCTGGCAAACGAGCGTACAGCAGGCGGCACATTTGATATCGGTGGGCCGGACATCCTTACCTACCGTGAGATGATGGAACGCTTTGCGCGTTTGGACGGGAAATTTTTGTGGATCTTGCCGGTGCCGGTACTGACCCCCAAGCTCTCCTCGTACTGGGTCGCCCTGTTCAGCACAGTACCCCCGTCGGTTGCAATGCCGCTCATTGAAGGGTTGAGTAACGAGGTCGTCTGCCGCGATAATTCCATCCTGACATTGGTCCCGCTACGGTTGACCCCCTACGATGAGGCTGTCCAACGTGCGCTGGAAGAAGATGCTGATAGTTCGACATCACTGTAACAGTGATAACAATAGAAAGAAGGAGAAACAACTATGAAGAATATCGGAGTTGTTCTGTCAGGATGTGGCGTTCGTGACGGCAGTGAGATCCATGAGGCTGTCTTTACCCTGCTAGCCATTGACCGGCATGGCGCAAAAGCGGTCTGCATGGCGCCTAATGCCGACTTTCCCGTAACCAACCACCTGACCATGCAGGAAACCGGGGAGAAGCGCAATGCCCTCGTGGAATCGGCCCGCATCGCCCGTGGCGATATCCGGGACATAAAGGGAGTCAAAGCGTCTGAGCTGGACGCCATCATCTTCCCCGGTGGTTTCGGCGCAGCCAAAAACCTGTGTGACTTTGCCATGAAGGGAGCTGCGGCATCGATCCACCCCGAGGTAACCCGTCTGCTAATGGAAATCGTCGCTGCCGGCAAGCCGATCGGCGCCATCTGCATCGCCCCGGCCCTGATTGCGGCAGTGCTCGGTAAGGAATTGAGCCCCACCGTGACCATCGGCAATGACGAAGGTACGGCAGCCGAGATCACAAAGACCGGCGCAATTCACCAGACATGTCCGGTAACCGAGCTTGTCATCGATCAGCAACACAAGATAGTCTCCACCCCGGCCTATATGCTGGCAACAAATATCTCCGACGTCTATCAGGGGATTGACAAGTGCGTTACGGAAGTCATCGCCCTGACGTAAACAAGGAGTTCTCCAGCCATGCGCGACACATTTCTCCCCTTTTCCACACCCACCATCGAAGACGCCGAAATCAACGAGGTTGTTGATTCGCTCCGATCAGGCTGGATAACCACCGGTCCCAAGGTCAAACGTTTCGAGGAAGCCTTCAAGGCATATGTTGGAGCGCCCTATGCCGTGCCGCTGACCTCGGCTACAGCCGGGCTGCATCTGACCCTGCTGGCTCTGAAGATTGAGGAGGGTGACGAGATTATCACCACCCCCATGACCTTTGCCTCGACCGTCAGTATGATCATCCTGTGCGGAGGCACGCCGGTTCTGGCAGACATCGAGCCAGGGACACTCAACATCGATGTCAATGAAGTCCGCAAGAAGATTACGCCACGCACCAAGGCCATGATCCCGGTGCACTTTGCCGGTCAATCCTGCGACATGGATCCGCTTTTTGCCCTGGCCAAGGAGCATGGCCTGACCGTGATAGAGGACGCTGCCCATGCAGTCGGCGCCGAGTACAAGGGGCATAAGATCGGCTCGCTGGATTCGATCTCTATTTTCTCGTTCCACCCCAACAAGAACATCACCACTGGTGAGGGAGGCATGGTCTGCACACCTGACGAAAACCTGGCAGAAGAGATATCGCTGATGAAATTCCACGGCTTGAGCCGTGAGGCGTGGAAACGCTTTGCCGCCAGCGGCACTCCCAACTACGACATCCTGCTGCCAGGTTTCAAGTACAACATGATGGACATCCAGGCCGCCATCGGCATCCACCAGCTCCCTAAACTGGACGGCTTCATCGACCATCGCAAAGAGATCGCCGAATTCTACAACCGGGAGTTCATTGACGTGCCAGAGTTGGCGTTGCCCGCCTACGCTCCCTACAAACAGCGCCACGCCTGGCACCTGTACACGCCGTTGGTAAGGATCGAACAGCTGACCATCGACCGCGACAGGTTCATGGAAGAACTGAAAAAACTCAACATAGGCAGCGGCCTGCATTACAAGGCGATCCACCACCACGCCTGGTATCGCGAGAACATGTACATAGCCGACAGCGAACTGCCGAACGCCAGCTACGCCTCAGAGCGGATTCTATCCCTGCCGCTCTTTCCAAAGATGAGCCTGGACGATGCGCGGGATGTGGTTACGGCGGTCAAAGAGGTTATCAGTCAGCATTGTTTGTGAACAAAGATCAGGCGTCGCTATTGTCATCAACAAAATTTGATTGTCCCTGGCAAGAACATCGCTTATTCTTATTGTAAGGAGGTAAGGAATCATGCTTGCCAGGAAAACATCAAAAAATCAGCTTACGTTGCCCAAAGAGATTGTCAGCAACTTCCCGGGCATTGACCTCTTTGATGCTGTCGTGGAGGATCATCGCATCGTGCTGACCCCGGTTAAGGTAATGCCGTTGAACGCGTCTTTGGATGGAATTCGAGAAAAAATCAGGAAACTTGGTATCGATGAGAACGATGTAAATGAGGCGGTGAAATGGGCCAGGAGTTGACACCAATTCGAGTTGTCCTGGATACCAATGTCCTCGTCTCGGCACTTCTTTTCAATGGACAAACTGGAATTCTGCGTGATTTGTGGAAGACCGGACGCATTATCCCACTCATATCAAAGGAGACCTTCGCTGAATTCCGAAGAGTCCTTTCGTATCCAAAATTCAAACTTTCCCAACGGGAAATCCGCGCCATACTTAATGAAGAGATTCTACCCTATGTGGAGCCTGTGGATATTGCTGAACAGGTTATTGGCATCTGCCGCGACCCTCACGACGACATGTTTCTTGCTGTAGCCGTCTTCGGCAATGCGCTGTATCTTGTTACCGGAGACCAGGATTTGCTGGTATTGAAGACCTATGACAAGACGCAGATAGTGACAGTGACGGAGTTCCAGTCGCTTGCGGGTGACATCTGATGCCCGGCGCTGCGATATCTCCAATCGAAATTGATTTTATCCGGTTACAGGTGAGATGTTCTGTTCAGGCGGATTACCGGTTCACGCGCACGCGTTTTAGTGAATAAAGAGTTATAATTTAACTTGTTACATCCACTTTACCGGCCAACATCCTAAATTGGAGGATGGCCGGATCTGATAAATAACAAGTTGGCCATACAAAGAGGTTTCCTAAGGCACCAAATAAAATCTAATAGAGGCATTATGTCTGAATCGACGTACAACCAATTTAATTGGATCGTTAAAAGGCTACCGTGGCAAGAATTTCAAGTTTTTTGCCGCCTATATTTAGAATCCATTGGCTATAGCACGAGTCTAGGTCCAATTCCTGGCCGCGACAAGAATAACTAGGGACACTTCCCGTATTTCCGAGGAAAATATTCCGGGGACATAATGCATTTTTATAGGAAAACATGTAGTCTTTTACCAGACGATGATAGGGGTTTTCAGCTTGTAGGGTACGCATGGCGTTATCATGCGCACGGAAAATGTTCGCATCGCGGATCTGGCTCACACGCATGCGTGAACCGGTGAATAAAGAGTTATAATTTAGCTGGTTAAATCCACTTTACCGACCAACACCCTAAATTAAAGGATTGCCGGATCTGATTAATAACGGGTTTGATCGCATAAAAGAAAATGGTAGTTTAATTGTTGCAGTATCGTTATTATAGTATAAAAATAATTATTCACATATGGGAATAATTATGATATAAAAGAACTACAAAAAAACTCAAAACGTTAGGGATTTCAATGCACCATACCAACCCATTTAATTTCAAAACACTTTCTGTCGATGCTCCGTTTTGCAATAGAACGAAGGAGATAGAAAAGCTTGTTCACGCTGCCGAGTCCGGGAATGACGTTGTTCTTTACGCCCCGCGCCGGTATGGTAAAACCTCTCTTATCAAGCGTGCTCAAAATGAACTGGCTGACCGGGGTTTTATTACCGCATTTGCCGATCTAAGCGGCGTTGCCTCTGTCACAGATGTTGCTCGGAAGCTTGCTACTGCAATTTATGTGGTGACGCGCCAAAATGAACCTCTCTGGGGGAAGGCTCTCAGAATATTGGAGTCGTTTCGACCGGTCATACGACCAACAGTAAACGAGTCGGAATTAAAGTGTGATATTACTGTTGAAGCGGCGGCAGGGAGAACCGGCTTTGAACTTCTTGAAGCGGTAATGAAAGAAATCAAGACATTTGCAAAGGAATCCGGTAAGTCTCTCAATATTGCTTTTGATGAATTCCAAGATATTGTTGTTCTACCTGAGGCATATAATATTGAAGCATGCATACGGTCACATATTCAGCAATATAGTGGATCTCATTTTTTTATAGGGAGCCAGCGGCGCATTCTATCAGCGATGTTTAACGAGGAACAGAGGCCATTTTTTCGTAGTGCTATGAATATGCATCTGATCCCTCTTCCAAAAGACGAACTGATCGCATTCATACGAGATATGTTCAGCAATGCAGGAAAGGATTGTGATGAAGCAACGGCGAGATATATGGCTGAGGTTACTAAATGTCATCCGTATTACACACAAAAATATGGGCACTTCATATTTGAGCTAGCGGATACTGCGATTACCAGTGAAGATGTTTATTATGGTAGGCAGGAACTTTTAGCAGACTCAAGACCTTACTTTGAATCGTTAATACGCCCATTACCGCCTCAACAGCGGCTTGTCCTTCGAGCAATAGCAAAAGAACCGACCGATAAAGTTATGGCAAAAGAATACATGCGTAAGTACGAACTGGGATCGACATCGGCTATCTCTCTGGCGCTGAAACAACTCTCAGCCTTGGATCATATCGAACAAGGTGAAAACGGTATATGGTCAGTTGTTGATCCGATATTTTGCGAATGGATAACCATTCAATATTTGTAGAAACCTTCTAGCTTGTAGGGTGCGAATGGCCTTATCATGCGCACGGGAAATGTTCGCATCACGGATCGGTTCACACGATGAACCTGTGCAAACCCTACAAACTTGATAGAATGCTTGACCGATTGAATGCCGCAAATGAAATACTGGATATGAATTATCCTAGGTTCAAACCTGCACAAACTCCAAGGTGATAAAAAAGACCAATATGCTGTCAATGTATCCGGAAACTGGAGATTTTTTTTCTAGTTTATCGATAAGGTACTACGGCGATGCTTACGTTATCGATTGCGACGATTATCACTGAGAGGTAACAGTATGAGAAAAATGGAAAGACAACCAACGCACCCAGGAAAAATTATAAAAGAAGATTATTTAATACCTTTATCTATAGCTATAAATAACATGGCATCGTTACTCGGCGTTTTAAGAAAAATAATGATTCATTCCCATCATTAAAACGTCGACCATGTGTTAGCTACGACCAACGTCGTGGCGCGGATAGCCGCGAGCGTTGGTCTTGGTTGTGAAGACGGGGTGGCCCCCCACTTTGTACCTGAGTTGGATGTATCATATGGCGGAGTGCAGGCTGCGGTGGAACACCTGTGTGCAGAACTCAACGATACAGAAACGGTCTATCCGGGAACAAATCTGCGGCTGGTTTATGAATTGGTATCATCGCGAATTCCGGGAAAGCAGGAGTTCTGAACTTGAGAAGCTGAACAACCGTCCCATGCAGGGCCTTGGCGAGTACAGAAACGAACTCTTTGCAGAGATTGACAAAACTGCGCTCAAAGCACTGCCTGCTGATCGGTTTCAGCTCCGTGAATGGAAGAAGGCCAAGGTCAATATCGACTATCACATTACGGTACGGCGTCCCCTATGCCCTGATCGGCAAAGAGGTGGAGGTGCGCCTGACCATCTCCACTGTTGAGGTACTCCATAACGGCAGCGGGTAGCCGATGCCGTGCTGGATCAACTGGTACACAATGCCCATATGATCACTATGAATATGAAGGCTGAATCAATGCGAAAACTGATGTTAAAGAGCAGGTGAACTGGACACCGCAAAAGCAAACCAACGACAGGAAGAAAAGAGAGAAATCACTGTCTCAGTTAAAACCGGATTGCGCACTCTTTGATAGGGTCTTTACTGAGATATTATTTTTAGCCTTGCTGGAGAGAACTTTTTGATCGTTCTTGTCATCGATATTTGTATGTTTTATCAACCATTACTGGCTGTTAAATCCAACACAATGTGTCTTCCGGTACTTGCAGAAGATATATGTTAGGCCTTTTTCATTTTGAGCATTTGCAGCTCTAATGCCTCGCGCATAAGTTGTGACACGCTACGGTGCGTCTTTCTTAAAAACGCCTCCAGCATCTCCCGCTCTTTATCGCTTATCCTCAGGCTGACAACATTGTACCTTGGTTGTTCCTTCATAGCTCCCATATCATCACCTCATTAACCAATGTATTCCACATTACGAAACAGCGTTTCTATTTTTACCAACTTATCCAAAATCGAATATTTTGTAAACAGAATTTTTAACACCCCATATTTATTATATTGGATTAACTTTCCTAGTATATGCATTCTTTTGGGTATGTGATGAAAAACAAATACTGCAAACATTATTTCACTGTATGGAACTAATGTTTGCAGTAAATTCAGTTTGACTTCTAAAATTGTTTATGCAAATCTGAATCAGTTTCGCAGAACGAAATTGATCGGATGGTCGGATGGATAAAGAAAAATCACGAACCTTTGCAGAAGACGACCGCCAGTCGGTTCGTGCTCTAGAGCGAGGGCTTGAGGTGCTGCGTAGCTTCAAACCTGGAGACCGATTACTCGGCAACCAGGAAATTGCCGCACGAACCGGATTACCAAAGCCGACGATCTCACGCCTTACCCATACACTGACCAGGCTCGGTTACCTCAGCTACTCTGAAAAATTCGGCAAATACCACCTGGACTCCGCCGTACTTGCCCTTGGCTACTCATATCTGGTAAATATGGATGTGCGCCGGATTGCCCGGCCCTTGATGCAGGAATTTGCTGAATACACCCAGGCCTCGGTTGCACTTGGTGTCCAAGATCGACTTAACATGCTTTACATTGAGGCCTGCCGTAGCAGTGCTACAGTTACTCTTACTCTCGATGTCGGCTCACAGATTCCCATCGCCACGACTTCCATGGGACGAGCACTATTGTGTGCTCTGCCGGAGGCTGAGCGCAATTTCATCCTTGATCAGGTACAGCTTCGCAACGAAGCCGACTGTCCACGTATTAAAACTGGCATTGAACAGGCTCAGAAGGACTATGCTGAACGTGGTTTCTGCCTATCTCTCGGTGATTGGAAGCGTGATGTGCATGCCGTCGCCGCACCGTTAACCCCCTCGGATGGTTCCCGCGTCCTGGTCTTCAGTTGTGTCGGCGCATCCTTTCAACTTCGTCGCCATATGCTTGAGGACGACATTGGACCGCGCCTACTCAATCTGATCACCAATGTCAAGGAAACCCTTGATCGTCATTCATAGCTCAGGATTTGCTACCCTAAACTTATTGCACACACCGCCTGTGGATACTCAGGTAGTTTATCAAGCTTGCTCTGAGCAGATGAGCCTTGAAATAAACTCGGATGGGAAGCAAATGACTGATTTGATCTCGGCAGCAGGACTAAGAAAACTGGAGGACGAATATCATCACCTGTGGCGTGTGGAGCGCCCCAAGGTTGTCCAGGGGGTATCCGATGCCGCAGAAGAGGGAGATCGCTCTGAAAATGCCGAATACATCTACGGCAAAAAGCGGTTGCGAGAGATCGACCGCAGGTTGAAATATCTGGGCAGCCGACTAAAGGTACTCAGGGTAGCCCGCCCGCCTGCCAATCCTGGCACGGTTTCCTTTGGTTGCTGGGTCACCTATGAAGACGAAGATGGGCTTGCACGTTGCTACCAATTGGTCGGTCCGGATGAAATCGAGGTAAACGAGGGACGCATCAGTATAGACTCCCCGGTCGGACAGGCATTAATGTACAAGAAGCTGGACGACGAGATCGTCATTAGTCGACCGAATGGCGAGCTAACCGTGTATATTACCGATATTAGTGCGATACGCCCCTGATTCTGATAGCAGCTGACTAACGTTTTTTTGACGAGAAAGCCAATGTTCAGGAAAATCCATACGAAACACGCTCGGCCAAATGAAGAGGCCAGGGCAAGGAACGGCCTTCTCCATCCAACTATCGTTGTATGATTGAGGAGTGCCAGGAATAAACAATGTGCAAGTACGGAGGGTACCGCATACAACATTTTGTGCCCCTCCGGTTGCCCCATCTTGCCCGTATCTATCAAATCTGACCCGAATCTGAGCGCAATATAACCAAGTCATTTATTTACAGCTCCTAAAGGAATGCATTCTTAAGTTTACTATGGAGACAACCATGTCCAATTCTTTGGAAAAATTGAAAACCAGTTTGAAGAATGGGATAATTGACATGTCAATTATGTCCGAACTTGAAGACGATTACAGAGAGCTTAAGCATCAAGCGGACGAGTTGGAAAAACTTTTAATCATGATTGTGAGGACTGGCTGGCCTTGGGATGAAGATGGTGAGCCAAACGCCATATTTCAAACAAGCAAGGAAGGTTTCAGCAATGCGATGCGGGAAGCCTATGATCTGCTCGGCTTGAATTACCGAACTATGATAAACAGGACAGAACCAAGAACCTAACTGAAGTACCTCATTTAAAGGGCCTTTCAGGGTCTTTAACAGACTGACGGTGGACAGGATACAAGATATCGGCGCCATCCTCTGGGGGAGTTCTGGGGGGAGTATACGAATTAACCAATAGTTTTATATACTGTCCCCAGAACTCTCCGGAACTCTATTATATCTTGTCAACTTGGAAGCCTAACCCACTGATTCCATCAATTATAATAATTGCCTTAAATAAACTCTCGTGCTAAAAACTTCCCTGCGATAATACGTGATCAGTCTGGAATCTGATTGTTAAAATTTTAATGGAGATCCAAAATGAATTTGGGGAAATTCGGATTGACCATCCTTGTTGGTCTGATTTTAGCCGCATGCGGCGAAAACAACGGGAGTTCACGCGGAAAAGTGATTGGAGCCCCGATGGTAATAGCCAGCCTGACCGCGGCGGAGCTGGACACAGCAGCCGCTGCGAGTGGTTTGCTGGCATTGACGGGCAATGCAAAATGCGATGTCACGGTGGTTCAAATCAATTATCAGACTCCCGGAACGCAATCGTCGGAAATGTCCAATGCATCCGCCGCAGTTCTGATTCCCAGCGGGGTCAGTTGCCCGGGACCATTTTCGCTGATCGCGTATGCCAAAAGTACTGATGTGGAAAAGCCACGTACGATGGCAAATCCCAATGACAGTGAAACACTTTCCTTGATGGCGTTCTATGCGGCACAGGGTTATGCGGTGGTTGCCACTGATTATCTTGGTTACGCGCTCTCCAGCTATCCTTATCACCCGTATTTGCATGCGGATTCAGAGGCGAGTTCGGTAATCGACTCTATTCGCGCAACGCGCCTGGCAGCTGCTTCATTGGGCTTGACACTGAACGGCAAGATAATGGTCACCGGTTATTCTGAGGGTGGTCATGCTTCCATGGCGACACAGCGTACAATCGAGCGGGAGAATACGGGAGAATTCAAGCTGGTTGCAGCCGCCCACCTTGCCGGTCCGTACAACCTGTCGGGAACACTGGTTGATGCGGTTAATAGCCCGCTCCTGGCCGCCCAGATCTTTGTACCGTTTGCGGTTACCTCCATGCAAAAGATTTACGGGACCCTGTATGCTAAGGCAACTGATGTGTTTAATTCACCGTATGACAGTTATATTGAATCGCTTTTACCAAATCCGACGCTCACTTCCACGACACTTATTACTCAAGGAATGCTGCCAGCCGATGCGCCACTAATTGCGATGGGTAAAATATTTAAATCCTCGTATTTGAGCAGCATTGCCACTGATTCGAATAACGCCACGATAGTCGCTGCGAAAAAACAAGACCTGCTCGGTTGGAATCCTGTAGCGCCAACCACATTGTGCTCTGGTCTGGCTGACCCGACTGTCAAGTTTCTTCTGAACGCGAAAACGACCTACGATGATTTTATAAGCCGCGGAGGAACCAGTGTCACGATTGTGGATGTCGATCCCGCGATCCAGTCCTATTACGGCAGCGTGCTTGCCGCTTCTCCTGCAACATATTACGGCTTGTATCATGGCACGTTTGAGCCGCCGTTTTGCTATCAGGAAGCGAAGAAGCTATTTGATTTGAATAAGTAAGACAGATTGTGATCAACGCAAAAAGACGCCCCGACTATTCCAGTCCGGGGCGTCTTTTTGCGTTGGATTTCCCTTCTGGCGTTTACAAGTGACGAATTTGATAAGGCAAACGGGATCTTCCGCGGACATAATGCATTTTATTCACCGGAATTCCCCTCTAATTGAGCAACTTGAAAGCCTAACCCCAGAGCTTTCCTCTTGACAAGGGGCGGGGCGGGGTTTTTATTTTGGCAGCCCAGGCTCGGTCAAATGCTCCGGCCGCATGATCGCATCCAACTCACCGGCGGCCATCAGACCCTGCTCCAGAACGATCTCCCGGATGTTCCTGCCGCTGTATGCCGATTCCTTGGCGATGGCGGCCGAGGCGTTATAACCAATGTACGGAGCCAGCACCGTCACCAGTCCGAGCGACCCGTCCAGATAGCGGCGACAGCGCGTTTCGTTAGCCTCTATCCCATTTATGCAGGATTCGGTGAATTTCTGCACGCAATTCCTGAGTATTTCCATGGAAAATGTCAGGTTCCAGGATATCAGCGGCATCATCACATTCAGTTCCAGCTGTCCTGCCTGGGCCGCCAGCATGACCGCCTGATCGCACCCGATGACCTGAAAGCAGACCATGTTGGTCATCTCGGCCATGGATGGGTTGATCTTCCCCGGCATGATCGACGAGCCGGGCTGGATGGCTGGGAGGCGGAGTTCGTCCAGGCCGGTGCGGGGGCCAGAAGCGAGAAGCCGGAGGTCGTTGGCGATCCGACCGAGGTTGACCGCGGTTCGGCGCAGGCCGGAGGAGAGCGCCAGAAACGGGTCCATGTTCTGCATCGCCTCGAACAGATCTCGGGAGGCGACCAGCGGAAATCCGGTGGCCACGGTCAGCTCTTTTATTATGTTCGTGATATAGGCCGGTTCGGCGTTCAGGCCGGTGCCGACGGCAGTGCCGCCGATCCCCAGTTCCAGCAGCTCCGGGATACACGCCTCCAGCCCTTCGCGGTTTTTGCGGATCGCGGCAGCATAGGCGCCGAACTCCTGCCCCATCCGGATCGGCACGGCATCCTGTAGATGGGTGCGCCCGGATTTGAGGATATGGTCGAACTCCTTCGCCTTGGCATCAAGAGCCAGTTCCAGCCCTTCAAGCAGTTCCAGCAGCGGATCGAGCATCTCCAGCGAGGCGAGACGGATCGCGGTCGGGATCACATCGTTGGTGGATTGCGCCATGTTGACGTGGTCGTTCGGGTGGAGGGTGGCAAAATCGCCCCGCTGCCGCCCCAGCAACTCCAGCGCGCGGTTGGCCAGCACCTCGTTGGCGTTCATGTTGTGCGACGTACCGGCGCCGGCCTGAAACGGATCGACCACGAACTGGTCGGCCAACTCTCCGGCCAGCAGTTCATCGGCGGCAGCCACGATGGCTGTGCCGATTTCGGTTTCCAGCCTGCCGGTGGACATGTTGGCCAGTGCCGCGCACTTCTTGATGACCACCGTTGCCCAGACGAAGGCGCGGTGCGGCTTCAACCCGGAGATCGGGAAATTGTGCACAGCCCTGATGGTCTGCGCGCCGTAATAGGCTTCGGCCGGAACCGTCATCTCTCCCATCGAATCTTTTTCAATGCGTGTGGTCATGATCGCACCTCCTTCGGTTGATGGCATGCTGTTATCACTTACAACAGAATGACTGCAAGTGCAAGTCCGCACGTATCGGCTCCCTCATCCCTCATCCTTTATACCTCCCCCTGCCCATGTTTTTACACTAAGGAGCTGTAAAAAAATAACATGGCCATCTTGCATCTCATCTTCAGGCCATCTTTGACCGAACTTCAATCACCAAATCTTCAACGTAGCTCTGCTACGTCTGCGGTTTGCCTCAATCAGTTCAGCCAAATCTGACCCGAATCTGAGCACAATATAACCAAGTCATTTATTTACAGCTCCTAACGGCATTGCCCTCAGTAAAGATGTTTTCGTAAGCCTCCCGGCCATTGGTGCGGTCACTAAAGCAAATCGAGCCGTTTGTGTCGCCTGAGTGAGCTCCGTACATCACCAGGCGGTTGATGATCTCCGGTTTGGAGAGCTCAGAGGATGTCTGATCAACGCCGAACATGTATTCGCAGAAATAGCCGCCGTTACCCTGACAGCTGATCCCTTCGGGGGCGATAATGAACTCATTGCCCGGGAGAAGATGCGCAGCTGGTTCTCGTCCTGGGCAACGTTGAAAAAGTAGCTCTGGTAGGCGTCGACGCCTGCCACCATCACGAAGTACTCGATATGGCCGCCGGTCTGTCCTGATGTCCTTGTGCATGGATTACTCCCGCAGTTTCATGTGGGATCGGGATGAAAGCAGTCCCGATGTTCCGTCCTCCATCAGTTGTCAGGTTGGTCGAACATCATCCCGTCATAAGCGAACTCAACCCCTGGCGGCAGTTTTGTTCTATCGGCGTAGGCAACCTCATGGGTCAGGTGGGTCAGGATGGTTCGCCTAGGGTT
>Ga0265294_10004816_pt1 | contig 16689 bp, 7 predicted proteins | sample MunlanPumphouse3_FD_192504 | JGI IMG/M metagenome (GOLD analysis project Ga0265294, IMG submission 192504) | Groundwater microbial communities from a municipal landfill in Southern Ontario, Canada - Pumphouse #3 | ecosystem: Environmental > Aquatic > Deep subsurface > Groundwater | place...
GTCGAACAGGGCATTAACCCGGCTGGCGATACCTTTGGGCACGGCCTGGTAGGGAGGATCGGCCTTGAGACCAAGACCTACTATATTGAAGTCGAAACTCGTCAGGACATTGGGCAAAGAAGTTCCAATATCGGCTTTCGCCGTTCCGCATACGCCCAGTGAAAGTATGGCCGCAGTCAGTGTCCCGAAAAGTCTTTTCATAATGTCCCGCCTTCACGAAAAATATATAAACAGTGCCCTGCACCAACCTGAATCAAAATTTTTTCCTCACAATTTATATTCATGTTCCCAGCAAGTTCTGTTAAACTTTCCAATAGTCGGCATCTTGTTTTTAGGAGCATCCCATGCAAGCCCTTCGTGAAATTGTAACCCCCAAGGACAGTGACATTAAAATTTCACTTCCTTCGGAACTTTCAAACCGCAAGGTCGAAGTCATTATTTTCCCTTATGACGTTCCAGCACGCAGGACATCACGTAAAAAGCGCCTGAAGAAGATCTTCGATGAGTCTCAGGGAACTCTGCCTGTCGGCTATCGCTTCAACAGGGATGAAGCGCATGAAAGGTAAAACCTTCATCGACCCGTTCAAAGGAATCACTCAGAGTTAGCGCTTATCCAATCGAAGTCCCACCTTTTGACCCCTTTATTGCTCTTTTACGATCAATGCATACGCTTTGTGAATAATGTAGACTTGGCCCTTCTGTCTTTCCGATCTGACCCTTCTGTCTTTCCTTTGAACCTTATTCAAATTCATATTTCTTTAATAAATTTTTTTTCATTTCTTTAAAATTTATTAAATCCGAAGGGTTAAAATCATTTCTGTATGTCGGATCTGAAATGACTTTGAACAAGAAAAATCTACAAGCGTCATGTTCTGAATTAAACGTCTCATTAATTCTAAACTCACCTCTTTCGTTTAAGGTTACTACCCAAACGTTGTCATCATTGTTTTTTAAACACAATGCGCCCTCTGGACACAATCTAGGATTAATTAAACAAGCCTTATCATTTATATTGTTATTAATTAATTCCTTTGACAATTGATCGATGTTCATAACAGCCTCGCTTTATTCGATATAGGGCTTGATTTTACCTTTATCCCACAAATCCTTTATCGTATTTTCTAACTTATATTGTACTCCAAGTCCTGATGCATCTTTCCATGGAGCCGCAATTCCACCATCGGATTTTACAGCCTTGATGACTTCCCATAACGTCTCAGCTTTATTTGGATATGTCGAAGGTAATCCTCTAGCACTTCTAGAGGTTCCTAGTGGAGATACATATCGCCCATAATTAATATCACCTATTCTACTTAATATTTGACCAGGTTTGTGAACCTCTGGTTTACTATAATTCCCTAGAAATCCACCATTATCGGGCCATTCTTTATAAATTGTAAGAGATCCGCCTTTGACTGATGCCTGTTCCGGTATTGCCAACGTGAGATTTTTCTTTGAAACAAATCTACCAGTGCTTGTATCCCTATAGCGGCCAACTAATTCGTCAAATGAATACCGAATTAGCTTCCCAGACTCGGTGTTGCTAACCCGCCATGATTCGCCTGTAGACATGTCAGCATTAAGATGCCTTGCAGTTAAATTCGGCCTTGTTTTTTTAATGGAATAGCTTGACGCCATGTCAAATGTGATAGAGCCTAACAACTCAAAACCTGCTTGAATTCTACTGACCTTTTCGCCAGTAAACATTTCCTTACCACTACAAACTTGCCAGCAGCTTTCTATTTCAGAATGAATTGGATTAATACTTCTTATTAACCTATACAGTTCTTTTGAATAATTTATTGTAGCGGGATGGGTATATTTATAATGATCGATAATTTTGGCTCTATCATTCCAATTAGAGTACAAATTATCAACATCATCCCGTTTACCAAACATCTTGATTGCTTCTTTATGTTGCTCAGAGGATATATTTTTTTGATTTGTGCGCGGTATTTTAAAATGATTCATATATTTTGATTCATCTTCATATAAACTATCTGCATAATATGAGGAATGCTTGGTGAACTCTCTTTCCCCCCAAATCGAAGCATCGTAAGGTTTCATACCTGATATGATTGGAATAATAGATTCATACCCCTCTAAATCCACAAAGAATGTTGGATTGCTGTATGCATAAAGATACCGATGTAGACTCGGTGGCTCTTCTGCTTCCCCTAAGTACTCATCCTGTGAAATAAACCTCCCCGTATCCGGATCATAGTACCTCGCCCCGAAGTAAACGAGCCCTGTGTTCTGATCATGCTCCTTGCCGGTAAACACCTGCCGGTTAACGCTGTCGCCTATATGGTTAAGGATCATCCCCCAGGGGTTGAGGAAGTAGCTGACTTTGGTCGCTCCCGCCAAATCCGTAAGGTTTACCGTGCTTCCCAATGCATCGTGGTGGTAGTACTGACTGCCTCCCGACGTCGCCAGTGACAGCAATTCATCAGCATAGCTGTAACGGGCCAGCAGAGAGTTATCACCCCGGTTCCGCTCTTCAATGACACTTCTGCCGTCATAGTAGTAATCCACATCTCCACGGTCGCTGTTCCTGTGACGGATACGGAGGTTGTTATCGTCATAGTCGTACAGGCCGAGATCGTAGCCGCCATTTCTGACGCGGACCAGCCGGTCAAGACTGTCATAGTCGAAGAAGGTGTCGGTATAGGCCGGCGTCAGCGTGCTGTCCGTCTTCTTGACCGTGTTGCCGTTGGCGTCGTAGGAGTAAGTGAGGTTGCGGCTTGCTGTGCTGTCAGCCACCAGTATCAGCCTGTTGGTGTTGTCATAACTGTATATTTTGTTGTTCTTGACCACGCCGTTTTCGGTGACCTTCTCACTGGCGCGGTTGTAACCGGCATAGGTGTAATCGGTGGCGGTGGTGACGATGCCGGAGACCAGGGTATGGTTCAGCAGCCGGTCAAGGTTGTCGTAACCATAGGTGGTAACTCCGGTCAGGCCGTTTTGAAGCTCGATCTGCTTCGTCCGGTTGCCGTTATGGTCGTAGTCGTAGGCATAGCTGGAGATGATTGTATCCCCCGACTTGTTGACAATACCCCTGACTCGCCGGGTGGGATAGTATTCCAGGTTTTCGGTGGTCCCGTTGGGATATGCTACTATCCTTTTGCTTCCGTCCAGGTAGTAGCTGAACGTGGTCGCACCGGTCCCTGTGGTGGCGGTGGCGACGCGGTTGCGGCTGTCGTATGCATAGGTTGTCGCACCGTTGGGGGTGGTGACGCCGGTCCGGTTGCCGTTATTGTCATAGGCGTAGGATATGGCGACGCCACGCTGGGTGCTAGAAGTCAGGCGGTCGAAGTTGTCGTAGACGTTGACCGTCGAGTCGGTAATTTGTGCCCCACTTTGGTCGTTTTTGGTTTCGCTAACACTGGTGGCGTTATTATTGCCATCATATGCGGTCACGGTCCTCATCAGGGTATAAAACGGCGAAGCACTGCCCGAATAGGTCACCTCAACCGGACGGTTAACCATGTCGTAGCTGTAGCTGGTGACCTGATCCTTGGCGTCGGTGAAGGTGATCAGGTTCCCTTCTTCGTCGTAGCTGTACCTGCTGGAGTTACCATTTGCCAGTGCATGTCTGGTCTTGCGGTTGAGGAGATCGTAAGTGAATGTGGTCTCGTTGCTTCCGGGGTCGGTGACCTTCAGCAGATTGCCGTTGTTGTCGTAAGCGTACCTGGTGGTGAGGTTTCCTTCCGTTACGCCAACAAGTTGCTTGAAGCTGTCGTAAGAGTTGCTGCGGCGATTGCCCAGTGGCTTGATGGTTTCTGTCAGATTTCCAACGACATCATACTGCTTCCGAGTTGTTTCCCCGGCAAACTCCACCGAAGTCGGCCGGTTCTCACGGTCGTAGGTGTAGCTGGTGACCCTGCTCAGCTCGTCGGTTTCTGCCTTCAGGTTGCCGTTGCCGTCATAGCTGCGCTTGCGTGCGGTGGCATCTGCAAAGGTGATGGTGTCGAGGAGGTTTCGCTTGCCGTAGTCGTACTCGGTGCGGTTGCCGACCGCGTCGATATCGGCGATCTTGTTGCCATTCCCGTCGTATTCGTTCGTCACCAGGCGGACGCCGGCACGTTCCTGTTCCGTCAAGCGGTTCAGGGCATCATAGGTGTTGGTGGTGACAATGCCCCGCTTGTCGGTAATGGACTTGACATTGCCTACCTTGTCATAGCTGGTGACAATGGTCTGAGAGAGGGGATCGGTAACCCTGGAGACCCGTCCCATGCCATCGTATTCATAGGCGGTGCTGTTTCCTCGACGGTCCTTGACGTTTTTCACTTTGCCGTTTTTGTAGTAGTCACTGAAGGTGTTCTTGCCCATGGCGTTGGTGACAGTGATCGGCAGGTTGAGTGCATTGTAGGCGGTGGTGGTGAGATTGCCGTTATAGTCCTTCACCTGAAGCGGGTTTCCCATTCTGTCACGGGAAACTATTCCCCTGGTGCGTGTGCCGGTGGCGTCGGCTTCGGTGGCGACAAGCAACCGGTCTTCTACGTCGTAGGTGTTGGTGGTGGTTGTGCCGTTGGGCTCGCCAACCGTGAGAACGTTGCCGTTCAGGTCGTAACTGTAGCTGGTCGTATTCCCTTCACCGTCTTTGAAACTTAACACCTGACCCAGACTGTCACGTGTTTTCCGGCGAGTTACTCCGTTACCATCGGTGGTATTCGTATCACGACCTTCGCCATCGTATTCTGTTATGTTGGTGTAGTTCTCGGGGTCGGTTACCTTCCACGGTCGGTTCCATTCGTCATAACTGGTTACGGTCGCATTCCCACGCGAATCGGTTACCATCGTGCGATTACCTGTAGGGTCGTATTGGTAGGCAGTAATGGAGCCCAGCGGCCTGGTTACCTTGACCGGACGGTTTTGTCCGTCGTACTCGTAGCTGATGGAGCGTCCTTCTTCGTCTGTTTCACTAGCCAGGTTGCCGCTGCCATCATAGTTCCATTGGTGCGTACCGTCCGAGTTGGTGCGCGCAGAGCGCTGATAGCGACCGTTATAGGTGTAACTGGTGATGTTCCCTTCCTGGTCGGTCTCGCTCTTCAGGTTGCTCTTCGGATCGACCTCCTTGAAGTAGCTATAGTTCAGCTCGCCCTCAGGTGCGGAGAGCAAGGCAGTTCTGGTCAAACGGTTCAGGGAATCGTAATTGTGGGCCGTAACACGCCCTTCAAAGTCGGTCTCTCGGGTCAGGTTGCCGTTAAGGTCGTACCCCATGGACATGGCATGGACAAGACGATTTGCGGTGGAAACTCTCCGGTTCAGTTCATCGTAGGCATGTGTCTTGGCAATACCCTTCCAGTCGGTCTCTGTGGTCAGGTTGCCATTGGCATCGTACTCAAAGCTCTTGACGCCGCCAGCGCTTCTAGTGACATCCTTCACCTGATAGCGGGGGGTGTAGGTGTAGGACAATGTGAGTCCGGCCCGGTCTGTTTCGGAGAGGAGGTTCCCCATGAGGTCATGTGAGAACGTCTTGGTCCCGCCTGATCCGCTAGCCGAAAGGGTCGGGTAGGTGATGCTGAGCGGATAGTCAAGCTGATCGTAGGTGTAGCTGATCTTTCTCCCGTTCGGGTCGGTCATGGCAATGAGGCGACCCCTGACGTCGTGATCGTAGTCGGTGACGCTCCCTTTCGCGCCGGTAACCCTGTCCGGGTTTCCCCACTGGTCATAGGTGTAGCTGGTTCTGTTTCCGAGCGGATCTCTCATGGATTCCCGTTCGCCAGTGGAGTAATTGGTATAATTGGTATCTTTACCCTCCCCGTCCTTCTGCAAAATGAGGTTTCCATTGGAATCATAGGTCCAGCTCTGGGCAACATTGTTTCGGTCAATGCGGGTCTCAGGCAGGCTGAACTTCTGGTTCCATGTGGTAACGATGCTGTTGTTGTAGGGGTCGGTCTCTCTGGTAATGTTCCCTTTGGGGTCGTATTCGTAGGTGGTCGTAAAGCCACGTGGATCTGTCCGTGACGTCATTACGTTATCAGGTTTGTTCTCGTCGATGGACCACGTCATGGTGGTAGTCTTACCGAGGGGTTCCTCGATCCTGAGCGGATTGCCGTAATTGTTCAGGCTGTAGACGGTGTCATTGCCTTTAGGGTCGGTAACGGTCCGTGTTGCCGTGTAGGTATATTCGGCACTGTTGCCATCTGGAAACACGACAGCCTTGACCACTTCTTCCGATTTAATTGTAGGTAAATTGGGGCCGATAGTGGCAGTCACTGCGCCACTGGCGAAATACTTATAGCCGTAACTATTGCCAATGGCATCGGTGGTCTTGACAAGATTGTACTCACTGTCTATGACATCAGCCGATTTCTTGGCGTAATCGTACCGTTCCGTTTTTGCGCCACGTGAGGCGCTCTGCAGATATCCTTGCGGCGTATATGAAAAGTAGAGCCGAACATCCGGATCAGGACAGTTCACCGTCATCAACCTCCACGGATTTACGTCACAGATCGGCATATTCTCGTATGTAAAAGAGCAGGTACGGTTGACAGCATCGGTTACGCTTTTCAGAAGTCCATTTTCATCATAGGCAAAGTTCATCCTGTTGCCGTTGCGATCTTCGATGAACTGTACCGATGTAGGCTCTCCCACTGACTTGGGATAACCATACGTGTATTTGGTGCCGTCCTTCTCAGTGTAAACAAAACTGTCGCTGTTTTCAGTCAGGGTGCCATGATTGCCTCTGCCCGCCGACCAGACACCACCCAATTTCTTGAACGTGGCGCCGTTTACAGATACCTGGGTAAATGCGATCTTTGCCTGTCCTTGGGTAATTGCGATTGACCGTTCTTCTTCGGGGCCTATAAACTTGCCCTTGAGATCATTGTTCATCAACCTATCAGGAAGCCAATTCGTACCGGTGTATGTGTCGGTACTGAATGCCACCAACCTCATGTCGAGGCTTTGGTTCCACCCTTTACCAAGAGGGTTGGTCCAGTTCGGGGAAGATTTGTTGTTGTAACTTCTATAAAAGCCCAGTTGAGGGCCTCGTCCGTTAAAGGCAAGATCCTGGCGGCTCAGGTTCAGTGAACCGTCTTGGAGCATGACGTCATTCACCATGCTCTGGCCAAGGACTTCCCCATCAGTCCGCTCGGTGACAAAGCCGACATAGAATTGATCTGACTCTGGAATGGTGGGTTCAATCGGTCTGAAATGTATTTTGATGTCGAATTCCGAATTGTCGGTTGGTTTGAATCCAGCATCAATTACGGTCTGGTAATCAAGTACGAAGCTATGAACGCTCCCTTTTGGAAGCAATTTTTCGGGAATGTAGTCGGGCTGCTTGTCCTGTCGTGTCTTGTGATCGCGGATAGTCACAGTTACGGCCATATCCGAAACGGCTGACCGAAGGTCGATGGGAAACACCTGGTAACTGTCGGTATAGTAATCCCGTGAACTGATTTCGCTGAATTGGCTTAAATGGTGGACCCTTTCAAGTGGGAACTTCAAAGTATCCTTGTTGCATTCAACTATGCCGGCGTCGAAATCGAGGGTTCTGATTCCCCGGTTTTGGTCCGCCATGTACAGCCATCCATTCTTCTCTACTACGGCCGGAATCGAGCCAATATCCGAAATGACCGGCGCGTTGTTAGGGCTGACTGTACCGAAAGATGGGGGAATCGTATTGAGCAGCCTCGGATGCCATGGGTCCTTCAGGTCCACTACCTGAATGGCATTCATGCTGGTGACAAAGGCAAGCCCTCTTTGTTTATTGATGCTGATTTCGTAGGCAGAAGAAGTTACATCGTTGTTGTCCCTGTCTTTAACCGTCGCCATAACGACCGGGTTATACGGATCGGTAAGGTTCACTGTTTTGAGTTTGCCTTTGCCCCCGGAAACGGCAAGGTCCATGGTCTGCAGGTTGCCGCTTGAGTCCTCATAGGTGTAATCGGCCACAGCCGCCACACGGAAGGCAGGTAACTGAGCTGGCGCAAGAGAACTCATCAGGACCGGCGTCGGATTGTTGATATCCAGTGCGAGCAGATATCCTGGATTGGTGGTAAGAATCGCTTTACCAGGCGCATAGACAACGATGTCGTTGGGAGAGCCGTACCCCTGGCCGATACTGTCAAATACGCCAACTATGCTGCTGCCATCACAGATCTTACCACTTTGATATTGCTCTTTAGCTGCGCTGATGCTGACCACCTGCAAGGCCGCAGCCGCAGTGGAGACATAGGCATAATCGCCCCACATGGCAACACGATGGGGGGTGCCGGACCATGCCTCAGACAGTTGTTCCTGACCGACCTTGAGAGGCTTTATCGGGTTGGCGGCCAAGTCATAGAAGCGGATGTAGCCTAATCTTGAACCCTCATCCAAAAGACCTTTGGGAATTGTAGTGAGAAGATCGATCATGGCCATCAGCGCCTGATTGGGATCGGGATGGACGGCCACTCCTTGATAGCTGAATTCAGAAGAGATGTAGGTACAGTCCGGGTTCGGACTGGCACTTGGAGCGCAGGTGGAAGCCTTTGTATAAACCACTTTGGGATTATTCGGGTCGCTTACGTCAACCACCCGCCACCCCTTATTCCCGGCTGCGATATACGCATAGGTTTTTCCGTCGTTGCTGGTAAAAAGAGCAATGTCGCGCCCACCGGAAAACTGTTCCGCCTCATTCAGTGTATAAATGGTGGGAGCTTGAGTGGTGAATGTTGACTGGTAGTCATGATCCAATTGAAGGATTGAATTATTGACCGATGGGTTGGGAAGCACATCGGCAATCCCTGCGCTGACTATTTTCACTTGATACTGCCGATCAAAAGAAAGGTTCCGCAGAGGCGTAAGACGTGCCAGAGAACGTCCCCCCGCTAAGGTAGCGGAAACAACAGTCGACACTTGTTCGTTTGTGCTTGTATCCATTAATTTGACAGTATCGTTGGAAATGCCGTTTACCGGTTCGCTAAACCAAACCGTGACTGCCGTGGTTACAGGAAGGTTTTTGGAGCCGTCAACCGGAGTAATACTATCAACAACCGGGGCTCCGTCGATACCTGCCGGGATATCACCTGGTTTTACGACACGGACCCGAAGATTGCTGCTGCTTTTGTTGGATGGGGTTGCGCCGTCGTTCGCTTCAACTGTGAATCGGTAGAGCCCCGGAAGAGTCGGCTTAAAGTAACTGGCCTGACTCCCCATGACTTCACTTGGGAAGGTGGGTTGATAGGGATAACGCCATATTGCCGGCTTTTCACTGGTCTGAGGAGAAGCAAGTGTTCTGTTTAGCTGAGCAAGTGAGGCATTAGGGTATGGTTGCCAACTATCCATTTCCGGACTCTTATATTCTACGGTCAAGACAGGTTCAACCACAGATTGGTCTGTTATGAACAGAGACAGCTGCAATTCCGTCCCCACTGGAATTGTTCCTGAGATAATGCGGTTTTCAAGCGGTTGCCCTGGAACCACCTTCAGGTTCATTTCGATATCGGGTGGCGTCTTGTCCGGCAGGACCGTACTCTTTTCCCCCAGCTTGAAATCGACCATCAAATTATAGGAATACGCGCTGACGTAACCGTCGAAATTTTTTCTGAACATGGTCAGGGGATGAATGGCGGTCAGCCGGTATTGGCTGAGACCTGGATCAAACGGCGAAGCGATCAGCTTGGAAAATGTGGCGTAGTGCCCTTTGCTGTCCGAATACGAGACATAATTCATGGCATCTGGAGAGCGGATAACTGCGCCCTTGATTGGCAGGTCGGATGATTTCTGGTAATCAGGCTGGTCATTCATTTCCTGGTAGGTATAGCCGGAGACGATAACAGGCATGACATCTATGAGTATAAAGACATAGGTTCCTACAGCGACAATCCCGCTGAATGGTGGACTCGCAGTGGTAATCCTGCCATTAATCACCTTGGTGCTGTCAACAATCTCGTAAACCTTTTCCACAGAGCCATCGGCATTTACCAATTCACTGGGCCGGGTTACAAAGACCGGTGTATTCGTATCAAAACCATCAGGCACCGGAATTGAAAGATGTACCTCCTTCTGGAAATCAACCCCGCCGGAGTCGATGTTGAAGGCTGCCAGATATTTGCCTTGTTCCGGCACCGGACTTGGCAGGTTGGCCTCCTGAACTGCCGTGACCTTGAGAACTGTCGGCCCGAAAAGAGCCCCTTCAGGTATTTCTAGCTGCGAGCCTGCCTCCCCTTCGACCGTACCACCCTTGGCGGTAACCAGGTATTTCCCATCGTCGCTCTTATAGGTAATGTAGGAAACCACGGTCTGATTACCGGAATGATCCATCAGCACTACCTTGATCTCATCCCCCAACTGGGCACGAACGCGTCCGGTGAAGGAGCCGTTGCTTTGCGCCGTTACGGAGACGATTTCGCCGGTTGCGTCGTTGATGAGGAGCACCGTGTTGCCCGGTTCCGCGCTTCCCTGTGTTGCCGTGATGGTGATAAATCCGTCTGCGTCAGGGAACGTCGCCGTTATACTTCCTGCCGCGGGCATCGGCGGCGGCGTGGTTTTTCTTACGGTGAAGCCGGAGACAAAGTCACTGCCGAGGGAGTAACCTTGCACATCCTTTATGCTGTTGCTCAGGGTAAGCGTGTAGCTCTTCTCCGATATCAGGAGTTGCGAAGGGGATAAGGTTACAATCCTAGCGTCTATACTGAAAGTCATGACACCGGAAATGGTGTTGCCGTCGGAATCTTTCAGTACCAGGGTAGAGGTGGTGACAGTCGATTGGTTTAGACTCTTGGAGAACGTCACCACCAAGGACGTGTTCGGCTGCACATTGGTGGCGTTGTTCGCCGGAGAAATTGAAACTACGGCGGGGGAGATCATCAGTATTTTCAGATCAAGCGTCAGAATCTGGTTGGCTGTGGTTAAAGCGCCGGTCCCCGACACTTCATCATTTTTGTAGAGATCAACAGCGGTTGTTGTGAAGGCTGTTATCGGCGCGGCCAGAAGGTATCTTCCCGTAGACTGGGTAAGATCAACCAGGGAACCTTTGTCGGTCTTGACCAAAGCCCCGTTGAAAACCGTGTTCCCTGCATCGGTGACCGTGCCGGTAACAAAACCGATGGGACCTTTGGCCTGGAGGAAATAATAGACGCCGGAGGCGTTTATTGAGTTCGATGAGTTTGTGAGTTGAAGAGTTAACGGTTCCGAGGTTATGAACGAGCCATTCTGTCTGGCCAGGGCAACGAGTTTGAGTTTCGCCACCCCTTTGACGTCTATCTGTTTTGCGACTACTAACGACAGGTTCGGATCTGTTCCTGACGGCGCAGGAATGGAAAGTGTTGCGGGAGCAGTCAGATTCTGCCGCGTAAGATTCACCTCAACCACCCGGATAAGGGTAAAGTCATCCCCCACCGCACCAATGACAGGGCTTACGTTTTTTGTCGAGACGGGGACGGTCTGACCGAGTGCCCCGGCCGGAATCTGGAGTATGTTGCCATCCGCGTCAAGGAATCGTCCGCCGTCGGTACCTACCATGACACCGGTTTCCGTTATATCGGGAAGGGTGATTTCCAGGCCTACCTTTCCCAACAAAAGATCCGTGATGGTGTAGTCCCGTGATGGAGATACGGGGAAGGTGGTGCGGAGGTTGGCAACATTTGACGCAGCCAGGGCGCCAGCGCCCATGTTCGTCAGGCAGCGTACGCGGTAGATGACGATGTTCTGGGTATAGACAGGGGGCTCGGTTTTGTCCCCGGACTTGAGATCATATTTTTCCGTTATCCTGCTGTTGAGGATTGCGCCTGATGTAAACACCGGGACGGGATTTGCACCCTCTTTCGCTGTTACGACGACTTCTCCCGCAGCTTTGAGTCCTGATGAAGGAGGAGCTGCCTGGGGCACGACGCTTCCTGCGGCTGAGATTGCATCAAAGCTCAGTCTGGTTGCAATCGCCGAGTTGAGCGGGGTTCCGGTTACCGCTACAGGAGGTGCATTAGGGGCCGGATCAGCGACGAGGAGCGCATATTGTCCTGCTGTCTGTATATCGGCTGTTGCGCTAAGGCCGTCAGTAGAGACAATTGCGTTTTGGACAGCTTTCCATTGATGGGAGGCGGAATCATATACGGCGAGGGTGAAGATTGAATCCGGCGCTTGGGAGAGGGAGAGTGGAACAGGAAGCTTGAGCGCGGCCGCAGATGTGAATGGGGTGTCGAGCAATGTTCCCGCTGTCGGGTCAAGTAGGCGGATGTCCACAGCCGCAACCGGCGACCACCCCGCCGGGAGGACACCTGCCAGCCCCTGGTTGGAGATTGGCGTCAGTCTGATATCCGCCTGGACGCCGAGCCCCCCCGCAGGAACGGCCAATTCCATAGCAGCCTTCAAACCTGTAGCTACATCCATGCGTATGACGCCACCTGTGGGATCGATGACATTTGTGGTGTTGTGAATTTTCGTCAGTCGCGCATCCAGCACTGTCACCTTTTTCTCAGGCATGACTTGGACAAGGCGCTCTACAGTGGTATATCCAGGTTTTGTGGCCCTTACCAGGGTGCTTCCCGAAGGATTTTCAGCGAAATATCCGCCATCCGTTTGGGTAACTATTGGGTTTTGAGTGTTCTGAGGTTGAGGAGTAATTGAGACCTCGGCCCCGGAAAGGAGAAGCCCTCTTGAGTCATCCAGAACTTTCCCCTGAATATACCCCGGCCCCATGGCCACCTGGGTGATCCGTATAGTCGCAGTTGCCGCGCCTTCGTTTCCTGCTACGTCATACGCTTTGGCCTGGAAGACCACTTCATCCCCGGCGGCAAGATCCGGTGAGAGGCGATAAGGCACAGTTTCGGCTGCGCTGATCGATGAGGATGTCCCGGACCAGATGGGAATGCCGTTGGCCCTGAGGTCAAGAAGTTTGAGATCCCTGTTGTCCGAGGCGTTGATGGAAATCTGGGCATTGGCTCCCGCCGCCGCTTCCGCCGGAGCGGAGAGGGTGACGGTCGGGGGAATGGTGTCGGGAACATTCAGGGAGAACTGTTTTGTATCGCTTCCCCCCCTGCCGTCGGAAACAGTTACAGATACCTGCCTGCTCCCGATGTCGGCAATGACCGGCATCCAGGAAAGAGCGCCTGTGGCGGAATTGATGGTCATCCCCGTAGGGCCGACTACGAGGGAGAAACTGAGAATGTCGCCGTCCGGGTCGCTTGCTGTGATGGCAGCGGTATAGGGTTGATCGACCTTTCCGGTTGGAAGCGTCTGGGTCGTGATTGCTGGAGGCCGATTGACTGTAACGCGGGTACTGGCAGGGGTACTCGGCGCCCCCTTGTCGTCGGTGACCACAAGGGTGAAGGTGTAGCTACCCGGTACAAGGGTGACGGTCGGTTTCTCTTCGTCGGACGGATCGGGATTGCCTGTCCAGGTGAACGTCGTTGCCGATCCATCCGGATCTCTGGAGGCGCTGCCGTCAAGCTGAACCGAGACCGAAGATTGTCCCGGCAGCAAGGTGATGGCCTGATCCGGGCCGACAGCAGCAACCGGCGGCTGATTGGCGGTGGGGAGGACGCCATAAGGGGTAACTACGTAGGTAAAGCTTACACCCGACTTGCGGACAAATTTGACGGAGAAGGTGGCTTTGGCTCCGGCAGCAAACTGACCGCCTGTGGCCTGGTTGCCGAGATCATAGTAGAAGCGGTTATAAGGTGATGAGGTGAGGCCACCCAGCGCTTCGGGCATGCTGACCGTTCCAGTCGGGTTGTTGATGGTAATGACCGCATGGAGGGGAATGAGCAGCGGCCCGGAGGAGGTATTGGTGAGGGTTATGTCCGCAGTACTGGTGATGTTCCGGGTAACCCGGTCGAGGGTGGAACGCTCGTTGGCATAGGTCACACTGACCTGGCTGCTGACATCAATCGGTGTGGGCGCGCTGTAACAATCGGCCCCGAATAATACCATCAAAAATAATGCAACAAGCGAATGGAGTTTTACCATTCCCCCGGAAGAATTACAGAATGATCGCATACGATCCCCCCCATTACCATGAAATATATGTTAATATTAAAAAAGCCGGAATTAGGTAAGGCCTTCATATAAAAGGCATAACCTGCATCCGGCTTTTATCCCTCCCCCAAGCGCAGAGAATCACATGCATGCTCTGTCAGCCACGTTTCGGAATTTATACATCAAATCTACTGAATGAGTTAGTTTGTCACGAGAAGTTCAGCCAGTGTAAATTATCTCGACAGATATCCATGGCGACAACATTGATGTACGCTATTTCTGTCTTCTCCTGTAAAGCAATCCAATCCCAGTCCCTATCCACACTAGAAGAAGGGTGGATGGTTCAGGGACCGCAGGCGCGTTTGCAGTGAGGTTCACATTGTCGATGTATGCCACCTCCCCGGATTGCTGGTTGAGGTCGAACAGGTCAAACAAGGGGAAAATCCACGTGTCCGCAGCACCGGTCGTGAACGTGAGGTGTAATCGATTCCAATCGGCTCCCAGTGGCGATGAGCCAATCACTCCATTATAAACGGTTGAGCTACTGGCGGAATTATCAAAGATCGCAAGTGCAGGCAACCCATAATCAAACGTGTTAGAAGTCCCAAAAAACAGAGTTCCCGCAAGCAGGTCTGAAAAAACCCCTCCCGTCACTGGCTGAATACCGGTGGAAAAATCAAAACTCAGCACATAACCTGACGACGACGCCACACTGATGCCTTGATATAGGGAGGCATAAGCATTCCGGTCGCTCAATTCAGCTGCGCCATTTACCACTGTGACATCCAGAGACGTCCATCCAGTCAAGCTATTGGAAAAATCACCATTGACAATTGGATACGCTTTCAAGTCCGAACTAAGCAGAATAATCGTGGCAAGGATGATTGGAACAGTTGTAAATTTAAACATGATATCCTCTGATAATAATGAATCATTTATTATCGTCTTTTAATGCAAAATCCATGCCAGCTGCTATCTATCAGGTTTTGTTATATATTGTTTTCTGCCAAAACAGCTTGTAAACTATTTCGACATCCTTTTCGCCAGGGATGAACTATCCGTAGAGACCAGGCCGTTTTTGCCGCTTTTCGGATGAATTTCGGTTATCCGTTGCTATTCAGTGTTGCTGCCAGGGCACTCCCACCCATTAATCCGGCATCATCTCCCAGCTCACCTTTTATAATCAATAAATCCGCAGCAATCTGTGGAAAACATCTCTGCCCCAGTTCAATACCAAGTTCAGGCAAGAACAGATCAAAACTGGCTGCAACACCACCTCCGATGATAACTGCTTCCAGATCAAGGGTATTAACCAATGACGCCAAGGCAGTGCCAAGCCAGCGCCCCATGCGCTGAAAAGCCTTCCGAGCGCCGGATTCCCCTTGCCTTGCCAGATTGGCAACTAATGAAGCATCCAGGCAATCTCCCAACTTATCTAACAGTTCCCCCGACAGAAGTTCCCGGGCGGTGCGCACAAGTGCCCCGGCAGACACATAACATTCAAGACAACCACGGTTACCGCACGGGCAAGGAAGACCTTCCGGCTCCACCGTCACATGGCCGAATTCTGCCGCAAAGCCACCTGCCCCGGTCCACAGCCGACCGTCTAGAATCAAACCACTCCCCAGTCCGGTTCCAATGGTAATCACCATAAATGATGAGAAACGTCGGCCTGCGCCAAAGGCCTGTTCACCAAGGGCAATCAAATTTGCATCATTGCCGCAGGCCGACGGATAACCGGTTTCTTCCTTCAGGAAGGCGGCCAGGTTAAAGCCGTCCAAGGGACGCATATTGACAGATGAATGAATGAGACCATCCCTACCAATCAATCCCGGCACGCCTACGCCGATACCTGTGATACACCCATTGCGCATAGCAGCGACTGTGCCCAACTCATTAATACCTGCCAAAAGACGTTTACAAAAACCGGAGCGCCCTTGTATGATACCACTTGTGGTACGGTTGCGATGCACAATAGCCCCTGAAGCGTTGACAAGGGCAAAACGCAGGTTAGTGCCACCGATATCGATGCCGATAGTAAAATATTCCATCCGTTTATTCCAGGTTCCTTATTTACCAGCCTTTATTATTGCAGCGATGCGGTCATAGGATTCCATCAGCCCTTCAGGAATAACCCGCACATCATCGACAACCGACATAAAGTTTGTATCACCGTTCCAGCGCGGCACAATATGTATGTGAAGATGTTCCTCAACCCCGGCTCCAGCCGCTTTCCCAAGATTAATGCCGATGTTAAATCCCTCTGGCCCGGCCACCTCTCGAAGTAGGGCGCATGATCTTCGCACAGCATGCATCAAGTCCAATAATTCATGATCATTCAAATCATTCATCTCTGCAGTATGCTTCAGTGGCGCCACCATAAGGTGTCCACAGGTGTAAGGATAGCGGTTTAACATAATCAGGGAGTATTCACACCTGGCCAGTACCAACCGCTCACGATCATCGTCACTCTCCATAGCATGGCAGAAAATACAACCAGTTTTATGATTTGCATTGGAGATATAGGTCATACGCCAGGGCGCCCAAATTCTTTCCATTGTTATCCCCTCCCTTTCTCTGAGATAGGTGTGTAAGAGCCATTGACAGTCCAACACGTCGGTTTTTCTACCTTAGGATCTGTAAAAAAATAACACGGCCATCTTGCATCTCATCTTCAGGCCATCTTTGACCGAACTTCAATCACCAAATCCTCAACGTAGCTCTGCTACGTCTGCGGTTTGCCTCAATCAGTTCAGCCAAATCTGACCCGAATCTGAGCGC
>Ga0265294_10004817_pt1 | contig 16687 bp, 11 predicted proteins | sample MunlanPumphouse3_FD_192504 | JGI IMG/M metagenome (GOLD analysis project Ga0265294, IMG submission 192504) | Groundwater microbial communities from a municipal landfill in Southern Ontario, Canada - Pumphouse #3 | ecosystem: Environmental > Aquatic > Deep subsurface > Groundwater | place...
TCTCGGCTAATAGCGCGTCGCGTTTTTCGAAGAGTGAAACTTTCTTGTTATTCATGCTTGTATTATAGAGCATGAATCATGCCCTATACAACAACAAACTAAAAAAAATCAAAATTAGAATTGCTGCTTGATGGCACCATCGAGTTGTGATATTATATGTGACTCAAATTGGAGATATTGATGTATAAAATGAGTTCATTTCTAGTTTTAATTATTTTAACTTGTAGTTTGTTCAGCTTTGCCGCCGTTGCCGCTGAAGAAGGCGGAAAGGTCAAAGTCTCCGTTTTACTCAAGGATGCTAATGAAATAATGGATGAGGCGCAAAAAACTTATGTTGATGGCGACTCGACTAAGGCGATTGAACTCTATCGCAAGGCCTTGGTGGAACTCCTTAAGATTGAGCGGCAATATCCGGAGCGGGTGACCTCCGCGGATTTCGCGCCATTGCGTTTTCGCAGAGCACTGTGTGAGACCGAGGTTGACCGCATTATGCTCGACACAGTTAACTCTTCGTCACGTTCGGTAGCGGTGACAGACACGCGTGAACTTGAACGCAAACGACGTGACCGGGCAGCTGAGGCTGCCACCAACAAACTTGCTAAAGTTTCGAAAAAACTCACCCCAAAAGGGAGTGACGGCAGGGCAATGGAAACCGAGCTGCCTGAGCCGGAGATTATCGATGCTCCCTCCAAGGGTTCCTTGGAAAAAACTTCGGCGGGAAAGCTCTCCGCTAAAGAAGTCAATCTGGCGGAGGAGCTGGAGTGGGCCAAGGATATGCTTTCAGTGGAAAAATACGACGAGGCCGAGAAATCTTTGATTTTGATCCTGCGCAGCGAGCCAGAGAGCTTTAAAGCACGTTATCTGATGGCGTTGACTCTCATGCGTCAGAATAAATTGACGGATGTCAGGATGATTTTAGAGGATCTGCTGGCAGATTTTGGACAGGATGAGGGAGTATTGCTCCTGGCGGCTGGCTTTTATACTGTGACGCAGCAATATGCGAAGGCTGTGGCGCTGCTCGACAAAGCACTCAAAGCAGCGCCGGAACGTCCGGATGGTTATATCAATATGGCCTGGCTTCTGTTGGAGATGAATCCAAAGCAACTGAATGATCCCGAGTTGTACTACCGGCGCTCAGTTGAGCTGGGCGGCAGTCGTGATAATGAGCTGGAAAAGCGGCTGGGAATCCGGCGGAATTAAAAGTTAAGCATATAGGAAATATTGGATGGAGCTCTCTCAGTTAATACAGCAATTTGATGTCAATGGCCGCCTTGTTACGGTCATGCCAACAGGCAACGGCAATGTCAATGACACCTACTTGGCGATTTTCAGAAATACCTTTGAAGAGCATCAGGTGATACTGCAACGGGTGAACAGCAATGTTTTTCCTGATCCCTGCCTTATCATGCGGAATTTGCGTTTGGTCACAGCGCATGTGCATGAAAAACTGGAGCAGGATTGTTGTCATGCTGATCGTATCTGGCAGATGCCGAAAATCATTCAGACCCGTGATGGCAAAGATTATTTAGCAGATGAAACCGGCGCGCTGTGGCGGGTGATCACCAAAATTCCTTCCGCGACCGCATTTGATGAGGCGCAGAGTCTGGAGCACGCACACGAGTGCGGAACTGTTCTGGGATATTTTCACTGGTTGCTCTCCGATCTTGCGCCAGAGACCATAGGTGACCCTTTGCCCGGGTTTCATATCACGCCACGCTATCTATCTGCCTATGATGAGGTGGTCGAGTGTGTGCCAGAGGCCAAAGCCCGTCTCTCCTCTTCCATGGAGGCGCGCCGTATGGCGGCGTTTATCAAGAAAAGGCGCGAGTTTGCGACTGTGCTGCAAAAAGCGCTGGTGTGCGGCGAGTTGAAAACACGTATGATGCACGGTGACCCCAAGGTCAATAATATCATGATTGATGACTTTACCGGCAAAGGCACGGCTATGATTGATCTGGACACCATCAGCCCCGGCCTGGTGCATTATGACTTTGGCGATGCCGTGCGTTCGATTTGTAATCCCGCTGGCGAGGAGGAGAGTGACCTGCGCAAAGTGGTGCTTGATCTGGAGTTGTGCGAGGCCTTCTGCAGCGGTTATCTTGAACAGGCGGAGAAGTTTTTGAGCGAGGCCTCAAAATTCTATCTCTTTGATTCAGTGCGGCTGATCACCTTTGAGCTTGGGTTGCGCTTTTTTCAAGATTATCTCGCGGGCAATATCTATTTTAAGACAACCTATCCAGGACAGAATCTGCATCGCGCCCGTGTTCAGTTTAAACTCTGTGAGTCCATCGAAGTACGCGAAAGTCTGCTGCGTAAACTACTAAAATAGCTTTCCCGTCGCGCGCAAGCCTTGCCGTTCGTGTAGTAGCCGCTCTACTTGTCGGGCATAGTTCCGCTTGCGGGACGACGCCTGATGAGCGGCATCGGTTGACGATGATGTGCGACGATAGCGGCTGACGATTAAAACCCACGCTCTTAAAAATCGTCGACCAGCATCGTCGCCGCTATCGTCAACCGGCGGCATTGCCGCCCTGGATAAGGATTGGGATTAAGATTAAGATAAGGATGTTTCTCCCTCCTAATCACAATCTTGATCGTAATCTTAATCAAACAGTGATGATTGCTACGATCAGGTGATCAACTCATAGGCAAGCCCGCCGCGCGGCTGCGCCGCGAAAAAACGATGGGGTAACTCGACGGTCAAACGCATCGGAGTCGGGGTCGGAATCGGTATCAAAGTGCGCGGAAATGATCTCCGGTATCCGGCTTATCCCTTGCTGCTTGCGCGGCACTTCCGGCTATAAGCTGCTTTTTGACCTGATGACCTGGTGACTCGGTGGCATTGTTTACTGAGGCGGCCTACGATTTCTATGCTGTCGAGTTTCAAGTTGCCCCCATTGTTTTTTCCGAATGCTGTCTCCTGTCCAGGCTCATTGGGTGGGTCATCAGGGTTGCTTCGTGCATGGTGTAGGCTTGAGCTTTGGCTCCGAATCTTGTTGTGCCATAGCGTCCAGAGTGCATCCTGCCATACATCTTTAAGAGCATACCCAGTAACATATCAGGGTAGGTTTCGGAGAGCCATACCAAAGCATCGGAAATTGGCAGGGCATCCGTAACCCTGTCGTCGAAATTATCGAGGCGAAGGTGGTCGTGCGCCGCAGTTGTGTTACTCGTATGCAGAGCGCGCGGACGGAGTGGCACATACCCTTGCAGAGTCAAGAGATAAGCGGACAAGGCCGAGTCGCTGAATAACCCCTGTTGCTGCCAGTTACAAAGACCCAGCCGCTGCGGGAGGCTCAGCTTCACAAGGCCTTGTTTGGCCGTCAATTCCAGCGCATACGAAGCCCCACGCGCCAGCGCGTTTTCCCGTCGTAATTCATCGTAGAGGGGCGCGATTTCACGGATACTTTCGCGAAAATCAACCACCACATCCCGCCGCAGGCGTCGCACCCTAGCCCAGCCCATAGTCACCACTGGCATTACGGCACCATCAATCTGGAAGCGCTCCCCGGCTGCTTTCAGTGTGCGTTCCATGCGGTCAAGGGCGGCATCCATCGCCTTTTCGGTGTCGATCATGTCGCGCAGGGGCACCAGATAGCGGGTCCACAGCCGGTTGATGATCTCATAGCGCTGTTTCGGGGGCACTCGCTCCTGGTTCGACTTCACGCGCACGGCAGTGGCGATGACCTCATCGCGATTGCGACGGGAGTCATGCCGCATGCGTTCCACATGTTCGGAGGAATCGTTGATGGCTCGCACCAGAAGGTCCCCGTCCATCTTTGCAATCGCCTCTCCCATCTCGGCCGCCATGCTGTCCATGGCCGTGAAGTAGCTTCGAATTACCTCCACGCTGGTCAGCCGGTATTCGCGTAGCAGACTACTCATCAACTCTGCAAAAGGGCGCGTCATCTCATATTGCGCGGTCGCGTGCGGGGCATGGTCAATGAAGCCCAGCTCGCGCAACCGCTCTGCAATATAGCTGGCCGAAGGGCTGCCCTCTTCACTAAACCGCCGGGCAGTCTGGAGAAGTTCCGTTTCGGTGATCCCATCCCGGTGCTGGTAAAGTTCGACCAGCAGCTCGTGATGATCAGCCGCAAACCGGAAGAATGTCTGTGGATTGATGATCGCCATAACAGGCTGCTACGTGCAGTATTAAATTAATCCTGTAATTCGCGAATGAAGATGTTGCGGAACTGCACAAGCGAGGGTGGGCTGGTCCAAACGCCATCTTTTTTGCTGCCGTGATGTTGCAGCGCGATTGGCCCGCTCTCAGGTAGCCCCGGGATAGTCACGCCAGGCAGAACCACTTTACCATTGAGTATCACCTTGACCGTGTTTCCTTTGACGGTGATCTCGAAGCGGTTCCATTTGCCGACAGGATTGTCGGCTTTGACAACCGGCACTGCGTCGGCACGCACCTCTGGCGGCATCTTTTGGTCGCGTCGCACACCATACATCTCGCCCGAGCCAACAGGCCAGCACCAGATGTTCACTTGATACTTGCCCATGCCCCGCAGGTAGATGCCTGAGTCTGAGTCAGGCATGGGGAGGGCGATTAGTTTGCCATCCGCCCCAACGGCTTCGCTGCCGTCAGGCAGGATTTGGCGGACGTTGGGGTTAACGAATGGTGTATCTTTGATGCGCCAATCAACGATCAATTCAAAGTTCTTGTAGGATTTTTCGCTCCATAGGTTCTTGTCACCTGCTGCCTCGCTCATGGCATCGTAATCAATCACCTCGTTCACAACTTTCCAATGGCCGTTGTCGCCCTGTGGAATCTTCCAGTTGCGCAGGTCCAGACCGGTGAACAACGGTATGAACCCCTCGGTTTCCAGTGCGATCTCATCTGGGCTGGGATTGGTGGAGGGTAGCTCTTTGATCTTTATATTACGAAATTGGCATTCAGAGCCCTCGGATTCCAGCATCAAATAGCCTTTGCGCGGTGAAGCGGCTTTGGCAATAGTCACCTCTTTGCCATTGACATGTAGAGAGATATCGCCGTTGTTAGCGATAACGCGGTAATGGTTCCACTCTGGAGAGGGCCGGGTGCGCTCTTCGGATGGGAAACTGCGCGATTTGTTTGGCGAGATCTTACCTGCCAAGGTCAGTTTTGCGCCGTTGACCGGAAAAACATCACCGTGCGTGGTGTACCACTCGTTCTTGCCCTTGGCACTGTATCCAGGATCCAGCACTTGGATCTCAATGCCGCGTGAAAAAGCCGAACCGCAGAATGGAAAACCATCGGCCCATATGAACAGACCAGAGTTGCCGCCGGGTTTCATGTGCCGCCACTCGAATTCGATCTCAAAGTTTTCATACATTTTGATTGTACGTATTGTGCCAATCGGCTTTCCTGTAGTGACCAGTAGACCATCGCGCACGAAAAATGTCTCGGGCGCGATATTACACGGGTGCCAACCTGTCAGGTCGGCACCGTTGAACATCGACACAAACCCATCAGCTTTAACCTGTATGGTAATAGAAACCAACGCAGATATGAGCAAAGCCATTAAACGATTCATTCTATTCTCCTTTTATTTTTTAGGTGATTTATAATTGTTCAAATTTCTGACTACCTGAGTAATTCTGTATGAGTGTCAAATATTACCGAATGGCTGTTGGACTGTCAATCACTTTGGGGTAGCTTGGAGATTAAAAAAAGATTTTGTAAGATCGGCGTTGACACAATGCAGTCGATATAGTAAATTAAACACACTTTTTTTGAACAGGAAAGAATTTTAATCCGGCGTAGCTCAGCGGTAGAGTAGGTGGCTGTTAACCACTTGGTCACTGGTTCGAATCCAGTCGCCGGAGCCATTTTAAATTTACGTATTGTTTTTGACAATGCGTATTTTTTTGTCTTAAATTAAAATTCTTACCGGCCTCATAAGCGACTATGAACGATATCCAGTATGTAGTATAATAAAATTCACTGTAATTTAGGTATTCAGGAGGCGGAATGAAAAAGACCAAAATTGGAATCAGCACGTGTTTAACTGGGGAGAAGGTGCGTTACGATGGGCAGGCTCAGCGTGACTCCTTTCTAATGGACAAATTGGGAAAATTTGTGGAGTACACTCCGGTTTGTCCTGAGTCGGAGTGCGGTCTATCCACCCCGCGTGAAGCGATGCGGCTGGTGGGAGATATCGCTAACCCGCAATTAATAACAATTAAAACCGGCCAGGATATTACACAGCAGATGAAGCGGTGGATTGAGCCAAGACTAAAAACTCTGGCCCAGGAGGAGCTGTGCGGTTTTGTCTTCAAGAGCAAGTCGCCGAGTTCCGGACTCTACCGGGTGAAGGTCTATCAAGGGCAGGGTGTGGCGCCAATCAAACAGGGGCGCGGCATTTTTGCGGCGGCCTATATCAAACGTTTTCCTGACACGCCCGTGGAAGAGGAGGGGCGCTTGAACGACCCTGCCCTGCGTGAGTGCTTTATCGACAAGGTTTGCGCCTTTACTTGCTTGCAGGAGCTTTGTTCGCAACCGTGTCTGAAGATGAAAGCTTTGACGGATTTTCACGCCGCGTTTAAGTATAACATCATGGCGCACAACCCTGCGGCGGTCGCTAAGCTTGGTCGGCTGCTCGCGGCTCCAGCCACCAATGTCAGAGAAATTGCCGCGGCTTACCGCACAGATTTAATGCAGGCGCTCAGCACCCCTGCGACCCGCAAAAAACATACCAATGCCCTTCAGCACATTAGTGGGTATTTCAAAAAGGATCTGACCGCGGTCGAGAAACAGGAGCTGCACCGCATCATCGCGGGCTACTATGATGAGCTTTATCCATTGCTCGCCCCTCTGGTTCTGCTGCGTCATTATGCAGTTATTTACGATAATGCGTATCTGCTGGGACAGTACTATCTCAACCCTGACCAGCTGCAGTTGAACTGCCGATTTTAGTATCATGATCGACCTTGCGCGCTTTTTCAACAAAGGTTTAAAAAGACAGGCTCTCTTTTAAATCGTCGGAGGGCGTTCGCTCTGCGCACGATTATTGCCATGCCGATTATCGTGGGACCAGCTGTGATGGACGTGCTCTTCACATGCCTGTTGCAAAATACCGCTCACATAGCGGTGTCGGCCGACGATGCTGTGCGACGATGTTGGTGGACGATTGGGATCATGCGGGAAATCGTCCACCAGCATCGTCGCCGCTATCGTAAACCGAAGGCAAAGCCGACCTCCGCGGCCAGCGCGCGAACCTAGGCTCTTACTCGAAGGGCAAGACATGTTGTTTTTAAAAACATGTAAATTCAGTCCACCGCATAGCGGCGGACATACTGAAAGCAACACAGTATATCCGCCGCTATGCGGTGGATGATTAAAAGAGGAGGGTTAGTTATGATCTGCGGCATGGATATTCTTCTGGAACAGCACTCCAAACTGCTGCAACGGCGTCGGATTGGATTGTTGAGTCATCAGGCAGCCTTAGTTGCGACAGGCGCAACCTCGGCGCAGGCCCTGCGTAAAAAAGTGGGGCAATCGCTCAAAGCGCTCTTTGGGCCGGAGCATGGCTTTATGGGGCAGGCACTGGCTGGTGAGGAAATCTTTTCTTCGATTCACCCGGAGTGGAAAATCCCGGTTCACTCACTGTATGGTGCGATGCGCGCGCCTTCGCCTGAGATGCTACATGGGCTGGATCTGGTGATCTGCGACCTGCAGGACCTTGGGGTGCGCTGCTACACCTATCTCGCGACCATGGCAAATATGCTGCGGGCCTGCCGAGAAGCGGGGGTTGCGATGATCGTGACCGACCGCCCCATTCCGCTGCCATTGATTGTTGACGGGGCGATGCCCCATCCCTCTTGCTTGAGTTTTGTGGCTCCTTGCAGCTTACCGATGGTTTACGGCATGACATCAGGAGAGACCGCGCTGTGGCTGAACCGGGAGAGTGCGGAGAGTGAAATGTTGCGGGTTATTACTATGCGTGAATGGCAGCGTTCCTGCTCAGTGATCAGCGGTAATCAGGGAGAGTTTGTGCCTCCATCTCCGTCTATTCAGAGTCGCGAGAGTGCTCTGGCCTATCCTGTCGCAGTTTTTAGTGAGGCCCTGCCTGGCATTGATTGCGGACGGGGTACTAATCTGGCCTTTCGCGTGATCGGGGCTCCCTGGCTGGAGCCGGAGAAGTTCTGCCAGCACCTCGCGCGCTTCAAGATTAAAGGGGTCTCTTTTCACCCTTACCGTTACACTGCGGCGGTTAAACCCTTGGCTGGCCGAGATCTGGGGGCAGTCCGGATCTCTGTCACAGATCCGGCGGTGTTTCGTCCGGTCGAATGCTCTTTGCTGTTGCTGCGTGAACTGGCGGAATGTTACGGTGCGCGGCGGGTATGGCAACATCAAGGGGTCAGAGCAAAGTGGTTTGATCAGCTCTATGGAGATCCCCAGGTGCGTCTGCAGTTGAAAGAGGGGGTAGCGTTGAAGAAGATTTTCACAGAATGGAGGAGCGACCGTAGCGCGTTTATGGAGGAGCGTAAGCGGGCCTTACTCTATTAGGCTCTTTGGAACGCGACTAGATCCGCGCCCTGCGCGGAGTGAAGAAGGGCGCGAGTGCGTAAGTTCGCGAATGCGAGAGTGTGCGAGTGAAGAGGCGCACAACGTAGGTCCGATTTCCAATCGGACATGGCCGGTTGAAAACCGGACCTACAAGAGGCCGGCTCCGCAGTCAATATGTGGTGCCCCGCAACTCGGTGTCGGCATCGGGGTCGGTATAGGCATCGTCGGCCAGCATCGGGTGTAGTAGCCGCTCTATGAGCGGCATGTGTCGCTCACAGAGCGACTACTACACTAAACCTCTGTGTCGCTCATAGAGCGACTACTACACTAAACCTCTGTGTCGCTCATAGAGCGACTACTACACTAAACCTCTGTGTCGCTCATAGAGCGACTACTACACTAAACCTCTGTGTCGCTCATAGAGCGACTACTACACTAAACCTCTGTGTCGCTCACAGAGCGACTACTACACTAAACCTCTGTGTCGCTCACAGAGCGACTACTATATTAGAGTTAGACGATTTCACAAACAGACAACTTTTCGCAAAGAACAATTACTTGTTTCTTCTAGTCGCCTAAGCGGAATAGCATTGCGGGAGTGAAGTTCTAAAGTTTAAGTGGAATTGAAAGTGATAATGAAGTAAAGCAGCCTTATACTGCCGTGTCACGGCGTAGCCTCTAGCTACGTAACACGTACTTCACATCTGGCTTGCCTGTTAAGTTGGCAAATGGTAGATTTAATACCCATTTAAACCCTTACTCGATGGGTAAGATCCAGCTGAACAGTTACCAGAAAAACACATAAGAAACAATTACGTAAGGTGTCATCAAATGAGAAAATGGAGTACAGAGGAAATTACCGCGATCGTCGAGGCTCTCGGCCCTTGCAACGGCATAACACCAGCCAACACGACGCGGGATGTTAATCTCCCCGGTACAACCGCTATTATCCAACTGTTGAATAAATTCGTCGCGATCATGTACCCTGGCTGCCATGCGGCCGCTCCGATTGCTTGCGGCGACTGTCGCCAGCATATTGAAGGTCTGCTGCGTGAGGTTCTGAATGATCTCTATGATCAGGTCTACCGCGCCTTCAACTACGTCTGCAAGAAAACCAAATGCGATAGCTGCCAGCAATGCCAGATAGATGCGGAAAACGCGGTTGCTACCCTGATGAATGATCTGCCAAATATCCGGCGGATGCTGCAGGAGGATATTCAGGCCGCCTACGAGGGAGACCCAGCTGCACATTCGCACATGGAGGTTGTGATGAGTTACCCTGGCATCCTGGCTGTGACCACACACCGTATTGCACACTCTCTTTACCGTAGTAAAGTGCCCCTTATTCCCCGTGTGATGAGCGAGCACGCTCACTCTAAGACCGGCATTGACATTCATCCCGGCGCGAATATCGGCCCGGGATTCTTTATCGACCACGGAACCGGCGTTGTCATCGGAGAAACATGCAATATCGGGTGTCATGTCAAGCTCTACCAGGGTGTCACCTTGGGCGCGTTAAGCTTTGACAAAGACGAAGAAGGCCATCTGATCAAAGGCAACAAGCGCCACCCCGATGTCGAGGACGACGTGATTATCTACGCCGGAGCGACGATTCTCGGTGGTAAAACTGTGATCGGCAAAGGTGCGGTGATCGGCGGTAATGTCTGGTTGATTCATTCAGTGCCCGCTGGAGCCAAGGTCTATAACAAGCAGCCCTCACCAGAGATCACAGGGGTATAGGGTCTAGGTCCGCGCCAGGCGCGGAGTGGAGATTTTGGATTTTAGATTTTGGATAATGGATAATGTTCTGGTGTCAAATGAGAGATGCATCAAGATCAGTCAATTGCGGGAGCTCTGTTTGCAGGCCATACTTGCCTGTAACTCGGCCATTTTGGCATAGTTTCGTGTCTATAACTTGGGGTCGGAGTCGGGGTCGGTATCGGAATCGACGGGCGAAAGGGATCGACTTGGCGACTTCACGACTTCCGGCTTCTATACTGCCGAGCTTTTTGTTAACCTATCGTTCTTTGCAGCGCACCCGCACCCTGACTTCTGACTCCTGACTTCTGACTCCTGACTTCTGACTTCTGACTCCTGACTTCTGACTTCTGACTTCTGACTTCTGAATTCATAATTCACAATTTTTCACTCCTCACCTTTAACCGGAGAAAACCAACATGCCACTTCTAAATAAAAGCTCGCAGCTCAATATCAATGTGCGTGATTACATCATTGAAAACTACACTCCCTATGATGGGGATGATTCTTTCCTGGCGCCCTCTTCCGAACGCACCAAAAAGCTATGGGAAAAAACCGCGGCGCTGCTGGCTGAGGAGCGTAGCCGTGGTGGGGTCTATGACATTGACGAAAACACCATCTCCACTATCTGCGCCTTTGAACCAGGTTATATCGACAAAGAGCTGGAGCAGATTGTCGGTGTCCAGACTGACCAGCCCCTCAAACGCGCCATCATGCCCTTTGGCGGCATTCGCACCGTGCGTAACTCTCTCAAGGCTTACGGACGCAGACTCCCGGACAATGTGGAAGAGATCTTTAAGTACCGCAAAACTCATAACGACGGCGTTTTCGATGCCTACTCGGATGAGATGAAATTGGCCCGCCGCAACGGCATTATCACCGGCCTGCCGGATGCCTATGGCCGCGGGCGCATCATCGGTGACTACCGCCGGGTTCCCCTCTATGGCCTCGACCCTTTAATTGCTCAAAAAGAGGCGGCCAAGGTCTGCCATGTATTTGATGCAATGGATCTGGAGGCCATCCAGCTGCGTGAGGAGATCTCCGAACAGAAACGCGCCTTGATGGAACTCAAAGAGATGGCCGCCACCTATGGCTATGATATCTCCGGGCCAGCGCAGGACACTCGCGAGGCACTTCAATGGCTGTACTTCGCCTATCTGGCAGCTGTCAAGGAGCAGAACGGCGCTGCCATGTCAATCGGACGGATCTCCACCTTCCTTGACATCTACGCTGAAAAAGATCTGGCTGGTGGCCGCTTTACAGAGGCGCGGATTCAGGAGCTGGTCGACCATTTTGTGATCAAATTACGGATTGTGCGTTTCCTGCGCACCCCGGCCTACGACGCGCTTTTCTCGGGCGACCCAACTTGGATCACCGAGGCTCTGGGAGGTGTCAGCGTGGATGGCCGGCACATGGTAACAAAAATGAGTTACCGGTTTCTACATACACTGACCAATCTGGGTCCTGCTCCTGAGCCCAATATGACCGTACTTTGGAGCCCGCGGCTGCCCGATAATTTTAAACAGTTCTGCGCCGGGCTCTCTATTAAAACCTCATCCATCCAATACGAGAACGATGAGCTGATGCGCGAGAAATTCGGCGATGACTACGGCATTGCCTGCTGTGTCTCCGCCATGCGGATCGGCAAACAGATGCAGTTCTTTGGCGCACGCGCCAACCTCGCCAAAGCCCTGCTCTACTGCATTAACGGAGGTAAGGACGAGATCACTGGCGATCAGGTCGGCCCGGAGATGGCACCGGTCACATCCGAGTACCTTGACTATGATGAGATCTGCCGCAAGTTTGACCAAATCTGCCGATGGCTTTCGCGCCTCTATATCAACACCCTTAACGTCATCCATTACATGCACGATAAATACAGCTATGAACGCATGCAGATGGCATTGCACGACGAGGATGTGATGCGCACCGCAGCCTGCGGGATCGCGGGCTTGTCTGTGGTGGCCGATAGCTTTGCTGCCATTAAATACGCCAAAGTCAAGCCTATCCGTAATGCGCAGGGGCTGGCAATCGACTTTGAAATTGAGGGCGACTATCCCAAATTCGGCAATAACGACTCGCGGGTGGATCAGATGGCAGTTGAGATTGTCAACTCCTTCATGCGCCGGCTCTCCCGCCACCGCACCTACCGCCAGGCGGTTGCGACACTTTCCATTCTGACCATCACCTCCAACGTGGTTTACGGCAAGGTCACGGGCCCCACGCCCGACGGACGTAAGAAGGGCGAGCCCTTTGCGCCGGGTGCCAACCCTATGCACGGACGCGACTCACATGGCTGCATTGCCGCTATGAAATCGGTCGCAAGGCTCCCCTACGAATACAGTCAGGACGGTATCTCATTCACCTTTTCGATTGTCCCAGAGGCATTGGGGCGCGAAACCGAGACCTGCCGGGAAAATCTCGTGACCCTGCTGGACAGCTATTTCATGGAGAAGGGCCATCACATGAATGTGAATGTGATCAAACGTGATATGCTGCTGGATGCTATGGAGCACCCGGAGAAATATCCGCAGCTGACCATTCGGGTCTCAGGCTATGCGGTGAACTTCATAAAACTGACCAGAGAACAGCAGCTGGATGTGATCAACCGCACTTTTCACCAGAAGTTCTAAAGCAGCTTCCCGCCGCAACAAAATGAGTTTGTGTAATATGCGAAAGTTATTCGCTCTCAGTGAAGGTTGACTTACATTCCACATCCCATAAGCGCCTGTTACAGCCCGATGATATCGCTGATATCATTGAAGGTCATCTTCTGGATCAGCGCTTCGTCGGAGGCGCTGATGGTGGCGTTGATCAGCGCTTGTTTGCGCCGCTGCATCTCCAGCACCTTTTCTTCAACGGTGTGTTCGGCGATCAGCTTGATGCTGTAAACCGTGCGTTTTTGTCCAATTCGATGGGCGCGGTCGGTGGCCTGATCCTCAGCGGCCGGATTCCACCAGGGGTCCATATGCACCACCATGTCGGCTCCGGTGAGATTGAGTCCCGTGCCACCAGCCTTGAGGCTGATCAGAAAAACCGGGATTGAGTTGTTCTCGTTAAATCGGCGGCACTCTGCCAGGCGGTCTTTGGTGGAGCCGTCGAGGTAGCAGCTGGGGATCTGGCGGCTATCAAGTTCTCTGCGTATGATTTTTAAGAAGGTGACAAACTGACTGAACACCAGAATGCGATGACCGCCGTCGATCGCCTCGTCCAGAATTTCGAGAAAGGCCTCGAGTTTGGATGAGGGGGTTTCATAGGCGCCAGGAGTGTGATGATCTTTCAGTAGATCGAGATGGCAGCTGGCTTGGCGCAGCCGCATCAGCATGGCCAGGATCTCAAAGCGGGAGCGCTCAAAGCCTTTGCTCTGAACCAGACCTTTGATCTTGAGCCGGGAGTCAGCGAGCAGTTCGTTGTAAACCCGTTGTTGATCAAGGGCGAGCGGGCAGAAGGCGATCTTGATAATCTTCTCGGGCAGATCTTTGGCAACATCGCACTTCAAACGCCGCAGGAGAAAGGGGTTGAGCATACGTCGCAGTTTCTGCTGCGCCAGCTCGCCCTCACGCTCGCCATTCGCGATCGGGGTTTCAAAATTAATCTTGAACTGTTCATACAAACCCAGATACTGCGGCATCAGGAAATCCATGATGGACCAGATGTCAGCGACCCCGTTCTCCAGCGGGGTGCCTGTCAGAACCACGCGGTTGATGGCATTGATCTGTTTGGCGGCAATCGCATTGCGGGTAGAGCGGTTTTTAATGTGCTGGGCTTCATCCAGAACAGCGGCGGAGAAGGTGAGTGCTTGATAAACATCAAGGTCGCGCCGGATGAGCGCGTAGGAGGTGATCACAATATCAGCCTCCGGGATTTTATCAAAAAGGGTGTGGCGTTCAGCACCGGAGAGGATCAGGCAGCGCATCTGCGGCACAAACTTCTCTGCCTCGCGGTACCAGTTTTCCACCAGCGAGGTGGGGCAGATAATCAGCGCTGGTTTTCCGCGCGCCTCGGGTGCTATGCGCTTGAGGTTCAGCCAAGTCAGGGTTTGCAGTGTTTTACCAAGGCCCATCTCATCGGCCAGTATGCCGTTAAAGCCCGACTCTTCGATGAATCGCAGCCAGTAGACACCCTCCTTTTGATAGGGGCGCAGCGTAGTCTCCAGTGCCCCCAGGCCGATTGCTTTGAAGCGGGCGTCAGTGGAGCGGTTGCGTCGGGCTGCCTCCTCGCGCCAGTCAGCGGGTTCCTCAACATCAATGCCATCCAGCGCCCGCAGCGAGGACTGCACAAAGGGGGCGTAAACCGCCGGCACCATAAAGTGGCCGACTTGCTGGCTCTCTTTGCTCTGACACTCCCGGAAGACCTCGCGCATGGACTCTACTGCGGCTGTGTCGAGCAGATGCGCCCCGCCGTTGACCTCCACAAAGGAGTCGCCGCAGTTGATGGCGCGCTGAATATCAGCTGGGTGGAGGTTGGGGTGGTCAAAGGTTTCGAATTCAAAGCCAACATCAAACCACTGCTCGTTTTTCTTGCTGATCTGGATCACCGGGGTGATGACCGGCAGGCTGTCGAAGATAGCCTCAAGTTTTTCGGAGAACGATATCTTCCAGCCAGCTCGTTTTAGAGCGGAGAAGCCGCTGCCAAAGAAATTAAGCACTTCGCGTAGTCCCACCATGGTGAGCGCGGGTTCACCTGGAATCTCCATGTTTGGGTGGCTGAAGCCGAGCTGCCGCAGCATGCGCAGCGCCTTGGCCTCCGCGATTGGGTTGCGGGTGTGGTAGCGCAGAATGTCGTCGGGGTCAGGCAGGGCAAAGCTGGCTTGGGTTTCAGGGGCGGTGGCATAGAAGGTGTGGCTCTGATAGGAGGCTTTGAGCGAGGCGCGCAGCGCCGCCTGGTTGCCTCTTAACAACAGTTCGAATGAAGGGGGGGCAGGCGAAAAGTCGAAGAGATCCGGTGTGACTTCCATCTCGAGCTGGGTCATCTTTTCAAGCACTGGGAGATCGCGGCGGAGGAAGTTAGCCACAAGCGGGCGCGGGATAATTTCATCCTGGCGATAGATGCTGTGGTAGGGGAGTGGGAGGATGTTCCTCATGGGCCAGATCTGGCCATCCAAGGCAACAGCACCGCGTTTGTTGCTTACAAGGTAGAGTGGGCGGCGGCGCTCGTCCGCCGCAGGCTCAGGCAGGAGTGAGTGCGGTGCGATTTTCAGGTCACCAGTTGTATGATCCAGGGAGAGCCTGAGATAGCTTTGAACATAGCTCTTCTGAACCTTAAGCACCTCAGCCTCGCCAGTGGTGAAGTTTTTGCCGCCGGCAATCTCCACTATATTAATAAAGTCAGCAGGGTTGAGCTGGATTGGATTGGCGGGCGGGCCTTCGCAGATATCCTCCAGGACGGAGAGTAGCACCTCATCCTGCTGCGAGAGCCGCAGTGTTGCGTCAGCGCGAATCTGGCCCGGGTGGTAGATTTCATCGTAGATCAAAAAGAAGATGGCAAGGTAGATGGCGTCCTGATGGAACTCAGCGGCCCAAGCAGCGGAGAGGGAGAGTTCGAGCGTGGCGGGAGTGCCGTCAGGCGAGCGTTGGATGTAGGTGGCGGGATCAATGGTGGCCAGGCGACGGTTACGGCGCTGCTCCTGCTGGTATTTCTCCTCGCGCATCGGATCCGAGCTGCGCAGCATGACGGAGATGCCCAGCGCGACAATGTGCGGACAGACCAATCCTTGGTTACGGTGGGTGTAGCAGGGGCAGAGGCTCTCCACCCCACCGCCCGTCAGCACGCGCAGCTGGGTGTGCAGGTCGGAGGCGGATTCACGGGCGATGACACCGGAGATCAGTTCATCGGAGATCTCCGCTTTTTTGACAGCTCCTTTTTTGACAAGGAACTCCGCCTGCTGGTAAACATGCTTGCCGCCCCATTGGATGAGCATGGTTTTAGTTAGTTTCGCTGGATTCATTGAGAGATTTTTTCCATATTACAGATGGCATTCTTTTTATTTTCCATCTCTAAATGATAGCATAATGAATCATAGAAATAGAAGAAAGGGTTTTATCATGAATCATCCCCGTTTTAAATCACTCAGCGAGCGGCTCGAAGAGCTGCGGCACAAAGCTGAACAGGGGGGTAATCACATCAATAGCGTTTGTAAAAGAGCTTTGCAAGCTTGCCAAAGAGCTGAGCGAGAACTCGACGTTCCCAGAGTTTCCCCCATTTTTTACCTCAACCTTTTTTACCTCAAAAAAGCAGCAACCTTTGTGAAACAGAAAACCGCTTCAGGGCACGAAAAAGCCCGTATTCATTGAGTCAAATCAACAAATACAGGCTTTAAAGTGGTAGCGGGGACCGGATTTGAACCGATGACCTTCAGGTTATGAGCCTGACGAGCTACCAAGCTGCTCCACCCCGCACTATAAATTCCGGTTCGTGGCGCGCCTCGCAGGA
>Ga0265294_10004819_pt1 | contig 16675 bp, 17 predicted proteins | sample MunlanPumphouse3_FD_192504 | JGI IMG/M metagenome (GOLD analysis project Ga0265294, IMG submission 192504) | Groundwater microbial communities from a municipal landfill in Southern Ontario, Canada - Pumphouse #3 | ecosystem: Environmental > Aquatic > Deep subsurface > Groundwater | place...
ATCTGCACCTGTATCTGTTTGGTTTCCAGGTCAGCTTCGTGGAGACAAGATCCTTAAACTCAATATTTATATCATCACTTGTCATCCCGGTATAACTCATATTATAATATAGGGTATTATCCTTTATCTTTTCACCTGCGAACTTCATTGTTATGTTGTACGACCTGTAACCACCAACATAATCCGTATCAACAAAAGAGTTTGCAGTGCCATCCAGAACAAACGTCTTGTCGGTCCCCCTGAAATCCTTAAACTTAATCTCATAACCCGCAACATCCAACTGTTCAAGTTCTGGTCTGTCCCACTCCAGCATGAAATAACCATCATTGGTAATACCATCTCTTACCCCAAGGTTAAAAGCATTATCCACAGGAACCAGGTGAAATGAAAATTCCCCCTCATAATATTCAGCATTCATGATATCGGCAAGACTCCCCGAATCAGTCTTAAGTCGAAAAGTAAACTTCAGAGTGTTTACACCATTCCTCAACAGCTGATTTTTATAAATCATTATATAATCACCCCCCGTCATATACTTAACCTCTCCGTTCAACATGACATCCTGACTAAGAACCCTCTTACCAGAGCTATTCAGAGTAAAGTAAATCTTAGTATCATCATAAATGTAGACAGGATCGTTTGGATTAAGACCGGCAAGGTCGAGTCCCACCATTATATCACCCGGCTTTTCGATATCGCGAAAAAACTCCTTATCACTTTCAAACTCACAGGAAACAAGCGTTGAGGCAATTAAAAACACTAAAGAACAATACGGTACCGGTTGAGATAGCCTTTTCATTCTTATCATAAAAACATTTATTAGTGCAGATTTTCAAAGGAAATATTATGCAGAAACAGGTGTTGTGTCAGTAGTTATTATATGGTAATCAATTAGATTGCGGAAGCGGGGGGATTCGAACCCCCGGTACAGTTACCCGTACGACAGTTTAGCAAACTGTTGGTTTCAGCCACTCACCCACACTTCCTTATGGTTATTTTGCTGAAATCGGATGCAAATATACATGTTTGTTTTCAACTTTTCAAAGAAAACATCCATTTTCAAACCGAATATTTATACTTTTGTTCGTTTAGGTAGATTTATTACAATTACTAGCTTGATGGAACAGCCAAAAAGAAACAAAAAAAGAACTAATATAATTCTGTTGACTGCAGGCATATTGCTGCTAATCATTATATCAGCAGGGATATATATCTATAATACAATCTTCGAGCCATTTGATCTCACCGAAACAGCTTACATTTACATCGATGAGGAGAAGGATTACAACTATGTAGTGAATCAACTGCAGGAAAAAACACAACTGCCAAACGAAAAAATCTTTCACCTGCTAGCCGACAGGATGAACTATCCAAACAGGATAAAAACAGGGCGCTATGCAATAGTTGACGGCATGACTATGCCTGATGTAATACGACTGTTGCGCTCAGGTGTGCAGGCACCTGTAAATCTCACGTTCAACAATATTCGCACAAAAGAAAACCTTGCAGGCCGCTTTTCTGATCAGCTGATGGCAGACAGTCTCTCAATAATAAATGTCCTTAACGACACTGCCGTAGCAGCAAGCTATGGCTTCAACAACCAAACCTTTGGCGCCATGTTTATCCCCAACACTTATGAAGTTTACTGGGACACAAGCGTTGAGAACCTTATTAGCAGAATGAAAAGAGAGTATGATGCATTCTGGAATGAACAGCGAAAAAGCAAAGCAGAGAAGCTTGGCCTTACACCTATGGAAGTATCAATACTCGCTTCCATAGTAGAAGAAGAAGCAACCTATACCGACGAATATTCGACTGTAGCCGGACTATATCTGAACCGTTTAGAAAAAGGCATGCGCCTCGAAGCAGACCCCACAGTAAAATATGCCGTGGGCGATCCCACACTGCGCAGAATCCTGTTCAAACATCTTGAAGTGGAATCTCCTTACAACACATACAAGAACGACGGTCTGCCACCCGGACCAATCAGGATACCATCTATAAAAGGGATTGATGCTGTATTGAATCCAACAGAACACAACTACCTGTTTATGTGTGCAAAAGATGACCTCTCGGGCCGACACAATTTTGCTGTCACTCATGCCGAACATGCAAGAAATGCAAGAGCTTACCAGAGGGCACTGAATGAGAGAGGGATATATTAAAAGATCTCCTGCCTCCATAATTTATCCAGAAAACTCAATACCGGATAAACCTCAATTTTATTCAATAAGCGAGGTTTTTTATCCATGGACACAATTATAAGTTTTGCATCAGGAAACTCCTCCGAAAAAGCCTTAAGACCTTTTGTATGATGAGACTGAACCTCCTCAGTCGATTTAATCTCTATCGCTACTTCCGCATTACCTAAAATTGCATCAACCTCATAACCTGAAGAAGTACGCCAATAAGTAACACCTTCAAGTGGTTTGCAATAACCCAAGTAGGCAATAATCTCCTGCATTATGAAATGCTCAAAAGCATGTCCAAATTCGGGTGAACCGGGATGCATATAAGTTCTCTTTAGTAGAAAATTAGCAACTCCAACATCAAAATAGTAAAACTTTGGTGATTTTATAACCCTCCGCTTTACTTTTCTAGTAAATGCTGGAATTGTATAACCTATAAGTGTTTCTTCCAAAATAGAAAAATACTCTTTCACGGTAGGCGAACTTACGCCACATTCAGATGCAATATTGTTATAGTTTACAATTTCACCATTGCTTAAAGCTGCAATCTCCATAAATCTTGAAAATGTACTTAAATTACGGGTGAGCGCTTCAGCCTTTATCTCTTCCTGCAAGTAATCGCCAACATAAGCATGCAGTCTATTTGTAGCATCAGCCACAAGATAATGACGAGGCAACATACCATTATTACACGCCCTAACTATATCGAAATCCGGTATTTCACTACTCACAAAAGGATAAAGATATTTCCTTACTGCCCTGCCACCCAATAAATTTGCTCCACTTCGACGCATTTTACGAGCGCTTGAACCACTCAAAACAAAACGGAGATTACGATTAGTTATCAGCCAATGAACTTCATCAAGTAATGAAGGTATTTTCTGAATTTCATCAATAATCACCAGTTCGTTTTCCGGAAGCAAGTTTAGCTCTTCACGCAGAAGAGACGGGCGACGATTATATCTCTCAAACTCATCCGACTTTAGTAAATCCACATAGAAGGTATCGGGAAAAATCATTTTAAGTAAAGTACTTTTCCCTGTCTGTCTGGCTCCCCACAGGAAAACTGAATCATTTTCTACATCACTGAGATTAATTTTTCTTGATAACATTGTGACAACTGATATTAGCACACATTATTTACACACAAATATATAACAATTATATGTAAATATAAAGTATCACTTTATTTTCACATGTATTTCTAAAGCACGACTTTACTTTTGCATGAATCAACTGATAGGTTCACAATAAAAAAGCGACCCAAAGGCCGCTTTAAAGTTGTTGTTGGTATCAAAGATACTGAATTCTGAAAGCAATTCACAACATCATGGCACACTATTTGCAAACCTCTTATCATAAATCGAATTTATAAATATAGAACAAAGTATGAGTTTTTTAAATATAGCACAAAATAGATATACTACAAAGAAATATGATCCGAACAGGAAGATTGATGAAGAGACTGTTGAGAAGCTGAAAGAGATTATCAGATTGAGTCCATCATCGATTAATAGCCAGCCATGGAAGTTTACCTTTGTTTCTGATGAGAATATAAAAAGCAAGTTGTCGGAATTCTCATATAACAACAAGCAGAAGGTTAGGGATGCAAGCCATTTAGTGGTATTTAGCATGGTAAAGGATGTGGATACTTTTGAAAATCGCAAGCTGAATTTACTGCCTGAAGGCGCTACTACATACTATAACCGAGTGCTAAAGCCAAAAGGCGATGAGCAGATAATGTCGTGGCTGAAGTCACAGGTGTATCTGTCGTTAGGGTTTTTTCTTAGTGCTGCTGCAAGCATTGGCATTGACTCTACTCCAATGGAAGGAATAAGTACTGATGAGTATGATGCTATTTTAGAGGATAATGAATACAAGACTTTGTTTGCTGTTGCAATTGGTTATCGTGACAAAGATGATTCCAATCAGCCCTCTCAGAAACCCAAGTTTCGTTTGGATAGGGATAAAGTAATCAGAACTATAAAATAATATTTTCTCTCCCGCTCCTTTTATGCTTGATCTCTATCACTTTTCCCAGGTGATAGACAATATTCCAGAAACAGTAGTTACCGTTTTTGCAAGGTTTGAACTCATCATCTATCATATTGAAGCGGATAGGGTATCCATTTTTCTGTAATGCAGGCTGGAAGGTGATATCTTCTATTTCTACAATAAGGATATCACGCTCTCCGTCAGCACCGACGGCAAGGCTCAGAAATTTGTATTCAACGGGTAAATAGGGATAAATACCGTTGTTGTAGATATAGATTTCACTAACGGGGTCACCAGGTAGCAGACTCTCGTTGTAATAGAGTCTGGTATGTCCATCTTCGTGCCAGGTAAGGAGATACTTTTTGTAGGTTGTATCCTTAATCTCCCGTCCTACAGATTTGATTTTCCCGGATATGATGTCATTAAAGTGAGCCTGATTTATTGTCAGGCAAAGCGTATTGTCTTTTATAGGTTTCATAGTTTTCCAAATTACGCTCATTAAAAAATATGACCTGAAAAAACGGGACAGCACAGACAAATATAAACATACTTTTGGAATATTTTCCAAATATTTATATATATTTTTCTCTCTCGGGAGACTTATGGTATTAGGTAATGTTGGGAGATAAATATTGTCTTCTCAACTCACAACTTTCTCTTTATCCTGGGGAATTATCAGATTAAGAATCACACCGATAAGTGCTGATAACCCGATGCCTGTCATGCTGATATTGCCTATCTGCAAAACAGCACCACCAATGCCGGTTGTGAGAATAAGCGATACAATTATCAGGTTGCGGGTATTACTCATATCTGTTTTATTAGTTATCATGTTGTTGATACCTGTTGCTGCTATCATACCAAACAGAAGGAGCATTATACCACCAAGAACGGCTCCGGGTATCGACTTGAGAAAAGCACTAACTTTTCCTATCATAGAGAAAACGATTCCCGTGACAGCTGCAATACGTATTACTGCAGGATCAGTCACTTTTGTAAGTATCATAGCTCCGGTTACTTCAGAGTAGGTTGTAACTGGCGGACCACCAATAATTCCTGCTACTATACATGCTAAACCGTCGCCAAGCATTGTGCGATGGAGTCCCGGTTTTTTCACAAAATCTTTACCTGCAACCTGACTCACTGTATATATATCGCCCACGTGCTCTATTACAGGGGCTATTGCAACAGGAATCATGAACAGAATGGCTCCCCACGAAAACTCAGGCTTCTCAAATCGAGGCAGACTAAACCAAGCAGCTTCTGCTATTCCGGTGAGATCAACTCTCCCTAACAACATTGCAGCTATATAGCCAACAATAATTCCTGCAAATATGGGGATGAGCTTCAGAAAACCTTTGGCAAACAGGCTCACGACTATAGCGGTTGTTAATGATATAACAGCCAGCAACCAGTCCTCTTGTGCCATATTTACCCCTGTGCCGGCGAGTGAGAGTCCGATAAGCATAATCACCGGACCGATTACAACAGGAGGGAAAAGTCGCTTGATAAGTTTTACGCCCTGCCATTTGACAAGTGCACTCATAAGAAAATATACAACTCCTACTGCTGCTATTCCGGAGAGGGTCCCGGCCAGACCGTACAGTTCAGTAGCTTTAACTATAGGAGCTATAAAAGCAAAACTACTGCCTAAGAAAACAGGGACTATACCTTTTGTTACAAGGTGAAAGATTAATGTGCCTATACCTGCGGTGAACAGAGCTGTGGAAGGATCGAGTCCTACCAAGAGAGGTACTAATACTGTTGCTCCGAAAGCAACAAATAGAAATTGCACTCCTACAACAGTTTTATATAATGGAGTGAGATGTTTGTTTTCCATTCAATTGTTAAAATCTTGTTTTGGATGCAAAGATAATACTCTTAAAGTAATTTATCAGGATACTTTTATTGATTTTCTTAATTTATTCGCTCTAATACTGAATTCATTTTCCTTGCCAAATTCAAAAAGCCTGCCCACTTCTCCATTACATACTTTGCATTTGCCATACACCATTACATCATTAAATTTTGTAAGATAAATCTCTTCAATATCGATACCTTTTTGTGCAAAGCCTCTGCAGTGAAGGCAATATACATTATTTGAGACTATGCTTTTGAAAAATTCTTTATCAGATTCGTCAAGCAAAACTGCCAATTGAAACTGATTGATCTTTATTCCAGATTGCTTACTCATAAAAATTGTTTTACAGTACCCTCCTAACTATCGGATTTTAAGTTTAAAGCACAAATATAAATGATATATTTTAATATATATTATATTTTGGAGAATATTATATAAAAAAGACAGTAAAGTGTATCGAGGAGAGTTAAGAGCCAACCGTTTGTGTTATATTTAATGAGATTTAATTGTAAAAAATAACACCAAATAGAATGAAATACGGGATTATAAAAAACTAAAAAACGGGCGTTGAAAATTCAACGTCCGTTCTTAATTAATTCCTCTTTATAATACTTAAAAGATGCCTCTTAAATCATCCAGAGTGAAATTCATCGCTTCTATAAATCCGTTTTCATCGATTAAGTAATTACGGAAACCACGATTCAGTTTAAAATCATAATAAAGTTCTGAATCTGCTCCATTAACTTCACAAAATTGTGAATTTTTGTCGAGGTTATCCATTTCAAACGTTCTCTCTATAACATCTTTGTTAATATCGAAACTAACAGAGAGAAATGTGATGTCTGCATTGTTCATCTTAAGATAATTATGCAGCAAAACATTTGTTGCTCTGGATTGGGCGTCATAAGGTGCCCAGAAGTTAACCACGACTTTTTTGCCTTTAAAATCACTCAGGTTGTATGTATCGCCATCCAAATCCGTTAAAACAATATCAGGTATTATTTCTCCCGGATAATAACCTATTGATGGAGCAGCGTCCTTTACAGAACCTGATGATAGAGCAAGTGAAAAAATTGCTATAAGGCAAAAGTTCACGTACTTCATATAAAATAATTTTGGTTAGTAAATAGGTCTGCAGTGCTTCACGCAGTTGCTAAACCTCTTATTTATAACGACTTTTCGCTAAAAGTCTGTTTTTGTAACGGGCAAAAGTATGTCATTTTTTTGTAATATCGAATTTTTAGGATAAAAAGTTTCATTCTAAATGTTAAATTTCTACACAACCAAGTATTACTTAGCTGATAATATGTCACTTTCAAACAATCCACTGATTATGATTGTCGTATTTGTATATCAACATGACAAAGGTGCATTAAACATACTGACAGACTGCTGTGTTAATGTCTGACTGTGAAAAATGACTCAATTGCTTCAATAGATGTATCTTTCAGTACCACATTTTTATCTTTATCCAGCAAATAAAGAGTGGGGATAGCTTTAATATCATATAATTTCTTTTGTGTGATCTGCATACCCTTATCATAGCCGTGTACCCAGTTTGATGGCATCTGAGGCAAATGAGCCAGCCATTCGCCAAGATCTTCATCGGGATAAAGAGTGAGAATAGTGAGCATGGTACGTGTCGGACTATTTAAAGATAAAGCGTCATTGAGAGGCTTGGAGTTGTCAAGTTGGGCTGTTACCGCTTCACATGTAGGGCAACCGGGATTGGAGAACATCAGAAGTATATATTCACTTTGCAGATCATACAGATAGGATGTCTGACCGGATGCCACTGTATAACTGAAGTTGTTAGCCCTGTCACCTACCCTGTTTTTCATTGCCATATCAAGCTGAAACTCGTAAACAGACTTTCTTTCATCACTCAGAACTGACGACCCGGTTATCTCATTTAAAACGGGAATATAAAACTCCTCATTGCGAAACGGTGAATTTGGATCATAGAAATATTTTTCAAATAGCGATACAAAATGCATGTACATTTCTTTATATGCTTCTGCATTGCCAAGTGTTTTTATGAGCGATTCACCTGCAATCTCCTGTGGAACATAGTTCAGGATATTTATATAATCAACAAATGCTTGTTCAGTAATTTCAGGACGCATTATAAGGTCTGTATCACTAAAGTCAAACCTATCCCAATAGTGCATCACAAGGAATTTAGCACGTTCATCTGTATCGGTAAGTGATTCAGGCATATCAGGCAGAACAAACGTATCGGAGACAACAGTTTGGGCAGGTGCCGAAGTCTCAAGCACAGGCAATTCGTGTTGCGCTGACTGGGATTTCTTGCCTGAAGAGCAAGATATTGCAGATAATATAACGATCAGTACAATAATCGATAATAATGAAAGAATATTTCTCATAATACTAAATGCTAATTTTTACTTCTATCCGTAAAGATAAGAAAACCGTAGAAAAAACCGATATTTTTAGTACATTTGTATTTTTACATCTCATCCAATTCATTCATGGATACTTTTATTGTTTCTGCAAGAAAATACAGACCTTCCACTTTTAAAAGTGTTGTTGGCCAAGAGGCTCTCACAACAACACTGAAGAATGCCATTGCCGGGAATAAGCTTGCTCATGCATATCTTTTCAGCGGACCACGCGGTGTAGGTAAAACTACCTGTGCCCGCATTTTCGCGAAAACTATCAATTGCCTCGACCTTACACCTGATAATGAATCATGTAATAAATGTGAGTCGTGCGTAGCTTTTAATCAACAGCGCTCATATAACATTCATGAGCTTGATGCTGCCTCTAACAACGGAGTTGATGATATTCGCTCATTAATAGATCAGGTACGTATCCCCCCGCAGATAGGGAAGTATAAAGTTTATATCATTGATGAGGTCCACATGCTATCACAAGCGGCGTTCAACTCATTTCTGAAAACACTGGAGGAGCCGCCTGCGCATGCCATATTCATACTTGCAACCACAGAGAAGCATAAAATTATTCCAACAATCCTGTCGCGTTGTCAGGTTTATGATTTCAACCGTATAAATATTGCTGATATTGTTGAACATCTGCTGTATGTTGCACAGCAGGAAGGTGTGACGACAGAGCCCGAAGCATTGAATGTAATTGCTCAGAAAGCTGACGGCGGTATGCGTGATGCATTATCTATATTTGATCAGACAGCCAGTTATACTCAAGGAAATATTACATACAAAGCGGTTATCGAGAATCTGAATGTACTTGATTATGAATATTATTTCAAACTAACCGACGCAATTCTTGACGGCAGTGTAGTGGAGTGCCTGCTCATTCTGAATGATATACTAAACCGTGGTTTTGAGGGTCAGTATATTATCAGCGGTGTAGCTTCTCATTTCCGAGACCTTCTGGTATGCAAAGACTCTAAGACTGCTACCCTATTTGAGGTTGGCGCTTCAATAAGAGATCAATATATCGAAACTGCAAAACGGTGTAGTAATGAGTTTCTCTATAAAGCGATTGAAATTGCCAATGAATGTGACCTCAACTATAGGATAAGTAAAAACAGGCGTTTATTGCTTGAACTAACACTCATAAAGCTATGTCAGTTGCAGGAAAGTCCTAAAGAAAAAGAGGAAAAAAAAAGTTCAATAAAAACAATTGAGATTCCTGCTGCTGAAAAAAAAACTAAAATCGATTCATCCGAGAAAGTAGAAGTTGATTCGGAAGACAAAAAAAAGCCTGGACACGAAAAAGAAATAGATAGGCAATCTAATCATGATGAGAAGTCCCGGACAAATACAAAGACGACCGTTCAATCTGCAGAACCTTCATTTAAACAAAACAGGAAGCTTGAAATTCAAACTGAAGACTCATCAAGTGAATCAGTTTCAATAAACAAACAAAAAAAACCTTCTCTAAACGGGATGGGTGTATCTCTTTCATCATTCAGAATTAAGGATGAGGAAAAAAAAGAAGAAAAGAAAGAGAGTACTACCATAAACGGCAACAACTCATTCACTGAAAAGGAGTTGATTGCAGCTTGGAATGAGTATGCCGATAACCTTTTAAAGGAGCCATTGCTTAAAAACACAATGACTCTCTATCAGCCCAAATTGATCAGTGATGTTATTTTTGAGGTAGAGGTTAATACTGAAATAAACAAAGAGTATCTGACAAGCAACAGTTTATCAATTCTCACATTCTTGAGGAGCAGTGTGAAAAATGATGACTTAACTATGACCATAAAGATTGCTGAAGGTAATGCGATAAAAAAGCCTCTTACATCAAGAGAAATATTTGATGAAATGTCAGATAACAACCAGTCACTTCAGAGGTTATCTGATGAATTAGGACTTGAACTGAACTGATTCTAATCTAATCTAAACAATACAGGGTCAGTGATGAAACAGATGCACTTTATTTTACTGATTATCATTCTTCTTTTATCATGCAACGAGGGCAAAGGTGATAAACGACAAATGATAAATCCTAAGGCACCTGCTATTATAACATTACCACCTGACACATTGACTCCTGAGGCCATTCTTCCTGACACTATAATCGATGCTGATTACACTTTTGAAGAGGCTACAAAAGACTCCGGCGCACCTGAAAGTATTATAAACAGTCTGGAACTGGTGGATGTTTTTTATATTTCTACTGACGGTAAGATTCACAAAGGACAGATCGTTACAAACAAACTTATCGCTGACAATATAAAAGAGATATTCAGGTTTATGCTTGATGAGGATTTTATAATAGAAAAAGCTATTCCTATTGCAAGATATGAATGGAATGACAGTCTCTCAATGGCGGACAACAACAGTTACAGTTTTTGCTACAGAAATATATCCTACTCAAAACATGCCGAAGGGATGGCAATTGACATAAACCCTATGTTTAATCCACTTATCTGGAAATACTCAGACAAGCCCAATGAACCTTTGGGAGCAGTATCGGACACAACTGTAAACGGCACACTATACCCCAATCACCCTGTAGTAAATGAATTCCGAAGATTAGGTTTCAGATGGGGGCACAACTTCACTAAATACCATGACGATCATCATTTCGAAAAAAGATGATTATACAGCCATACATTAATAATATATTACCACGTTATAGTATTTTTTCGCTAAAGAAAGTAATAATCCTGAGAAAAACCTGTATTACCTGTATGCCCAGTTTTCACTGTCAAGATTCCTATAATTTATTGCTTCTGCAAGATGAATAGATTTTATGTTTTCGCTTTGATCTATATCAGCAATTGTACGCGAAACTTTAAGTATTCTATCGTATGCCCTTGCTGAAAGAGAACGTCGTTCCATGGCAGCTTTCAAAAGCTTCAACCCTGCCGGATCAGGCTCAGCAAATCGATGAAGCATCCTGCTCGTCATCTGAGCATTACAGTGAACACCCTTCACTTTTCTGAATCTTTGTTTCTGTATCTCACGCGCTTTAATTACTCTGTTTCTGATATCCTCACTCTTTTCAGAAGCAGCTTTGCTTGATATTTTATCGAATGGTACAGGTACAATCTCAATCTGTATATCTATTCTGTCAAGTAGAGGACCGGATATTTTATTAAGGTACTTCAGTACAGATCCACTTGAACATACACACTCCCTGTCAGGATGGTTGTGGTAGCCACAAGGGCAAGGATTCATTGCTGCAACAAGCATAAACCCGGCAGGATATTTAACGCTGTATTTTGATCTGGAAATAGTTATCTCTCTGTCCTCCAAAGGCTGACGCAATACCTCAAGAACGCTCCTGTTGAATTCAGGCAGCTCATCCAGAAACAGTACACCGTTGTGTGCCAGACTTATCTCACCTGGCTGAGGAGAAGCACCACCTCCAACCATAGCAACATTACTGATAGAGTGATGTGGCGTTTGAAACGGGCGTGTAAACATAAGCGAGGAATTTAAATCTGTTCTGCCTGCTACACTGTGTATTTTAGTTGTCTCAAGTGCCTCATCGATTGTAAACGGCGGGAGTATTGAAGGAACCCTCTTAGCCATCATAGATTTACCAGAACCCGGAGGACCAACCATTATAATATTATGTCCACCCGCAGCTGCCACTTCAATTGCGCGTTTAACATTCTCCTGTCCTTTAACATCAGAAAAGTCAAGTTCGTAATTTGAAATATTGTTTCTGAATTCCTTGTCAAGGTCAACTCTTGTAATTTCAGGCAGTTTGACATCATTGAAGAAGTCAACCACTTCAAGAATATTGCTTACACCATACACATCAAGACCTTCTACAACGGCAGCCTCTTTTGCATTTTGCAGAGGAAGTATTAATCCTTTAAAGCCATTCTCCTTTGCCATTATTGCTATTGGCAGTGCGCCTCTTAATGGCAGAATTGTACCATCAAGCGACAGTTCACCCATAATTAAATAATCACACAGCTTATCAGTTTTCACAGATTCGGAAGCAGCAAGGACTCCTATAGCCAGCGGAAGGTCATAAGCAGAACCCTCTTTTCGGATATCGGCAGGTGCCATGTTAATAACAATCTGTTTACGTGGGAACTTCAGTCCGTTTACCTCAAGAGCTGAAACAATACGTTCGTGACTCTCTTTTACTGAAGTATCCGGTAACCCAACAAGGAGAAACCGGATACCTCTGGAGCAGTTTACTTCAATAGTGATTAGAGTTGCGTCTATCCCTTGAACAGCTGCCCCAAATACTTTGACCAGCATCTGTTACAGTTTATCTTATTTAATATATTATTGTTTAATTATCAATCGATTTCCTGACCACTTCTGCCACTTCCTGTGCGGGAACATTCCTCTCCATTATTGTTCCATCAGTACGGACAAGTATGTTAAATGGTATATACTGAACATTTAACAGATCTACAATATCTGATCCCCAGCTTCTTTTTTCAGGTATTATGGTCCAGGTTACTGAATCGTGAGAGGGGTAATCTATAGGATAAATATCAGAATCAATATAAACGGAAACAAACTGAACACTGTCGCTGTTCAACTGCTCATACTCATTTTTGAGTAGATCAATAGTCTCACGCGACTCAACTCCTGAAGTAGATATAAATGAAAGAAGCAGATATTTCCCTTTGTAATCATAAGAACTTATAGTATCACCCTCATAATCTTTTAACTGAAAATAGGGAAGTTGAGCACCTTCGGCAGTACGATTCAGCTTTTCGGAATAAGAATACAACCGGTTTGCTATCCTTGACTGTTTAACATCTCCCTGCATATACCCCAAAACTCTTTCAAGTGCCTGGGGAGAGTCGCTGTTCATAAAGAAGTTACTAATAAGGATTAGGCTGGATATCTTTGTAGGATTCTCTTTTATAAACTCTTCAGCTTTTAAAGTTAACTCATGATTCAGAAGATTCAGGTTGGCAACATCATCATTTATGGACAGTGAATTCACATTCGCGGTATCCGATACACGATCTTTATTCAAATTAATAATCAATTGCCCACGTTGCTTTAACAGATCCTGATTTAGACTCTTGAATGTTGTAAGATCATCGTTTATTTCATTTCCATTTACCCTTATTAAATCAGGAAGCAAAGCATCACCGTTAACTTTCAGTTTCTGACCTTTATCAGCGAAAACTATGGCAGCACTCTCATAATTATTCATGTAAAGAGAGAAAGTAGTTAACGTATCAATATTTACATTATATGAAAAACCACCTTTATTATTTACCGGAATTGTATCAATCACAAGCGTGTCAGATGATAGGTATGTAGCAAGAAGATATGGATAGTCAATATTAGAAATTTTTCCTTTTATGACTGTCTCATCACCCTTACTGCACGATATTGCAAAAAGCATTGAGATACAAATAATTATGCTGACACAGAGTTTAGACATTTTTCTTTTCCTGTTTCGTAATTTTTCAATCAAAATTTTTGTAAGCTGCAAAGGTATTATATTCTCTCAAATATTCAAAGTTTTTCACAATTTTTTATTTGTTTTTTATTTTACTCTTTCAATCCTGTTAAATTATTGAAGAACATAAGAAAATAGTTAGCTTTGCATTGTTAAAAAAACATCTTATGTATTTCTCGATTATAATTCCTGTTTACAATCGCCCCGATGAATTGGATGAACTTCTTTTGAGTCTCTGTAAGCAGACTTATCATCACTTCGAAGTTATAATTGTGGAGGATGGCTCTGAACTTAAAAGTGATAAAGTTGTCAGTAAATATTATGACAGACTATCAATAAACTATTTAGAAAAGCCCAATTCAGGTCCCGGTCTAAGCAGAAATGCAGGAGCCGAACAAGCACAATATGACTGGTTGATCTTCTTTGACTCAGATTGTATTATTCCAGAACATTATCTCGAAAACGTAGCTACACACCTATCTAATAGTAAAACAGATGCGTATGGCGGTCCTGATGCTGCTTTACCAAGCTTCTCAACCACACAAAAAGCAATTAATTATTCTATGACCTCTTTTTTCACTACAGGTGGAATAAGAGGGAGTAAAAAATCAATGGACAAATTCCATCCCAGAAGCTTCAACCTCGGTGTAACGAAAAAAGCTTTTAATTCAATAGAGGGATATGGCAAAATGAGATTTGGGGAAGATATTGATTTCAGTCTGCGTTTGTTAAATGCAGGATATAAAACAGCACTAATTACTGATGCTTTTGTTTATCACAAAAGAAGGTCAACCTTCCGTCAGTTTTTCAAGCAAGTATATAATTCGGGTATAGCCAGAATTAATCTGCACCTTTTACACCCGGGTTCACTAAAACTGGTTCATACTTTACCTGCCTGCTTTGTAATTGGCATGGCCTCTGTATTAATATTGTCTCTTTTTTACCCTCTCCTGCTTTTGCTCCCTTTAGCCTACTCTCTAATTGTTTTTATTGACTCATTATTAATAAACAAATCAATCAGTGTAGCCCTTTACAGTATTGCAGCGTCGTGGATTCAGCTCATCGGTTACGGAACAGGATTTCTATCAGCCGTTTGGAGACGACTAATTCTTAAAAAAGGGGAATTCAAAGCATTTGAGAAAAAATTCTACAAGTAAATCCTATGGATAATATCACTTAAGTTATCTCTGAAAATCTTGTTCACTATATTTTCTCTCCATAAGCCAGATCACCTGCATCACCAATTCCCGGAACGATATATGAGGATTCGTTAAGTCCCGGATCAATTGCTGCTGCCCAGATAGTAGTTTTCTCTTCAGGGAAATGCTCTTTGCAATAGTCAATAGCCTGCTGACTTGCAATAATTGTTGCCACATGAATTTTAGAGGGAATTCCTTTTGTCAGCAAAGCTCTGTACGTAAGTTCCATACTGCTCCCGGTTGCAAGCATCGGGTCAGTAAGAATTAATGTTTTCCCTTCAATTGAAGGTGAAGCTATATATTCTATATGAATATCAAATGTCTGATGACCTGTCTCTTTATATTTTCTGTATGCAGAAACAAATGCATTTTCAGCACCATCGAAATAATTAAGCATACCGTGATGAAAAGGCAGACCCGCTCTCAGAATTGTAGCTATCACTATTTCCTCATCCGGGATATTTGCTTCTGCAACATCAAGTGGAGTGTTAACATGTATTGTTTTATAGGCCAACAGCTTACTGATTTCATAAGCCATTATTTCACCAATCCTCTCAATATTTCTGCGAAAACGAAGCCTGTCGTTCTGGATAGTTATATCTCTTATTTCGCGAAGATAGAGACTGATTAGCGAATTTTGCTCCGAAAAGTTAATTATTTGCATAGGAATATATATTTTTCGGAGAACAAAGGTACAATTTTTCAACCTTTATCTAAACAATTACACCGTTTTTTTGTTGAATTAGAGGTTCGGAGAAGAAAAAACCATCAATTAAAGAAATATTTCTTTAATTCCTTTTCAAAATAAAATAATTTGTATATTTTTGTACTGTTGTTTTAGGTTTTAAAGCGCAAACAAGTTTTATACGATCATAAACATTAAACCCAAATTATTAAGATGGCAAATTTAGATTTAAGCAAGTACGGAATTGTGGGAGATTTTGAAATCGTTCATAATCCCACCTACGAGACTCTCTTTCAAGATGAGATGAATCCTGCAAATGAAGGTTTCGAAAAAGCTAAGTTAACAAAGAGTGGTGCTACTGCTGTTTACACAGGTAAATTCACCGGTCGTTCTCCAAAAGACAAATACTTTGTAAAGGATGACGTAACAAAAGACACACTATGGTGGGATGGCACAATCAACCGCCCATGTTCAAAAGAAGCATTCAACTATTGCAAGGGACGTGTAACTGATCAGCTTTCTACAGCAAAGAAACTTTATGTTGTTGATACATTCTGCGGTACTAACGAAGATACCCGCATGAAAGTTCGCTTCATTATGGAAGTTGCATGGCAGGCTCATTTTGTTACTAATATGTTTATCCGTCCTTCTCATTACGAACTTGCTCATTACGGAGAGCCTGATTTCGTTACCTTAAACGGATCTAAAACAACTAACGACAAATGGCAGGAGCACGGATTAAATTCTGAAAACTTCACGCTGTTTGACCTAACAGATAAAATGCAGGTTATTGGTGGTACATGGTACGGCGGCGAAATGAAAAAAGGTATTTTCGCACTAATGAACTACTACCTGCCATTGCGCGGTATCGCTTCTATGCACTGCTCTGCAAACG
>Ga0265294_10004821_pt1 | contig 16672 bp, 11 predicted proteins | sample MunlanPumphouse3_FD_192504 | JGI IMG/M metagenome (GOLD analysis project Ga0265294, IMG submission 192504) | Groundwater microbial communities from a municipal landfill in Southern Ontario, Canada - Pumphouse #3 | ecosystem: Environmental > Aquatic > Deep subsurface > Groundwater | place...
TGACAGAGCCTGCAATGAAAAACTCAAATCCATTACTTCAGCCGGATGGCCATCACCGGCGGCCAGGTTTACCAGCCTGCCTTCGGCCAGCAGGTAAAGCCGACGCCCATCAGCCATGACAAATTCTTCGATATTATTCTTCAGTACCCGGGTGCTGACGGCCAGGCTATTTAAATCCCCTTTACTAATTTCTACATCAAAATGACCGGCGTTAGCCATAATGGCATTATCCTTCATTACTTCCATATGCTCTTTGCGAATGACATTAACATTACCGGTAACAGTAATAAAAATGTCTCCCCGGCGAGAAGCTTCAGCCATGGGCATTACCTTGAAACCATCCATAATAGCTTCGTTGGCCTTAATAGGGTCTATTTCCGTAACAATCACCCGGGCTCCCAGGCCCTTGGCGCGCAGGGAAACTCCTTTACCACACCAGCCATAACCCACCACTACCACATCTTTACCTGCTGCCACCAGGTTAGTGGTGCGATTAATTCCATCCCAAACCGATTGACCGGTACCATAGCGATTGTCAAACAGGTATTTCATATAAGCATCGTTAACTGCCATCATAGGAAAGAGCAGGGCCTGGTCATTATCCATTGATTTGAGGCGGATAATCCCGGTGGTTGTTTCTTCACAGCCACCGATAATTTTTTTGGCTTGCTGGGGACGATCTTTATGCAGAGTGGAAACCACATCGGCGCCATCATCAATTATGGCGTCAGGCTGGCAATCCAGCATTAACTGCATAAAATGTTCATATTCTTCCGTACTCTCACCATGAATAGCAAAAACGGTAATTCCTGAGTCAACCAGAGCAGCTACCACGTCATCCTGAGTGGATAAAGGGTTGCTGGCACAGGCAACTACATCTGCCCCGGCGGCTTGCAGGGTTTGCAGGAGATAACCGGTTTTAGCTTCCAGATGGAGGCAACAGGCTATAGTTTTATTGGCCAGGGGACGGGTTTTTTCAAAATCTTTGCGCAGGATATTTAATACCGGCATGTATTGTTGTACCCATTCTAATTTCTTGTAGCCATATGGTGCGAGTGATAGATCCTTAATAATTGACTGTCTACCAGGAATTTCTTTTGAAGCAATATTCATTCAATAACCCCCATATTTAAAATGCTAAATGGTAAACTTATTGTACATATAGAACATTATAGCAAAAAAACGTACAATGAAAATCGATTATCTGTTAGAATTATTTAATAAACGGTTATTTAAATGAGGGAATATTTTTGAAAGTTCTATTATTTAGTTGGGAATACCCTCCCCATATGTTTGGGGGATTGGGGCAGCATGTTTTCGACCTGAGCCGTTTCATGGTAAAACAGGGAGCTGAAATACATATTATAACTCCACGAGTTGAGAATTACCCCGATTACCAGGAGGAAAACGGGGTGCATATTCATAGAGTGGGCAGTTCCTACCTGGAGGGGGAAAACTTTAAATCCTGGACCTTCAGGTTTAATAGTGATGCCATTCGGGAAGCGGTTAATATAAACACTCGCATTGGGGGGTTTGACGTTATTCATGCCCATGATTGGCTGGTAGCTTATGCCGGTCGGGCGGTTACCAAAATATTTGAAATTCCCCTGGTTACTACCATCCATGCTACTGAACATGGGCGTAACCTGGGGCTACATAACCGTATGCAAATGGAAATAAATGAAATAGAAAAAAACCTGGCCCTGGAGGCCGACCGGGTTATATGCTGCAGTCAATACATGCAGGATGAGATTGCCTCATTGTTTGGGCGTCCCCGGGATGATATTGTTATTATTCCCAACGGGGTTGACCCCGATATTTTTTTACCTATGCCTGAGAAATCCAGGTTTAGTATTAGTGAAGAAGATAAAGTTATCGTATTCCTGGGTCGGTTGGTACCGGAAAAGGGGGTCTGGTATCTGCTTAACAGTTTTCCTCAAATACTGGCAGAAATACCGCAGGCTCGTCTGTATATCGGGGGAAAAGGGCCTTTGTTAGGTGAACTAAAAAGGCTTACACAGAAATTAGGGCTGGAAGACAAAGTTGTATTTACCGGATTTATTTATCATGAAGAGCGTAATTATATTTATCACCAGGCTCGGGTAGCAGTATTTCCTAGTCTGTACGAACCCTTTGGTATAGTAGCACTTGAAGCTATGGCCACCAATACCCCTGTTATTGTAGGGGATGTGGGTGGATTGGCGGATATAGTGGAAGATGGGGTTACCGGTTTGAAGATTGCTCCAGCTAATGAGGAAGAACTGGTCACAGCTATTACCCGGGTACTGAACGATGAAAACATAGCAGACAACCTTTGCCGTAATGCCGGTGAAATGATTGCTTCAGTATATAACTGGGAGGTTATCGCCCGGTCTACTATCAGGATTTATGAACAGGTTTTAGAACAAAAGGGGAAAAAGATATTTAATTTTAATTAGTTTCTGGTCTTCTAATCTACGTACATTTAGTGGAGGAAGGGTGGGGCCAGGTGAGTTCAAAAATATTGCTGGTTTTACATAGCCATATTCCCTATGTCAAAAGGCAGGGAAGATGGCCATTTGGTGAGGTATGGCTGTTTGAAGCCATAGCTGAGACTTATATCCCTCTCATACAGACCTGGAATCGTTTAAAGGATGCAGGTATTAATAATGCCCTATCATTTAGTTTCAGTCCCACTCTATTGGAGCAGCTCAGCTCCACCTATATACAGCATGAGTTTATTACCTATCTGCAAGAACGTGAAGTCCTGGCCCTGGAAGATGAACGCTATTACATGTCCCGGGGGGAAAAAGATATTGCCCGGATGGCGTCTTTTTACCGGCGTTTTTACCGTGATACCCGTCGCGATTTCATAGTTGAGTTTGATAAGGATATTGTGGGAGCCATAAAAAGAGTGCAGGATGAGGGTGAGGTTGAAATTATAACCACTGCTGCTACCCATGCCTACCTGCCTTTGCTGGATTCCTCCGGTTTGGAGTACCAGGTGAAATGGGGTAAAAGGGTATATGAGCATTATTTTGACCGTGAGCCTCAGGGGTTTTGGTTACCCGAATGTGGGTATTTTCATGGTATAGAGGATATCCTTATTGAGAATGGTTTTAAATATTTTTACGTTGATAGCCATGCTATTGAAGGAGGTAAACCGATAGAGGTCTTCAGTGAGGGAGGCGATGAAGCAGAAGTGGAAATTGCTACCTTTGCTCGCACTGGCTTGAGTACCTACCGGCCCTACCGCATTAAAGACAAAGATATAACTGTTTATGGCCGTAATTCCATGGTGAGTCACCAGGTCTGGTCGGCTGACTATGGTTACCCCGGGGATCCGGACTACCGGGAGTTTCACAAACAGGACCAGCGTTCCGGTTTTAAATACTGGAAGGTTACCAATCACAGGACCCTAGAGGGTAAACAGGTATACAATCTTGAACAAGCTGCTCTACGGGCAAAACAGCATGCGGTTCATTTCGTGAAAAGCCTGGAAGAAAACAGCCGCGAAGCCAGGAAACTGGGATTTACAACCCCATCCATAGTAGGTTGTTATGATACGGAACTCTTTGGCCACTGGTGGTGGGAAGGAGTAAGCTGGCTGGAAGAGGTAATAAAGGAGATAGATCTAAGCAGCGAATTGGAATTGGCTCTGCCTTATCAGGTGGGACCGGCCAAACATGAAGCTCAGGTTTTTGAATCCTCCTGGGGTATGGGAGGAAAACATTATGTCTGGGATAATAACGAGACGGCATGGATGTGGGAGATTATTAAAAAAGCGGGCAAGGAATATGAAGCCCTGAAAATATATGCTGATGGCAGCGATATCCACACGCTGGCAGTATGCCAGGCCCTCAAGGAGTTAATGCTTATCCAGAGTAGTGACTGGTTGTTTATGGTAAGCAATAATCTTACCCGCGATTATGCGATGAAGCGCTTTTTTGAACATTATACCAAGCTATTGCGGCTTAGTAACTGTTTACGCAGCAATAAAACAGATGATGAATTTGCTAAATGGCTGCATCGGATTCAGCATGAGGATGATTTTTTTAACCAAATTTCACCAGGAGGTTTAATATGAAAGGTCATATTGCATTTTGTCCCCATTTTCACCAGCCTCATTTTCAGTTGCAAAAAACCCGAGAGGAAGCTTACAGCAATTCTTATTTACCCTGGCTAAAACTACTCCAGGATGCTGTAAATCTGGATTCTTTTTATATTAACCTGCATTTTTCCGGACCTTTTCTCTATTGGATTAGGGATCAGAAAAAAGAATACCTGGACCTATTTAACTCGATGATGGCCAGTGGCAAAATCGGTATAATCGGCGGATTGGCGGATGAGCCTTTTATTCAATTATCTACCCGGGTGGATGATTACCTTTATCAGCTTAAGCAATATGACCAACTGCTGCAGGAAACTATAGGGATAAAGGCATCTGAATGGCAGGGTATTCACCTGGTTGAACGGGAATGCGGTGAAAGTGTACTTCGGGAGATTACCCGGGCGGCATCATTAATTCAGGCACCGGCTATTTATTACCTGGACGTGGAGACTTTTTACCAGGAACATTTCTCCTATCCGGGTTCGGATAGCGATTATTGCCTGAAACATTTTGGCTTTAACGACCCGGTATCTATAACTACCATTAGCCATATTCCAGAGCAGATGCTTTTCTTTCCCCTGCGTGATGAGATAGGGGGGCAGGCTTTTCATGTTATGCCTATACATAGCCAGTTTCGCTATCAGCTTTTAAAAAGACAGGGGTTTACTGCTGGTGATACCGTAAGGATTAAACCAACCCACTACTATTTTTATATCAAAGACGCCCTGGAAAATGCTTATCAAATGATTAAAAGCTATGGACGGGATATAGAACCGCTCCTGCTTATTTTCGAAGATGCGGAGAAATTTGGCCAGTGGAGCAAAGACCCCGAAGGTGATCGGGAATGGTTATTAGAGTTTTTCCGTCTGGTAGATAATGACCCTGATATTAGTTTTACCGGGCTTAAAAGCTACCTTAAGTCCCAGGGTTATTTAGATAGCTATCCCGTTGCCAGTAGTCGCAGCTATATTGAGTGGGAGAATTGGACAGCGAAGAGGGGAATAAGGGGAGTGACATACGGAGATGAAAGGCTGCGGCGGGTAATTTGCCGCCTGCGCGATGTGGAAGCATTGCAGGAATGCCTGGAAAAATTAATTCTGCAGTCTTTTCGCCAGAGACTGGGGATTGAACTTCCTGCCCCTATGGACGATATAATACAGCGGTCTTTGCTGGAAGGTGCTGAAAGGTATGAATTCATATCATATATACTCCAGCAATACTATGAACCTCAGTTTAAAGAGGACTATGAACTACTTAACCGGGTTAGAAATCTGCTTTACCAGGAAGACCCTAAATGGGCTAGTCGCCATCCGGTTTATGGTTCATCACCCTATTATGACGTCCAGGGTTTGGCCTATATGGAAATGGTGATAAAAATATTAAATTCTCGGCTGGAGATGATTAATGCCGGCGATTTCAAGCCTGCAGCGGTCAGAGATTGGGATTATGATGGTAAAAACGAGGTATTTCTGGAGAATGAAGAACAAACTCTAGTTTTAGATAGTGAAGGCGGCTGTATCAGCTACCATCATGTTCTGGCTCCATCTATTAAGAACGATTACTCTGCCATGCGCGAGATTATTGCTGGCGATTTGAGCACCATTAAAGCTTATAATTCTGTTTTCCGCTATTCCTACCCCCTGGTATTTACGGAGACCGACAGCAGTATAAGCTGCCAGTTTTACGAAGAAGGGGGACGGCGTGAACGCTGTCGTAATTCTCTGCGTTGTGAAGTTTTAATCGAGAGTAATAACGAACTATTTAGCCTGGGCGATTTTGATCTGGGAACCTATACTATAGATGAAGAGCCTGACCACGATTTCAATCAGGGGGTAAAAATGAGTTGTTCCCAGACTATAGATATTATGGATAACATGCCTTTAAAAATAGACATAGAAAAGGAATTCTGGTTAAAGGAGGGATCTTTACAGGTAAGTATCAAGGCCCGATGTCATGGAGGGGAGAAATTTAACCTGATTTTGGCTCCACAATTGGTAACTTCGGCCACACCTTCAGATGAGGTGGAGTTCAGGCCCCGGGCAGGCCTGGGTCTAATCTCTACGTTAGCTGAAGAGCGAAGTGAGTGTTATGTACAGGATTTATCCCGGAGTACAGAGGACGGATTGGAGTTTTATAACCAGAAAACCATAGTTAAACGGCCGGAACGAATGGACTACATATACCAGATTCGCAGCGGTGATGGTAATTGTTTTTACAATCGCTTAAGCTTGAACCTGGAATCAAATAACTCTTTGCCTTATCTGTATATTGAACCGGCCGTAAAACATTACTATAAAAATTACGTTTTCCCTGAGCAAAGCCGACTGGGTTATCACAGTTCAGGCTTGATGATTAGACCCGCTATACTTTTTCAGGATGGTGAAGCGGCCTGTAAAATAAGCATAAGCTGGGAGATGGAGACTGATTTTCAGGAAGAGGATTACGAGCAGTTCATCTGGCTGGCAGGTGGAAACAACCCCGATCTGGGGCCGGCATAATAAAAAGGGGGTTATATAATGATTTTGGAGCAATTTTTTAATTACTATTTTCAATCCATAGATGAGGATGTTTTAGAACAGTACCGTAAACTCCTTCCCGGCACTACTGATTTGGCCGGAACTTATGCCGGGCTGTTTTCCCGTAGTGATGAAGAGGCAATCGCCTTCCTGCTTGATTTTCATGATATTACCGCTCGTTTGCGCCAGGAAAAACCGGAACAGGCTATTCTCTTTAATGTACATAATAATGTCTGTTTTCCTTTTTTCATGGAATATATCTGGAAAGTAATTAGCGAAGAAGAACGGCTAAAAATTCAGGAGGCTTCTGGCAGCCAGGATATTCAGGAGATAACTACCAGGCTGCAGGAAGATTTGGCCCTGCGTAATTGGTTCCGACAGGCAATTGGCTCTTCTTTAAGCCAGCAGGATCTTTTTACCCTGAATGAAATTGTTGCCCTGCAGAATTTTTCTTCCGGGGGGGAGTACTCCTTTTTAAAATACGTTTACCCCCTGGTGCAAAAGATGCAGGGGCGGGTTTTGGATGCTGGCTGTGGAGCAGGTTTTGCCACTCTGGTAATGAGCCAGTTTCTTACGGTACATTCTGTAGACGCCTGCAAGGCCAGGTTAGAAAGGGCTATGGCTCTCTCCTTTATGATGAAAAAGGGAGAGAAAAAGACCTTTCCCCGGGTTATCAGCTTGATTGAGGAAGAGCTGGGAACTATGGCGGTACAATGTGAATTTCCCAGTGCTGAGGATCTGCTGGCGGGTACATCACGGGAAGTAACCTTTACCGAAGGCAGTATTGACAGCCTGCCCTACCAGGAAGAATATTTTGATAGTATAAACTGTCTGGATGTTTTGGAACATACCTATTCACCTGAAGAAATAGTAAAAGAATTTGGCCGCGTGCTTAAACCCGGGGGAAGGGTATTTATCACTGCCCCTACCCGTTACGGAGAAGTGGAGCAGCGCATCTGGGAAAGCATAGAAGGAACTATTTTCCCGGCTATGCTGCATATGCATCATTTTGACCCGCAATCACTGACCGCGATGTTTGAGCGCAATGGGTTTAAACAGGTGGAAGTGGTACCTTTTGACTTCATGAGCTGGGAAGAGTTTCTGGAGATTGGCGAAAAATCTCCAGCCCGGGAACTGGTTGAAGAACTGCGAGCTCATCCATTTGAAGAGGTGGCATTACAGTTATTTGCGGTATATGAGAAGAAATGATTGATTCTGGTAATAGATAGGGAAATTCACGCGGATTACGCCGATTATGCATGATTTACGCGGATTCATTAAAATATAATTTAGAATAGAGTATCTTCGCCTCTATTTTCATTCTTCGAGTTTAGAACTTGATTTAATAGTCACATTATTCTACGTCCCAAACTTTAGGAGGATTGGTAGTATGAAGCCGGGAGTAGAAATTTAGCTGGTTCAGGGTGATATAGCTAATCAATCGGATATTACAGCTATAGTAAATGCTGCCAATGCCCAGTTGCGCTCTTAATTCTTAATTCTTAATTCTTAATTCATATTAGCGCCATTCTTCATACCAGGAGTAGTTGACCAGGGGAACACCATAATCACGCGCATCCCGGTTATTATAGAAATTGCCGGTACCGTAATAAACATCGAACCAGTAAGGAGAATTGGGCCACAACCCGTAGTTGACATCGCCGGTATCCATAACCTTAAGGGTTTTAAATTCCTGACCCTGAACCTTGATAGGTTTTTCCAGGTAAACTACCGTACCAAAGGGCAGTATTGGTTCCCGCGGGTCACCACCAGAGGTTACCGGATAGCGAGGATGGACGGCAATACCACCAATAAAATATCCTTTACCGTTGGCTGCCACCGGTGCGCCAGGTTCTTCAGTATAAGCAGTTGATTTCTGGTCTTTGACGGAAAACTGAATATACCATTTGCCTTCTGCCGGTTTAGGTGCCGGTTGGGGCGAACGCTGGGGAGGTTTCTTTAAGGTAAGAGTTAATAATAGAGCAAGAGCAATAATGATTAATACTGCTGCTGCAGCCAGTAAACGCATACGTTCCTTACTTAGTTGCATAACCTGTCCTCCTTCTACCTTTAATTTGTGTAGTCGGAGGCGTTTTTATGTGGGACAGGGGGACAGGTCCCCTGTCCCCCTGTTGATGATAATGGACCGCTATAGAAGGGAGATGCATCAAGTGGTTAGATATTTCCACTTGTTATTATGGAAAAACTTTTTTATGACTTTCTTTTATCCTTTACCATTCTATTGTGGTTTTTAGGGGTTAGAAATGGGCCCCTGAATAAGGGATTTATATTTTTTTTAGACGTAGTATTATTTATATGTTCGGTTTTTCTTGCCATTAAATATTGCATAAAATTCTGGCATCTGTTAAAGAAACTGTTTAAATAAACAGGGGACAGAGGGACAGGTCCCTTGTCCCACACTGTCCCGGGCCTGCCGATTTATAAGCGGTGAATGAAAAAGCCGCTGCGCAGCTTGGGTTCAAACCAGGTGGATTTGGGGGGCATTATTTTATCGGCATCAGCTATGGCCATTAGTTCCTGAATCCTGGTGGGGTACATAGAAAAGGCCACTTTCATATCAGTATGAACTCGCCTCTCCAGTTCTTTTAATCCCCTGATACCACCGACAAAATCAATACGTTTATCTGTCCGGGGGTCCTTGATGCCCAGAATAGGGTTCAGGAGATTATCCTGCAGGATAGAAACATCTAAACTGGCTACCGGATCACTTTCATTGAAACTTCCCGATAAAGCCTGTAGACGATACCATTTACCATCCAGGTACATGCCGAAGTCATGCGTTTGCTGAGGTTGGTATGGTTCCGGATTATTATGGGGCTGAATAGTAAATTTCTCCTGCACCTGGTTCAAAAACTCCGGTACTGTTAGACTGTTCAAATCCTTTACTACCCGGTTATAGTCCATGATATGCAAATCCTCATCAGGAAAAATAACCGCCAGGAAATAATTATATTCTTCATTTCCACTATAGTCAGGATTCTGCTGCCGCCGCATCTGGCCTACATTTACAGCGGAAGCACAGCGGTGATGCCCATCGGCAATGTAAAGATAATCAATCCCAGTAAATAGAGATTGCAGCTTGCTTATAACCACATCATCGTCAATACACCATATAATATGGGCTACACCATCCTCGGAAATAATGTCATACAAAGGAGGCTTTGCCGTCCAGGAGTTGACTATTTTTGTAATCTCAGTTTGAGCGCGGTAAGTTAAAAAAATAGGACCAGTTTGAGCATTGCAATGATCCACATGGCGAGTGCGGTCCTGTTCCTTATCCTTGCGGGTATGTTCGTGTTTTTTAATTATATTGTTAAGGTAATCATCGATGGCAGCGCAGGCCACGATGCCAGTCTGGGAACGACCTTGCATAATCTGCCGGTAAATATAGAGACTGGGCTGGGGATCTTCCTGCAGAACTCCTTTTTTTATCATCTGCTCCAGGTTCTCCCGGGCCTTATCATATACCTGCTGGTCATAAAGGCCTATGCCTGGTTCTAAATCTATTTCCGCCTTATCTACGTGCAGGAAAGAATAAGGATTATCCTTTACCATTTCCCGGGCTTCTTCACTATCCATAACATCATAGGGAAGGGCGGCTACTTTAGCTGCTAGCTTCGGTACCGGGCGCATAGCTTTAAAGGGTCGAATAATGGCCATAACAACATCCTCCTGAAAATGAATTAGAAGTGGACTTAACTAGAAAATAGAATTTTTTTGACACTGAATACACTGATTTTTTATGAATAACACTGACTTTTTTAAAATTTTTTTGACGTACCCATAGGGAACACGGATACTCCCTATGGCCGTTATTAAGGGAGCAGATGAACGCAGATTTTTATGATTAACGCTATGACAGGTTAATTTAGTTTAAGAATATCATTTATATTATCTATCAATTCTTTAACTTCTTCCAGGGTACAATCTGCCATATGGGCAATGCGGAAGGTTTTATCCTTAAGCTTGCCATAACCATTGGAAATCTGATAACCCCTGGCTCCCAGCTCACGGTTTAAAGCTGCTACATCTATATTGCGGGTATTTTTCATCGTGGTCAGGGTGTTGGACAGGTAGCGTTCATCGGCAAAGAGGGCAAAATATTCCCGAGCCCATTGCCGTACATATTCAGCCATATCTATATGGCGGGCAAAACGTTGTTCCAGACCTTCAGCCAGTATACAATCCAACTGGTAATCCAGGGCAAACATATGAGATAAAGAAGGTGTAGATGGATACTGGTAGTCTTTCTTTTGAATATAATTATAAAGTGATAAGAGATCCAGGTAATAGCCCCGGCAGGGAACCTCCTGGGCCCGTTCTATAGCTTTACCGGAGAAAGTACATAGGGCCATTCCCGGCGGCAGCCCCAGAGCCTTCTGGGTGGAGGTTATACATATGTCTAGCCCCATCCGGTCCACCTCAATTTTAGAACCGCCGGCGGAACTTACTGCATCCAGGCAAAAAACTACGTCAGGATAATTTTTAACTACACCTGCAATAGTTTCCAGCGGATTCATTAGCCCGGTAGAGGTTTCGTTATGGGTTATGGTTATCAGGTCATATTTCCCGGTTGAAAGTACTTCATCAATCATTTCTGGAGTAATTGCAGTACCCCAGTCAACTTCAAAAAGGTCAGCAGGGACATTGTTGCTTTGGGCCATTTCATACCACCTGACCCCAAATGCTCCTACTGCAAATACGGCTGCTCTTTTTAAAGTACAGGAGCGCACTGCTCCTTCCATGAGTCCACTACCGGAACTGGTCGATAACAGTATAGCCTCTTTGGTATATAAGATGTCCTGCAATTTACTGCTGATTCGTTTCTGTAGCTCGGAAGCATCTTTACTCCGGTGACCAATCATCGGGGTAGCCATCTTTTCCAGTACCGCTGGTTTTACTTCTACCGGTCCGGGAATAAATAGTTTTTTGTGCACTTTTCTTACCTCCAGATAACATTGCGTATCATTTGCTATTTATCAAACATTGTAGCAGTATATCAACTATTATTACAATGTTGCTCATAAAAAAGGTATGGAGGAAGTTTAAAAAACAAATTGGTACTGCCCCCACTATAACCAAAAATTATAGATATATGGGTGTTATCTTATGATATAATTTAGAAAAACGGTGGGGGAGAGCTTTATTTGCAGGTTATTAACCAGGGTGTTGAAGAAGAGTTATTTAACTATCTGGTTCATTCTATAGAGATGACACCATATTACCAGCTACTGGGGGTTAAAATCAGGTTATTAGGGCCTGGTTTAGCCGACCTGGAAGTAGAGGTGTCTCACCAGCATACTAACCCCCTGGGGGCCGTTCACGGAGGTCTGTATATGTCCCTGGCTGATGCAGCTATGGGTAATGCGGTCAGAAGCCTGGGTATCAAAGCTGTAACTGTGGAATGTGCGACCTCAATGATGGCGGGGGCCTCTCTCAGGGAAACCATTAAAGCTCGGGGAACCCTTGAAAAAGTAGGTAAGAATCTTATATTTGCATCAGCCCGGGTAACCGCCGGTGAAAAACTACTGGCCACTACTAAAGGTACCTTTTACCGGGTGGGGCTGATTGACATTAACCATGGGAGTTGAAAACATGACATCCGATTTGTTTTACAATAATAGCTACTGTGTTTTTACCTTTGCCGCTACATCTCATGCTTTAAAGGCGGAAAAAGTTTTAAAAAATTTGGAAGCTGATTTTCTGGTTATTCCTACTTTAAGGGAGATTTCAACTAGCTGTGGCCTTTCGGTGAAGTTAAGCCCGGATAATTTAGACCGCTATTTTACGGATTTGGTTAATAACCGGGTAGCTGTGGAAGGGATATATCAGGTAGAAAAGGAAGGTAAGAAAAATCGGGTTAAGAAGCTGGAATTATCATAAATAATTTCCTACCTGCTGCCAAAGGGCAGCTTTTTTTATGGCTCGGGTTAAGTATATAATTAGCTTATATAAATTCACGCGGATTTTTTATGATTTTGCGGTTGTATAATCTCCCCTGTGGAACTCAGATGTATCTATCGGTTAATATATTCCTAAACTGGGGATATATTTAGATTGCGAGGATGGTTGCAATGGAAGGTTTTAACCCGAATCGGGTAGCAGAATACTTCGCCCCGGATGGCAGAATGGCGGCAAGCATTCCCGGGTATAGATATCGCCAGGAACAGGTCAGGTTGTCGGAAAGCATTGCCAGCGCTTTTATAGACCGAGAATTTTTAGTTTCTGAGGCTGGAACCGGGGTAGGGAAGACTTATGCCTATCTGGTTCCAGCAATTTTATGGGCCCAGGAACAGAAAGAAAAAGTGATAATATCCACCCGGACCCGGGCCCTGCAGCAGCAGTTAAGTGAAAAGGACATACCTGATATAAAAAAGGTACTGGGTAGTGAATTCATTTTCGTTGAAGCCAAAGGCCGGGAGAACTTCTTGTGCTGGAATAAATATATGAGGATAACAGCGGGCAGGAAAAGGTTGGAGCCAGACGAACAGCGCTTCATAGAGGCTATACTGCGCTGGGCTGAAAATACCAAAAGCGGGGATCGCAAAGAATTGACCCTGGACAGCTCATTGATGAGTAAATGGGGAATAGTTGCTGCTGACCGTAAAAGCTGTCTTAGGGATAGTTGCCCTTATTCGGATAAGTGCTTTCGTTTAAAAATGTTAAAAAGCCTGGAAAAAGCTGATATTATTGTTACCAACCATGCCTTGCTGCTTTCCGATATGCTAGTGGAAAACAGTATTTTACCTAAGTACAGTTATCTTATTATTGACGAAGCCCACACCTTTGACCGGGAGGCTTTTGACCACTTGTCCCTGCGCTTTTCGCTGGCAGATATAAATGAAACCCTGCAATTAATATTTACTCGGGATAAGCAGGGTGAACATGGCTATCTGCAATACCTGCGGAAAAAATATTCGGCGTTTAGCAGCCTGTTCACTGAAATAGTTGATTTAAGTGATAGCAGCTCCAGAATACTTCAGGATTTTTTTAATATTCTTAAACGGGGATTACTAGAAAAGGACTACAGCTATGCCCGGGTATTACAGTGGCAAGATCGGGAAGCAAAATGGCTAAACCAGGCTATGGATTTGTACCTGGACTGGCAAAACAGCATTAACCTCCTGATTTCTAAACTGAACTCACTTAATGATGAGATTAAAGAAGTAGAAGAGAGTAATGAACTGGAAACTATTTTACAAAGCTTATACGAGTATTCAGATACGGCAGCTGTAATTATGGAAGAAAACATTGACCAGCAAGATAAAATTACCTGGCTGGAATGTGAACGGGGTCAGGTAGTAGCAGTGGCATCCTCGGCACTGGATGCTGGTCAGGTTTTAAATGAACGGCTTTATCACAAACTGGAGAGCCTGGTGATGGTATCGGCTACCCTGGCTATTGAGGAGAGCTTTGATTATTTTTTGGCCCGCTCCGGATTGAACTCGTTCAATGGAGATGAGCGGGTTAATACTTTGTTACAGCAATCACCATTTAACTATGAGGAGCAGGCACGGCTGTTCATTATCAATGATATACCTGAACCTGGGGAACGTAGTTTTGCCGAAACGGTAGCCGGGGTACTGGAAGAACTGTTCATAGTTATGGGGGGACAGGTACTGGTATTATTTACAGCCCGCAGCCAGCTCAAAGATATAGCTGCAATGCTCCGGCCGGATTGTGACTTTAATGGCATTAAACTTCTGGTCCAGTATGAAGATGGGGAATTCAGCCATCTGGTAGATGAGTTTATCCACAGCTCCAGATCAGTCTTGATGGGATTAGAAACCTTCTGGGAGGGAATTGACCTGAAGGGAGAAATCCTAAAATGTGTGGTTATTGTCAGGCTGCCTTTCCGGCCACCTGCTGACCCGTATTGCAGTGCTGCTGATCGCTACTGCCGGCTGCAGAACAAAAACAGTTTCCAGCACTTCATGCTGCCTGATGCTGCAGTCCGTTTCAAACAAGGTACGGGAAGACTGATCCGCAGTGAAGAAGACCGCGGATTTGTAGTGGTCCTGGATTCGCGATTGGAAAGGAAGAGCTACGGGAGAGTATTTAAAAACAGCATCCCCATCAAAGATATCCTTTTGCTGGACCGTAAGCAATTACCAGAATACATAAAGGATTTTTTATAGATGCGGAATAGCTAATTATGGGGTTTCAACAGCAGAATGAATTATTAATACTGCATACACAGTGTAACCTTTTCAAGTTTGATTTCATAGTATACAAAGGAATTTAAACAGTACGAAGGGGGAATACTGATGCGGGTGTATTATTTCAGAATCCCTGGTTTTTTAAGAAACATCTTGTTAAAGGTTATCAAATAGGTTTGCGAGAGAGGAAGCCGATGCATTGAAATAACCGGTTACAGTAGCCCCTTTCGGGGACGGCTGGATGCACCAGCAGGAGGTTCATACCATGCCCAATCTACGAATAAAGATAGGTTGTATATTATTAATTTGTGGATTGGTATTATGGTGTTTAAGTTTATTGAGCAAGTAGAATATTATGCAAACAGGCCGGGGAAACACATCTTTCCCGGCCTGGTATTTTGATTATATTAGCTAAATAGCCTGGTCGCTAAGACCGATTCCCAGTATGCCTCCCAAACCACCGGCAACCAGACAAAGGCCCAGGGTATAGAGGAACGTTTTAAAACTGATCAGGGAAGAATTAAAAATAAAAGTTGCTATAAGCATAATTATAAAAAAAACTAATCCCATGCTTATGCCCCGGACCAGCCCTTTGCTGCCGTAGGATTTACTTACGTAACAGCCACACCAGAAAATACCTGCAGCCAGAATCAAATTGCCCAGAGTGGGCATAACAGTTTCTTTTATCCCGGTAAAATAAATCAGCGGTGTAACCAGCAATCCGAGAACCAACGATAGCAGTAAACCTTTCCCCAGTCCCTTTAGCTCGATAGACAGCTTCTTATCCATCCCTAAAACACCTCCCCTTTTTGAAAAATATGAAAGGTGTAATGGAATTATGCCTTCCCGGGGAGATTTTCATCACCAGTCTTCAAACTGGCATTTATATGTTTTCCCAAATGGTACTTTTATGTGATACCCATTTTTAAAAATATTTACCCATAACTATGTTTAATACATTATAATGGTAAAAAAACTATTTGCAGGTTATGGTTGAACGTACAGTAGCATAGCTTGCGCTCTTTACCAGCCAGTAACCCGATATTAAGTAAACCAGGAGGAACAAAGGTATGAAGCTGGTTTCTCTAATAACTTTTCTATCCGCTGTAATATACATATATCTGGCAGTATATGGGATGAGAATGAAACCGCGAACCCGTCTTAGCTTAATTTTTGTTGTCCTCTGTTTGTGCTGCGCTCTCTGGGCTTTCTGTATTGCTTTCATGTTTCCTGCCGGCAACCGGGATTCTGCCTGGTTGTGGTTCAGAATGTCTGCACCTGGTTGGTGCCTGGGGCCGGCTATACTCCTGCACTTCAGTCTGGTCCTGACCGAAGACAAAGAATCTCTCCGCAGTAATAAAATACAATTTTTAATGTATATTCCCGCACTGATATTTACTGTTATAGCTATGAACCAGGGACTGACCGCAAACACTCTAACCTATGAAAAATTTGGCTGGAGCCCGTTAAATACAGGGCAATCGCCCGGTTACTGGGCTTTCACCCTGTATTATATTACTTGTATTATTTCCAGCATTATCCTGGTATGGCGTTGGGGCAACCGTGCCACTCTGGCGAGGGAAAAACAGCAGGCCCGGATTGTGGTAGTATGTACTATTCTCGGTACCTTGCTGGCCTTTATCAATGAATCCCTGCTGCCCGTGCTGGGCTATTTTTATATACCCAAAATCCCGGTGGTACTGTGGCTGATTTGGGCTTTTGGCCTCTGGTTTGTTATAACCAAATATGGTTTTATGATTGTTACTCCGGTAGTTGCCACCAGGGAAATTATTGGTAGTATTGATGATCTTATGATAATGTTTGATGTTCAGGGCAAGATTATCGAAATAAACCCTCCAGTTAACAACCTGCTCTTGTACCGCGAT
>Ga0265294_10004822_pt1 | contig 16671 bp, 23 predicted proteins | sample MunlanPumphouse3_FD_192504 | JGI IMG/M metagenome (GOLD analysis project Ga0265294, IMG submission 192504) | Groundwater microbial communities from a municipal landfill in Southern Ontario, Canada - Pumphouse #3 | ecosystem: Environmental > Aquatic > Deep subsurface > Groundwater | place...
TGGATCTGGATATGGAGATGGATCTGGAGATGGATATGGATCTGGCTCTGGATCTGGCTCTGGAGATGGATTTGGATATGGATCTGGATATGGATCTGGATATGGATATGGATATGAATCTAGATATGAATCTGGCTCTGGATCTGGATCTGGATCTGGATATGGATTTGGATCTGGATATGGATATGGAGCTGGATATGGAGATGGATCTGGAGATGGATATGGATATGGATATGGATATGGCTCTGGATCTGGCTCTGGAGATGAATCTGGATCTGGATATGGATATGGATCTGGCTCTGGAGCTGGCTCTGGATATGGAGCTGGCTCTGGATCTGGATATGGATATGTATATAAATCTGGAGATGGATATGGATCTGGCTCTGGATCTGGATATGGATATGGATCTGGAGATGGAGATGGATCTGGATATGGAGATGGACCTGAAGATGGATATGGATCTGGAGCTGGAGATATTTTAATTTTTGATTCACTTCCTGTTTTTACTATAGATAATACTTCAACTATAATTATTTCAGTTAGAGGCAATATAGCAAAAGGTTTTATATTAAACTCTGATTTTACGAAAACTCCATGTTTTATTGTAAAAGAAAACAATCTATTTGCGCACGGAGGTACATTAAAAGAAGCATTTTGTTCTTTACAGGAAAAACTATACAATAATTATCCAATAGAAGAAAGAATTGCAAAGTTTAAAAAGGTATTTAAAGACTTTTCTTTAAAATACCCAGCAGCAGATTTTTTTACTTGGCACAATATACTTACAGGGAGTTGTAGAATGGGTAGATTATCTTTTGCTAAAGATAAAGATATTAATATCAACAAAGATCAATTCACTGTTTATGAATTTATAGAATTAACTAAAAATTCTTATGGAGGTGAAAATATTAAAGCTTTAATAAATAGTAAATTATGATTGTATATAGTACAGATCCACAAGGCCTAGAAGGTAGAAAACAAGTAAAGTTATTAATAAACTCTTTAAAACATGAACGAAAAAAATCAAACAGACCAAGAATGTGTAGATCTTCAGGAGGAACACAAGATGGTACTGAGTCTATTGAAAAAATTCACAGACAGACCACCGACATCAGAAACCGATCAAATCATTCAGTCTCTAAAAAAAACAGCAATAGAAATAAATAATCTAATAATTAAAAAAATAACAAATGAATAAAATATTAACAATTTTAGCAATAGTTCTTCTATTTTCATGTGAAAAAGAAGAAGATATAGTACCTATAATCAGCAGAGATACTACTATCAATAATTATTATTATGATACGATAAATTTAATTGATTCTATACAAATAGATACAATAAAATTGATGGATACTGTAACTATCATAGATACTATGACTGTCATAGATACTTTGATTCTCACTGATACAATTAGGTTAGACCCAAGTGTTACTATCAGGTCTAGTAATTCTTGGTTAGATTTAATTGTAGATGGTAAAGAGTATATGATAATGGCTGTTTCTTCTATAGAGTTTAGTAATTTCGATACTATTATAGTGATAGAAAATGGTGTAACATTGGATACTATTTACTATTTAGAATCAGTCAAAAGTACTTATTTATATTAAAATCTTCATACTCTACCCTCATACAACTAATATTCGTAAAATAAATTATATAAACCAAGGTAAAAATCGGTTTATTCCTTCCTAAATTATCCTTGAGGGTAGAGTTTTTTAAAAATATGTACGAAATTGAAATAAGAAAAATACTGGAAAAGTATTTACCAACCCATAACAAAGAAGCTAGAATAAAAGAGTATTTGCGTTTAAATAGAATAATATTAAATGCAGATATACTAAATATTATTCAAAAACTAGCACTTTTTACGAGGTCTAATCCACTGCACTACAAGGGTACTAAAAGTACAACTCCCTCAGAAAAGGAAGCGCAAGATATATTATTCTATCATTACAAAAATGATAAGAAAAAATTAAAATGCTTAATTGACTTATTAGAATATAAACGCTATATTATTTATGATAGAATGCTAGAACTTAGACAAGAGCCTACAAGATATAAAGAATTTTTAAAATATTTAAATACTTATGCAGAAGATGATAATACAAATTTAATTTAATAACTATGAAATTTTTTATAACTAATCAAAAAACTCTCTTTGAAGATGAATATATAAAATCTTGTACAATACAACATTGTGTTGATTATTTTAGTAACGAAAAAATAATAGAAGTAGATACTGAAACTGAATTTTGTACTTGGGATATAAACATAGATCCTTTAAAAAGAAGATTGCCTGATCCTTATACTTCAAAAGTATTAACCTTGCAGTTAGGTAACAGATTTAATCAATTTGTTATAGATTGTGAAAGTGTTGATTTTATTCCTTATGTAAAACCTTTATTTGAAAATCCTAATATTTTAAAAATATTCACAAATGCTTTTTTCGATTTGAGGTTTATATTTCATTGGGGTATAAATACTAAAAATATATGTGATATTTTTTTAAATGAAATAATTCTTACAAGAGGTCTGACTAAACCTAAAGGATATAGAAGTTTAGGAGGTATGACTGAGAGATACTTAGGAATAAAATTAAATAAAGAAGTAAGAGAGGAAATTCAAACTAGAGGACTAGATACTACTGTCATCATGTATGCATCAGAAGATGTTAGATATATGAGCAGGATAAAAGAACTGCAAGATGTAGAATTGATGAAGCAGAATTTACATAAATACGCAGAACTTGAAAGTAGATATATTATTTCTTTAGCAAGAACTTCCTATAAAGGATTCAAACTGAACAAGGAAAAATGGTTAAAGGTTGAAGCAGCTAATAAAATGCTGTTAAGGAAGTATATAAATGATTTAGATGAATGGGTAATACAAAATGCTCCTCAAAAAGACACATTATTTCCAATATGTACAATAAAATGGACCAGCTCTAAACAAGTAGTTCCTTTTATGAAAAGTTTAGGTATTGATGTAGAAGTACCAGATAAGGATAAAGGAGGTATAAAAGAATCTGTAGAGATTAAATTACTATTAAAGCAGTTAGATAAATCTCCTATACTACCTCTTTATATTAAATTTAAAGAAGTGAGTAAAGAATTAACTACTTACGGTAGTAAATTCTTAATTAAAAATCTTAATCCAGTTACTAAAAAAGTACATAGTGAATTTTATCCAATCTTGGATACTGGGAGAATCTCTTCTAATAAACCTAATATACAAAATATACCAGGTGAACAAGAAGGACATACACACCCATTAAGATTGGCATTTGAACCTTTCCATGATGTATTTATAGTAGCCGATTATAGCCAGCAAGAGCCTGTTGTAAATGTTGTAAATAGTCTATAAAAAGATTGTATATTTACTAAAGTTTATTTACTTAAAAATGCAACAATCTATTTAGATAGAAAACATGGGCAGTTAATTGGTGACAATTAATAAAAAATATTGGGTGAACTCAGGGAAACTCCAGAAGTGGACAATCCTGAACCAAGCTTAGAGCTTAAAAACTCTTTGAAGGTGCAACGACTAGAATATTGAAACTAATTATAAAAATTATGAAATATAGTTAGAATATAATATATTCCACGAGCGCCCAACGTCTCAAACGAGATGATGATATAGTCTGGACTGCAAATATAACTTTAAAAAGAAATTGCAGAACTAAAGGATAAAGAGCCTTTAGGATAACAAAATCGAGAATAACAGCAGATAAATGTCAAGATCCGTATTTGATAGATTTTGTATTGAATGGGGATGGTGATAGTCATAGTTTAATAGCTACTATGATTAGTAGTTATTTACTTGGAAAAGAAATAAAAGTAAGTAAAACAAATAATCCATTTGTTGGGGCTTACGGTAAAACTATAAGAGCAATTGGTAAAACAATCAATCTTGGTCTTAAATATAATATTTAAATTTATACTTGAATTTTAGAAAATATTTTTTAACTTTCTTTAAAGTTAAATTCTAAAATTACAATGTATGAAGTATTCTTATAGTAAAGAAGTTGAAATAAAAGCTTTAGAGTTATTTGACTCTGGTAAAACTTTATCTGAAATTGCACAATTACTAAATTTAACTAAATCAACGAGTAGGATGTTGTGATTTGCTTTCAATTTGTATCTTTGGCATCGTGTAAACAACAATGTATTTGAACCGAATACATCTACATCATATTATTGGTTAGGATGGTTAGCTTCTGATGGTAATGTAACGAAAAATTCAATAAATTTTTATTCAGCAGTAGATTTAGAGCATTTAAAAAAGATTTTTATATTTTTAAAACAAGAATTAAAAATATATAAAAATAATTCTTGCTATGCTGTAGGATTTTCTAATAAAGAAATAGCAGAATATGTATATAATATAGGGATAACTCCTAAAAAATCTAAAACTTTAAAATTTAATATCCAATTGAATTGGGATGTACGTATAAAAGGAGATGGTAGATTTTTATTTTATTATTATCTATATAATAATTCTGATCTTTTTCTTGAAAGAAAAAAATTTAAATATAGGACAGCTTTAAAGAAATTTAGAGTAAAAAATATTGGGTTAATTGCTGGAATCCTTCCATACATACAAAAGGAAATCAGCAGCCAAGACTAATTTGAGATAAAGGAATTAGTAAGGTTCAACGACTAGAAGGGTGAGCTCAACAATAACCCCTTCCACGAACGCCCAACATCTTACTTAAAGAGAAGATGATGATATAGTCTGGACTTACAGGATGGAAAACTGTAAGAAGTATAGAATAAAGAGTCTATACGATAACATAACGTGATTACGGAAAGTCCGCCTTTTCAGTTAAAGACGATCTAAAAACTTCACAAGAGGAAGCACAAAAGTTAATTGATTTAATAAAATCTAAAACCCCTGAAAAAGAAAAATACTTTCAAAAATGTAGAACTTTTGTTGAAAAATACGGATATATTAGAACAGAATCAATTTTTAATAGTCTTACTTATTTTAATGATTTTGAGGAATTTAAAGCTCTTGAGCGGATACCGTTTGAAAGCAGAACACGTCAGCAAACAAGTAGATTCTTTAAACTCAAAGGTGAGATAGGACGATTTGCACAAAACAATCCTATACAAGGAACAGCAAGCCTAATGACTAAATTAGCTCATATATATATAGATGATGCGATAGGGGAGAGGGGCTGGACAGATAAAGCTTATGTGTGTGCTTTAATACACGACGAAATTGTAATAGATTGTAAAGATGAAATAAAAGAAGAACTGGCTGAAATAATCAAAGCCTGTATGATTAAAGCTGGAAGTATTTTTTGTAAGTTAATTCCTATGAAGATACAACCAGAAATAAGTAAACAATGGAATCATTAATTATTAAAAATTTAAATTATGCACTTAACGAATAAACAAGTTGAAATGCTTGCTCAAGCAATCCATGAAAAAATGGAAGAGAGAATTAAAAAATTTAATTCAATATGTGATACAGCTCCATTTAATAGGAATGATACATATTTCGTAGATTATGAACTTGCTAAAAAACTAGATGAAGAAATACAACAAAAAACAAAAGCAAGGGATGAAATAAGGAAGAAATACGTAAATAAAGAAATCAATGGATATACCTTTCCTAAGCAGAGCTGGAATATTTTTACTGCTAAAACAAAAACAACATATACAGGAAAACTACGAGGAAAAAAGGATATACCTTCGATTAAGACTATAGAAAAAGAACTTGTATTATGTTCTTTAGAAAATTCAGAAAATATCGTAAAAAAAGTTATTAATAAATTTATACAATAAGTTATGGATATATGGATAGAATACGACAGATGGATGCAGGAAGAATTAGATAGTTTAGAACCTATCTAAATATGCATAGGGGCTTACTTAATACAGACATTTCCAGCTTTGATATGTCTAGGTATATTAAACAACTTAGAAGTATTATTTATTGGAAAAGAAAGAAAGGAAGAGCCACTGTAAATTTTTCAGGAGGAGTGGGGAAAACCTTAATAGGTATTATTACAATAAAAAAAATGCAGAAAAAGAATTATACAAGAACTGCAATAGTGGTAGTCCCTACAACTCCTCTTAAAAAGCAATGGCTCACTGAACTGGAAAAATATAATATTAATAATGTACAAGTCATAGTAATTAATACAGCGTTGACTACAAAACTTTCTTGTGATTTATTAATACTAGACGAAGTACATCTCTATGCATCTAAGGAACGTATAAAAGTATTTAACATTACGTATAAGTGGGTATTAGGTTTAACAGGTACATATAATAGAACTGATGGTAAAGAAGTCCTATTAGATCGTTATTGTCCTGTATGCTGTACGTTAGATTATTATAAAGGAATTGAGCTAGACTATATAGCTGATGTTAAGATATACAATGTTGCTGTTCCTTTATCAGCAAGAGATAAAATAGCAATTACAAATTACTCTAAACAATTTATCCATGCAATGAAATATTTTGGAAGTTTTGAATTAATGCAAAAATGCTGTAAAACAAATGAAGCCAAACTATACGCAGAGGTTATAGATAAAGATTATAGAGAAATTGTAAAATCCGCTAATTACGGCATGTTGATGATGCGTAGAAGAAAAGATCTGCTATATACAAGTGAAGCAAAGATAAATGCTTGTAAATATATATTGAATGAATTTAAAGTAAGAACCCTCACATTCGGTTTAATTACTGATACATGTGATTTAATTACAGATTCATTTAAAAAAGAATCTATTTCATATCATACAAATCTAAAAAATGAAGTAATAAAAGAGAAAAAAAGGATATATAGGAAAACATTAAAAGGTATTCAAACTCTTAAACTTTCTTATAAGTATGCTAAAATAGGAGAAGATGAAAAAGGATTTTATTTAGAATATAATAAAGACAAAGTATTGTCAAAAGAAGAAACACTAAATAATATTATCACTAAATTTAAAAACCCATTATCTAAATTACGAATAATTAATACAGCAAAAGCGTTAAATCAAGGATTTTCTGTAGATGAACTAGAATTAATTATTCGTTATGCTTCAACTTCTTCACATGTAGATTTCGATCAAATTATGTGGAGAGCATGTAGAAAGTATAAGAATAAGATACCTATTATGATTAACTTATATCATAACGGAACACAGGATGAAATATGGTTAAAAAAGGCGCAGAAGAACATAAAAAATGTAAGATGGATAGACTTAAATAATCTAGAAACCATAAAAATCGAAAATGCTATTTAGCTTAAAACAAGATTTACACCTATGTGAGAAATACAAAATCTCACCAACTCAATTAATGTTCATAAAAGTATTCATATATGATACAAATATTGAGAACACTAAAACCCTTATAGCGGACGTATATGAAAAAGGCGTACGCTTTTGGAAGTTATTCGGATTAGATCTTTGTAAAAGAGGACCTAAAAACAGTAAAAAAGAAACCGAATATAATAAGAAAAAAATTGAACTTTTGAATGCAATAGCTTATCCTTTAATGGAAAAAAATATACTTATCAAAAGTACAATAACTTCAGATTCCGACCCAGACATATTGGAGATTAATCCAATATTTGTCAAAGATTTTGAATTGAATTTTTATGATATGCCTAGCCAATTGCATGATACTTATCCTCATTTCATAGGAGATAGTTCTAAACGTTATTTTGCAAAAACAGCTTCTCCTGAAGAATTTGGTGAAGCTTATATTAGAGCTATTAATAATGATTTGAATAAACACAATGAAATATTAGAATTAGTTAATTGGGCAGTAGAAAACAAACAAATCAAAATAGGAATTAAGAAATTTGTGGAATCTCGTCATTGGGAAGCACTTAAAGAACTAAAAGAAGGAGGGGTAACAAATGTGGGATTCGACACAAACTTCATCTAATCTTCCGCAACTACTTCATATTAATGAAATAGTTGAACCTGCCTATGAATACATAAAGGGTAGGGCGAATGGTTCAATAGTATCAGCTAAATCAAAATTTTTTAATTTAAACAGATGTTTAATGGGAGGTTTTGAATTAAATACTATTACTACTATTGCCGCCTTATCGGGGGCAGGTAAATCAACATTAGCAAAAGAACTACGACATTCAATAGCTACTTCCAACCCATCCTTGAAATTTAAACATATTGTTTTTAATTTTGAAATGACGGCGATAGCACAGATAAATAGAGAAATTGCTACAAAAACAAAGAAACAAATGAGCAATTTGTACTCAGTTGACAGTCCATTAGCCGATTCAGAGATTAAAACACTTAAACAACATTATGAAGCTTTAAAAAATCAAGATGTATATTTTATAGAAACAACCCTCACACCTGAAAACCTAGTTCTTATGTTGTATATGTTCTGGGTTAAATACTGTAAAGAGGGTAATTATACTATGATATATGAGATAGACAACTTGATGCTGATAGATGGGTCTGATGAAAAAGAAAAGATAGACAAGACTAATTATAAATTAGTAGCTCTAAAAAAACAAATATCTTCGGAAGGTGGAAGTTCTATCGGTTTTGTACTGACTCAGATGAATAGGAATATTGCATCTGTAGAAAGAGTATCAACACCAGAATTACATAAACCAATGGCTTCAGACCTCATGTCTGCTTCTAGTACTAATTTCTGTTCGGATTATATTATTTTTGCACATATTCCAGCTAAACTTGGTTTAAAGAAATACACTGACAGGAAATTACCTACAAAAATAGTATATCCGAATAATGAAATAGTCGATATGGCTTACATGGAGTTAGTAAAAAATAGAACAGGGCAACCTAATTTAACATTTGCATTACATAATAGATTAAAATATTTCTGTTTTGATGAAATGAGTAAAAATGAAAAAAAATCTATTTATGGAAAAGATGTAATATTAGATCCTTTAACAAATCATCCATTAATAAAATTAGAATAAAAATGGCATTAAGAGTAGGAATATGTGGACCACCTAATAGTGGAAAAACATTTAGTCGTACATTCCTGACTCAGGGAGAGAATGTATTTGTTATTGCGCCTTCTGCAAAAGCAATGAAAATCAAAACATCAGAAGGAAAAGCAATAAAAAGATTAAACCCGCAAACAAAAACCTTTGAAGAATTATATCCGGGACATTCCCCTTCAAAAGTAATGAAAGGTTTAATGAAATCAGATTTAACTGGTAAAAAATTTACAGGTAATTATATTATAGCCGACTTAGAAGAAGTAGAGGCTCTTTTGAAATTTGTAAATATATATAAACCAGAAATAAACACTATAATCCTACCTGACTTTACTCATTATATAAGTAAGGTACTCGCAAGTAAGTCCTTTATAATGAGAAAGTCCGGAGGGGAAGGTTTCCAAAGGTTTTGGGAACTTGCAGGTGAAGTTTTAGAGAGTTTAATGCTTTCTATTGATAATCTTAGAGAGGATTTAATAGTAGTTACTGAATATCATACAGAGTATGATGCGGATTTGGAAGAATGGGTTATTTTTACACCCGGAGGTAAGATGCTTACCGAAAAATTTAAATTAGAATCCTACTACGATTACTTATTATTTACTTATGTAGATAAACATGAGAACGGAATAATTTCTCCAAATGATTATAAATTTATAACACGTCGTTGGAAAAATTATCCTGCTCGTGCGGGAGAACTATTTAAAGAAACATTAATTAATAATAATTTACAAACAGTGCTAGATGCACTAAGAAAAGAAAATGACATATGAAAATTGAGGATTTAATTAAAAAAAGTACTGGTTTGTTACCAAATGAAGCTGCAATAACTATAGGCACTTCAAATAGAATTATAGTTTCTAAAGCAATAGCTCTAGAAAAATTGCAATATCAAGACAATGATGAGTTTTTTATAGATTCAGTAGTAGATAATGGTATTTCTGGTATTATTATAGGATGTATGCCTAAAATAGATGATATTAAAACTTTCCCATTTAATACAACAGGCACTACATTTTCAAATAAAATAGTTGCTGATTATTTAGGAGGAGAAAAATCACAATGGAATATAGACATTAAGTATGATGATCTAGAATTAGATAATAGATTAATTCCATTATTCCTTATTAAACAGACTATTAAAGGAGAAGAAGCAAAGAAAGAACAAAATGAAACTTATACAGCTGTAAAAAAAGCCGAAGCCGAGAAAGTAAAAACCGTAGATGAATCGATAGCACTGCCTGAAATTGAAAGTAATTTTACAACAGGTTTTGAAGATAATTGTAAAGATAGTTCTGAAGAACAAGAAGTAGTAAATAATCCTTTTATATAGTAATATGAATATTTTTGAAGAAGCATTAGAAAAAAGCAGTGGGTTCGTTAAATTACAACCTACTGTATCCGCGAATGGTAAAAACGTCTTAGGAACTCCGATTAAATTTGTTAAATTTGAAGTTGATACAAAAAATTCAAATACATATCCAAATTTAAAACTTAGTTTCAAAGGGACTTTAGAAAACAATAGTGGTAGTTTAAATGATATGGTATTTGGTAATGTTTTTGATACAGAGCATGAATAATACAAAGGGGTTGGAGCTAAAATGAATAGTGATTTTATTACACAGTTTTTAAAATCATATATTCCGTACGACGCTTTTGCACAAGGGATGGCGAAAATGAGCGAAAATACATCCAAAGGAATGAATCCTTGGTTAGCTCTTTTATCTGCATTTTTCGGTAAAGGTGGTGCATTCAGCCCAGAATATGCACAAACTGTAACAGGAGAAGCTGCTGTAGTATTAAATTACAAAGAGGATTTTACAGAAATTAAAAAAGGATTTGGAGCTGTTTTTTCTACAGCACTAAATCCAACTTTAATTAATTTTAAAATAGATGGCAAGTACGTAAAAGTAGTACCTACTAAGGCAGACGCAGAAGACGTATCTAAAAATACAGAAGATGCATTTGAATTACCTGATATTTTTCAATCCAAAGATGATGAATCACCTTTCTAAATTATTAATAAACCCTACTCTTTATTGAGTAGGGTTATATCTATATTTTATGTATAATCCTTTTTTGGAATCCTTACTTACAAGAGAATTTATATTACAGAATTTAACTCAAGAGCATATATTTGAATATTATACGGGATGTCCTGTTAGATATGATAAACATTATCATGCACCTCATAGAAAAGATCCAAAAGCTTCCTTTTCCTATATGAAAAAAAATGGAGATATTATTTGTAAAGATTTTGGGGATAAGAATATAAAAGGTGATTGTTTTTCATATATATCTTACATAAAAGGATGTTCATATCGGGATACATTTAAAATTATAGCAAATGATTTTAACTTATTTGGTACTGAGTTAAAAGTTAATACAAATACTTTAAAATACAGAAAAGAAGTATATAAAGATGAAGATTCTAAAAAATTCATACCAATAGAAATTAAAAAAATTCCCTGGAATAAAGAATTATTACAATTCTGGTTGGATTTTGGATGGACAAAAGAACTTCTAGATCTTTATGAAATAAATCCTATATCTCATTATTGGTTTAATAAAGAACTAAGAACAGTAAATGACATATGTTATGCTTTTAGATTTGCTCCCTATGAATATAAATTATACTTTCCTTTTCAAGATAATTATAGATTCAGAGTAAATACTAATAGATTACAAGGATTCAAACAACTAGATTCCTCTGGTACATTATGTGTCTTAAATAAATCTTTAAAAGATGTAGGACTATTAAGAAGGTTTGGTATTAATAGTGTAGCTACTCAGGCAGAGGGTAATATGTTAAATCAAAAGGATTTTGATGAATTAAATTCTAGATTTACCAAATTAATTTCTATTTATGATTTTGATTACGCAGGTGTAACAGCTTCCGGCAGATTAAAAAGAAGATATGGCATAGAACGTACAATGCTTACTAACGGCAGATATGGTATTAAAAGAAATTATGGAGCAAAAGACCTATCTGATTTCTATAAACTCCATGGAATCGAAAAATTCAAACAATTAATACATTATAAATTTAATAAATACATGAAGTGATCATAATAGAATACCCTAATTATCCTAGAAAAATTCTTCTATCTAAAAAAAGAATGACAAAGTATTTTGTTAAAGGTAAAAATGAACCTAAAACAAAAAAATACCAAACGCAAGATTATAGATATAAAAGATTTAAGGATGGAAAAGAATATCTGGTAGATAAAGATAATAAGCCTGTAATAGCGAATCCAAGAGCTTGTGGTACACCTAAGTATCAAATTATCTCTGGACAGGATGTCTGGGCACAAACTTTATACTACCAACTCCGATGTAAAATATCCCAAGAGTTGCATAAATTCTTTAAAGAAAAAATTAAGGATCTCCCTGTAATAACTTTCTACCCTTTAAAGATAGAAATGGAAATACACGATACAGTTAAATTTAAAAATTCTTATTGGGATGTAGATAATAGAGCTTTAATCTATAATAAAACATTTATGGATACTTTAACGGAGTGTGGCAAAATCATAGATGATAAAAATATCTATGTACCATCTCCACCATCCCCTCATTTTGTACCTATAGAAGAAGGAGAAACCCCTAAATTAGTTTATATTATCAAACAAACAGATGATAGAAGAATGTTAAACTTTTATAAAAATTTAAATTTCTAATGAATACAATACGTCCCGTTCTAGAAAAGATATATAAAAATGAAAAAGTAAGAAAAAGGTGTGTGCCTATATTTATGGGAAATCCAGGTTTGGGAAAAACATACATAATAAACGAATTTGTTGATTTTTGTAATAAAAATAAAACAAATTTTGTAGATTTTTTCGGAACTGCTCACAAGGAGTACAACCCTAAAAGTGTACAGTATATTGCTTCACAGGTTTCTCCTTTAGAAGTTTCAGGTATTGGAATGCCTGATAAAGAGCTAAAACAAATGGTATATTATAATTATCATAAATTAGCAAGCCTAAAACCAGGTGATGTTTTATTCTTTGATGAGTTACCAAATGCAAACCCTGCGGTACTTAATGCATTATTGACTGTTATAGAGGACAGAAGGCTTATTTCGGGAGATACTTTACCTGATATAATGATTATAGCCGCTGGTAATCGACAAGGTTGTACTCCTATGACTCCTCAGATGAAACGTAGATTTATTTGGTACAATGTTCAATTTAATAGAAAAATGTATAAAGATTTTTTGTATAAAGAATATAAAATACCTGATATTATTTCAATTAAATTATGTAATTTAATAGAATCAGAAACATTTACTGATTGGAATTTCTATACACCTGCGGATATAGATAAAGCAATTTTAATGATATTAGATGATATTCCTACCCCTTATACAGAAGTAATACGTCCAATATTACAGACATTAATACAGAATAAAACAGGCAAACAAGTAAAAATCAATAATGATAGAATACTTGAACCTGATGAAACAATACCATGGTTAGAAATGGTACAGTTAAGTAACAATAAATAATAAAATAATGGAATTATTACACAGTAAAAAATTCAAACTTCCTATTATATACTTTATAAGTGATAGGAAAGAGATAAAAGATATTCCAATCGGAGTGCCTTTTATAGCAGGAAATGAGGAGGATAAAGAGTATTTTATAAAACTTTTAGAGTATGAAATACTTTACGAAAAAGCTCTTCAAACAGGATTACCATTTAACTTTAAAGATATTCTTAGAGACAACGGATATGAAGTAGAATATTTTGAATGGGAACGTACCGTGTATATGGACTATGTAACGGATGAAGATTTAGATGTAGATGATATTGATTTTGCTGATGCTGAGTTTATCAATATTCAAGATTTGAAAGATCAAGCAATATTTAAAAAATATGTAAAAGATGCCACATGTTATGTAAATATTGATGTCCTTAAAAATCTAAAAGTATTTCCTACTTGGTTTTCCGACATAGAAAAAGCGTTAGAGACTAATATATTTAATTTTGCTACATATAATCATAATATGTATAATAAACAATTAGATATGTGCTGCGGAGGGTTTGAATATTCAAGTCCTAATAGAAATTTATTAAATATTGATATTTCCGCTTCAATTCCCAAAGCAATAGGTACAACAATAACATTGCTTTCCAAGTGGATGGCAGAAACTCTGTACTGCGATATTCTATTCACAGGAAGATCATCAATATTGATAAAGTACGAAGATATACCCCATACAGACTTTAAAGAGATATATGACATGTATGCAGATGCACAGGAATGCAGAGAATATAGAAAATTGATTACTTCTGATATTAAAAAATATGATACTTGTATTATATTTGGAGATAATCATTCTGTCTGTGATGCATGGCATTGTGATACCCCCAAAATTAGGGCAGAAGACGGTAAGAATTTATGTAAATGGGAAATAAATAAACTTATTTGTTTTCATACTACTGAATATGGAACTATTCCTGGATTTGCGGATTGGTTCTCACCTAAAGAAATTGAACATATTAAAAACTGGGTTAAATACCTGGAAGAAAACTAATTATTAATTTTAAATATAAACAAAAATGAACAAATTATTTGTAAAAAAATCAGAGTTATCGTTAGTAAATGGAGGTTATTTAGTTGCAACTGAAAAGGCTATTGCAGTATTTAACAAAGAATTTGTAACAGCTCAAAAAGAGGCTGAGTATTTAATTACATTGGCAGGTGAAGCTAAAGGTAAAGATTTTAAAGGCAAACAACCTGATAATTTTGAAGAAATTGTCAAAAGAGTAAGAGAAACTCTGTCCAATAAAAAACAAATAGAGTATATAGAAACACCTAAAGCCCCTGTATCAAAAACAAATAATGCTTTAAAAAATGAAGCATTGGCATTTATTGAATACACACAAAGAACTACCAATGTTGCTAAATTAAATAATTATTTATCAAGATATGATATAATTAGTGAATTTGAAGAATTTGGATTATATTTTGATGATACTGAGATAGTAAAATTAAATAAAATTTATACTATCGAAGATATTAAAGAAGCTGCTCTAAGTTTAATTGATCTATTATAGTTGATTAGCAATTTACAATTTAAAGCCAAGATTATTTTAGTCTTGGCTTTTTTAAAATTATAATATGATACTACTAAATAAAAGAAAAACTAAAGCCTTTGGTATAAGGGCTTGATGGCAGTCAACCTATATTTATTGGCTACCTGCGATACAAACAGAATTACATTTAATGCACTTTAGTGCTCTTTCTGCTTTCTCTACAGGAAAGTATTTTCGTGCATGGGGTAATCATTTTGCATTAAGTTTCAGGATCTGGGGATTAACAATTAATTTAGAGTATTGGTGGAATTTGAAAGAGAAATATTATGACATTAGACAATATAAAAGATGTACAAACTGAAATAGTACGTTTTAATAAAAGAATGAAGGCCGCACTTAAAAGAATTGAAGAAGATAAATATGCTCTGTATGGATGTAAGGAGACTGGAGCTTTAAAAAGAGCCGCTGCTGATTTAAAAACAGAACTAACAAAATTAACTAAATAGTATGAAACAGAATATAGAAAATGCAGTGGAATGGCTTAAACAGCAAAATGTAAAAGGGTGTATTACTGGAAGTGTATTTCTAGGATACTTTGAAGGACAAGATATAGATCTTTTTGTGTATGATGAAAAATCATTTACTAAAATCCTTAATGCCATGTTTTATAACCCATTATTCCAGATAACAGATCCTCTAGAACAGTGGAAATATGATAAATACATAAATATACCTTATGATAATTTCTATAAAACAGGTCTAATAACAATAAAATTCAAATATAATACCTGTATTGACGTGAATGTTATTATTAAAAAAACATGTACGAATATATTCAGTGTTCTATCTACATTTGATATGAACATCGTTACTAAAGGGTATGATATTCAAACAAAGCAAATATTAGATTTATCCGAGGGAAGTCAGGATACTAAAATAGCTGATTGGAATAAGTGGAATACAACTTTCTATGATATAGAGGTGTGGAAAGTAAATAAACTTTTAAGACAAATTGAAAGAGTCTTTAAGTATCATAAACGTGGTTATAATACAGATAATGTAGTATTGAAATATATAGAACTGATTAATGGTATTCTTAAATATCAATCAGTCTTTATTAATGAAACTTATAACCAAAGATTAGAGATTACAAAAAATAATTTAAAAATTGTCAAAAAATTATGTGAGGTTTGGTTAAAACATCATATAATCACAGACGAACAACTAGAAGTATTAAAAACTAAAATTAGAGAATTATAATTATGTTAGAAATTGATGATTTATTGAACGCTTTACAAAACCCAGATAAAGCAAATCTTGAAAATTCCAAAGAGACTTGGGCAAGAATAGGTAATAGAGACAGGTTTGAAGAATTAGGAATAGAACCTTCAGCTTTGGATGACTTCTTAAAAGAATGGTGTGAAAACAACCCGTACAGTAATTTATAAAATTTAAACGAATGAAAAATAAGTTAATAAAATTTATCGAAGAAAATGCAATAGACCTATGTACTAAAGGTAGTAATCTTAATGGACAGTGCTGTATTCTATCTGGTTTTGCACTTCATTTTGGATATACAGAGGCTGATATTTTGATACAGGACTTAGTAGATAACAGAATTGATGGAGCACAAGATTCAGAAGTGCAGAATGAGCTTTATAGAGTTTTTGA
>Ga0265294_10004824_pt1 | contig 16667 bp, 15 predicted proteins | sample MunlanPumphouse3_FD_192504 | JGI IMG/M metagenome (GOLD analysis project Ga0265294, IMG submission 192504) | Groundwater microbial communities from a municipal landfill in Southern Ontario, Canada - Pumphouse #3 | ecosystem: Environmental > Aquatic > Deep subsurface > Groundwater | place...
CTGAGCACCAACATTTATGGTCGTAAAGGGAAAGGCGTGGGGGGTTAAGGCGTGAGGCGTAAAGTGCGAGGTCCCCGCAATTTGTAGGGGCAGACCCATGTGTCTGCCCGGCTGGGCACCAACATTTATGGTTGTAAGGGTTAAGGCGTGGGGGGTTAAGGTTGCTAGTTCTATTTTGTTTAGTAAAGGGGCGGTTGGGGTGAATATCGATATAATTTTCCGCATTGCCGGTATAGGAATATTAATTTCAGTTTTATCAATCGTACTTAAGCAGGCCAAAAAAGAAGAGCAGGCTGAGATGCTGACCCTGGCCGGGGTGGTAGTAGTTTTAATCATAGTAGTGCAGTTAATGAACCAGCTTTTTACCGTGGTAAGGTCTGTTTTCAATTTGTAAGGAGCGGTGGCCATGGAAATTGCTCAAATTGTTGGATTAGCCCTGGTGACAACTATTTTGCTCTTAATTTTGCGGCAGGAGAAGCCGGTTTTGGCAGTGCTATTGAGCATAGTTTTCAGCATTATCATCTTTACCCTTATGATGGGCAAGATGGCGTCCATTCTGAACGTGATGCGGGAACTGACCCGCCGCGCCGAGGTAAATTATTTTTTCTTCGCCACCATTTTAAAAATACTGGGGGTGGCCTACCTGGGTGAATTTGCCGCCGCCATTTGCCAGGATGCGGGCGAACAGGCAGTAGCTAAAAAGGTGGAGTTTGCCTCTAAAATCATTATTGCCGTTCTGGCCCTGCCCATTATGATAGCCATACTGGAGTCATTAATGCAGCTGATGCCGGGATAATCGGAAGTCGGATGCCGGATGTCAGATGTCAGAAGTCGGATGTCAGATGTCGGGGCGGATAGGTCGTGGGTTATCAGACCCAAGTAGTGAGGGGAGTGTAGGGGCAGACCCATGTGTCTGCCCGCCAGGTTACCTCACCCTACCGGCCAATGCATAGGCTATCCGCGGGCGAACACACGGGTTCGCCCCTACAATGGCCGCGTCATCCCGCTTAGCACCCGGGTGTTTTTGTTGTCGCAAGCATTACTAACTGAGTAGCAGGGACTGAGGCAAAAGCTAGAAACCAGGGATGGAAAAACGAGAAATGGGGGAGGGAAGATTATCCTGAAGATGCCGGCAGAAAAACCAGTATTAACCCAAGAACACTCCCTGACTAAACCTAAAACCTGGGGCTGGAGCCTGCTGGTCGGTTTTCTGCTGGTTTTCCTCCTTGTTAATGGTGTCCACCTGGCCGCTGCTACTGATAGTGAGCCTGTTTTCTCCTTCGAGGATACGGTAAAGGACTTGGATTTGTTGGCCCTCGAGGAATACCGGGACAAACTGGATAATGAAGTGTCTTCCATGATGGAGGGTAAGCCCCTGAAGGAGTGGCTGGTGGATTTCATCAGGGGAGACTGGAAATTTAACATAAAGGAAATAGGGGAGAGCTTTTTACGAATGTTGTTTCGAGAGATACTGGCTAATTCCAATCTGCTGGGTAAAATTTTAATTCTTTCAGTTATATCGGCGCTCTTGATTAATTTGCAGACGGCTTTTTCCTCATCGGTAGCTCAGATGTCCTACCTGGCCTGTTTTATGGCTTTATGTGCCATAGCTTTGACTTCTTTTAAAATTGTACTGGGTATTGGCCAGCAAACTATAGATAATATGGTTGGTTTTATGACTGCCATGCTTCCCCAGATGCTGGTCTTAACTGCTGGCCTGGGCAATATAAATGCTTCGGCTATGCTTTTTCCGTTATTAATGACTGTATGTACTGCTTTTGCCACCACCGTCAAAAATATAGTATTTCCTTTGATTATTCTTTCCGCCATTCTTAACCTGGTTAACCATATGTCAAATACTATGAAGGTAGAGAGGATGGGTAAATTTTTTACCCAGTTGGCCCAATTATCACTGGGGTTTTTTCTAACTATTTTTGTGGGTATTATCAGCCTGCGGGCAGTATATGCTGCCACTTTGGACAAGGTTGCTCTGAGAACTACGAAGTTCGTAACTGATAACGCTATACCGGTAGTAGGAAAAATGTTTTCCGATACGATTGAGGTAGCAGCAGGTTATATCGTAATGATAAAACAGGCCCTGGGCATATATGGGGTGCTGGTGATTGTAGGGATGATTTTAGCACCTATGCTAAAAATAGGCGCCATAGCCCTGATTTATAAGGTTTCCGCCGCTATCGTAGAACCCCTGGGAGACTCACGCACTGCCGGAATACTGGAAGTTATGAGCACCCACATTTTTCTAATGCTGGCTACTGTAGCAGCAGTAGGCCTGATGTTTTTTATCATGATAGCCATTGTAGCGGGAATGGCTAACAACCTGGGAATGCTGCGGTAAATGGTGAGGGGTGAGGGGTGATGGGTGAGGGGTAGGCACGTAACCTGTAGGGGCGAACCCGTGTGTTCGCCCGCGGGTCGGCAGAGTTTGGTGGTTGGCCGGGCAGACACATGGGTCTGCCCCTACACCTCTTACCCCTCACTCCTCACCCTTTGAGCCAAGTTCAGTGAAAATCATAGAAAATCAGCTACATTAATGGCGACCATAGGGAGCATCTGTGTGCCCTATGGGTATGTATTCAGTGTCTATTTTAATGGGAGGGCAGATATGGCAGTACTTGCCGGAATGGTAAAGAATGTGCTGGTAATAATTATCCTGGCCAGCTTTTTGGAGGTGCTTCTGCCAGAGGGGCGGGTTAAACCATTTGTCCGCTTTGCTATTGGCCTGTTTATCATCATAGCAGTATTAAATCCGGTTTTAAATGCGTTGTTTGAGCAAAGGGAGTTTGAAATAAATCTCTGGGATTATAAGGTCAGCTCAGAGCAGGAAAGAGAAATTTTGGAAAAGGGGAATCGCATTAACCAGCAGATAGTCGTAAGCACAGAGGCTGGTATCAAAGAGAAAATGGAGGGGCAGGTAAGTGCAGTAGCTATGCTGGTACCGGGGGTAAAAGAGGTTAAAACTAATGCTACTCTCAATGATGAAGGGAGGCTTAACAAACTGGATTTAACCGTAAGGTTGGAACAAAGTGAACATTCGCAGAAGGGGGGAGAAGTAAACGTTTTCCTTGGTGAGGGAGATGTTCCCAGTGCTGAAGATAAAAAGCAAATAGAAGAAAAAATGCGGGGTGTGATTAATAATCTTTATGGTTTTCAGAACCTGGAAATAAATGTGCAGTTTGAGGGGGGATAAATATATGTTGTATGAATGGATCAGGGGAGAGAATAACAATGATGAGGGCCGGTCTCTGTTTCCGGGTAAAAAAAGCCGGTATATTCTGGTCATTGCTATATGCCTGGGGCTTTTAGCCTTAATCTGGCCCATTACCCGTACTGACAAAACAAGTAATACCGGGGTCAGGACCAGTGAGATTAGTAATGGCAAAAAGCTTAACCGGGAATTGGCATTGGAATTGGAACACATACTATCGCGTATTGATGGTGCGGGTACGGTGAAAGTCAGTATAACCCTGGCTTCGGGGGGATTAAAAACTTATGCCGCCAATACCCGCAATGAGAGCCGTGCCATCGAAGAGAGTCAGAATGGAGCCAATAAAAAAACCACCGAATCCAATGTAGCCCGTGACCTGGCCGTATCTGGGGGAGCGCCTCTCCTGGTTGAAAATAAAACTCCAGCAGTCATGGGGGTGTTGGTAGTAGCAGAAGGAGCCACATCACCAACAATTCAGGAAAAACTGGTTCAGGCAACCGCTACCTTATTAAATATCGCACCCCACCAGGTATGTGTTATGCCCGGACGGGATGTTTAGGTGAAGGGAGAGATGGGCTGTGGTGGTGGAAATTAAAAAGGTAAAAAAATTTGCGATGATTGCAGGTTTACTGCTGGTAGTTATAGTGGCGGCCAATATATTTTGGAGCGGACAGAGTTTTAAAGAACCTCTTAATACTTCGGATAATGTTCCCGAAAAAGTTGCAACTCCGGTAGAAAAGAATATTAACCCGGTAGATTACCGCAGTGAGGCGGATTTTTTTGCTCAGTATCGGCTGCAAAGGGAACAGAGCCGAAGCCGTGAGCTGCAAGTTCTGCAGGAGTTAGCTCGTAATGAGGAACAGGGTAAAACGTCCCGGGAGGCAGCTTCCATGAAAATTATGCGTATTATGGAAGACATGGAGAAAGAGATGAAGGCGGAAAACCTGGTAAAATCCCGAGGCATAGAGGAATGTGTAATAATCAGTGAAGCGGGGATGAGTACGGTAGTTATAAAAGGGTCAAGAGCAGCGGTTAATGAGGATGAAATCAAAGATCTGGTTGGCGCGGTGCTAAAGCTTGATGAAAACCAAATATGCATGGTTTTCCGCAATACCGAGCAATACAATAATAAGGCGCGAACATTTTAACGCGGTGACCCCGCGTATATTTCCTTATTAACCCGTCATGTCCGTAGGCCATACGCTAAAGGGCACACGCAACCACGTATCTCTACCTTCTGCTACCAGCACCTTATTTCCTTGATTAATGTATACATAGCGAAAAAGATTGAAATAGAAGGGCTTTATTTTTATAATAGTAACAAGTGTTGCAGGACTAATTTGCTCAGGCCACTGGCCTGAGTCTATTTGTATATAGACACAGAGCTTGGCTGCGGTCATAAGGTTGTATTACTGGGAGGTAAGTAATGGGAAGAATTAAGATCACCGATACCAGTTTAAGGGATGGGCACCAGAGCCTGTGGGCTACCAGGATGACTACTGAAGATATGCTCCCCGTACTGCATAACCTGGATAATGCAGGATACTACTCGTTGGAAGTATGGGGGGGCGCGACTTTTGATGTCTGTATCCGCTATCTTAACGAGGATCCCTGGGAAAGGCTTAGAACCATCCGCCAGGAAGTAAAGAAGACTAACCTGCAGATGCTCTTAAGGGGACAATCACTGGTGGGATATAATCATTATCCCGATGATGTAGTGGAAAAATTTGTGGAGAAGGCAGCAGAAAATGGCATAGATATCTTCCGGGCTTTTGATGCCCTGAATGATATTCGCAACCTGGAAACCTGTATGAAGGCTATTAAGAAGACGGGTAAACACGCTCAGCCCTGTGTAGTCTATACTATTAGCCCGGTTCATTCCGTACAACATTTTGTAGATACTGCCCTGCGCCTGAGGGATATGGGGGCAGATTCCATTTGTATCAAAGATATGGCAGGATTATTAGCGCCTTATGCTTCCTATGAACTGGTGCAGGCCTTAAAGGCCACCCTGGATCTGCCTATTCAGCTGCATACTCATTATATAGGTGGATTGGCTATTGCTACTCTGATTAAGGCTATAGAAGCGGGAGTAGATATTATTGATACCGCCAGTGTACCTATGGCTTTTGGCTCCTCTCAACCACCAGTAGAGACTATTGTCCGGGCCCTGCAGGGTACAGAATGGGATACCGGTATGGAGCTGCATCAGCTCTTCGAAATTGCTAATCACTTTGAACAGTTGCGTAAGCATAAGGGCTTTGAACGTGGCGTCACCCGCATTTCCGACATGAAGGTGTTTGAACACCAGGTACCGGGTGGAATGATTTCTAATTTTCATGCCCAATTGGAACAGCAGAAGGCCTCACACCGTATTGATGAAGTCCTGGAGGAGATACCCCGGGTAAGGGAAGATATGGGATATCCGCCGCTGGTTACTCCTACCAGCCAGATTATCGGAATTCAGGCGGTATTGAATGTTTTAATGGGAGAAAGGTACAAACTATGTCCAGGAGAAGTCCAAGACTATGTGCGGGGTTACTATGGTAAACCACCGGTACCTATTAAGGAAGAGATAAGTAAAAAAATCATAGGGGACGAACAGATAATTCAGGTTAGACCGGCTGATATACTTGAACCCGGGTTAGAAAAGGCACGGCAGGAAGCAGCCCATTGGAGTGATAAAGAGGAAGATGCCCTGACCTATGCTCTCTTCCCCCAGGTAGCATCAAAGTTTTTCGAGTACCGGGAAGGGAGAGTTCATGAAGATATTCCTCAGATTTTATCCCGTGATGAAGTGGGGGAGGAACTACAGGATGAACAGCGGCCGGTGGTTAAACTACCGCCAGCCAGGGTAATTGAGATGCAAAGCAGGGGAGACAGTGAAATGAATATTGATGAAATAAGAGAGTTAATTTTAATGTTGGATCAAACCAGTATCGCGGAACTGGAATTGCAAAAAGATGACTGTAAACTTACCCTGCGTAAATCGGTTTCCACCGGGCAGGATAAAATAGAAACCGGCAGTGGTTCTGGTAATCCGGTTTTTCAGGAAGAGAATACGCCGCCCACCGGACAAAATATTGCTGAAGTAGTATCCCCCATGGTAGGTACTTTTTATGCATCTCCGGCACCAGATGCTCCTGCTTTTGTTAAGCTGGGGGACCGTGTTGCTCAGGGGCAGACGCTTTGCATTTTGGAAGCTATGAAGCTTATGAATGAGATTAAATCTGAATCTGCCGGAACCATAGTTGACATCCTGGTGGGGAATGCAGAAGCGGTAGAATATGGCCAGACATTATTCCTGATAGAAAAAGACTAGGGGTGGTAAATTGTTTTCCAAGGTACTAATAGCCAATCGTGGTGAAATAGCTCTCCGGGTTATAAGGGCCTGCCGGGAACTGGGTATAAAAACGGTGGCGGTTTATTCAACCGCGGATAGTAACAGCCTGCATGTGTTGGCGGCAGATGAAAAGGTATGTATAGGTGGGCCGCCGGCCCGGGAAAGTTATCTGAACATAGCCAATATAATAGCGGCAGCGCAGAATAAAGGGGTGGATGCTATTCACCCCGGTTATGGTTTTATGGCTGAAAATTCTTATTTTGCTGAACTTTGTGAAACTCATGGGATTAAGTTTATCGGCCCCCGGCCGCAGGTTATCAAACTGATGGGAGATAAGGTCAAAGCCCGGGAAGTGGTAAGTAAAGCAGGAGTACCCCTGGTACCAGGCAGTAATGGAGCTGTAAATAGTTATGAAGAAGCAGTGGCGGTAGCCGGGGAGATAGGATACCCGGTAATGATAAAGGCTTCTGCCGGAGGTGGGGGTAAGGGAATGCGCCTGGCCCAGGGCGAAACTTCTTTGAAGGAGTCTCTGGAAATGGCTCAGATGGAAGCAGGGGCGGCTTTTGATAATAATGAGGTATATATTGAAAAGTACATAGAAGAACCTCGGCACATAGAGTTCCAGGTGTTAGGTGATGAACATGGTAACATTATTCACCTGGGAGAGAGGGACTGCTCTTTGCAGAGGCGTAACCAAAAGCTGCTGGAAGAGGCGCCTTCAACCTTCCTGGATGATGAACTGCGCGAGCACATGGGAACGGTAGCAGTCGATGCCGCCAGGGCTGCCGGGTATTTCAGTGCCGGTACGGTGGAGTTTTTGGTGGATAAAAACCACAATTTCTATTTTATTGAGATGAATACTCGTATACAGGTTGAGCATCCGGTAACTGAGATGGTAACCGGGGTAGACATAGTAAAAGAACAAATCAGGATTGCTGCCGGCCTGCCCCTGCGCTATACCCAGGAGGACATTAAAATAAATGGCTGCGCCATGGAATGCCGGATTAATGCTGAGGATGCTGAAAATGATTTTCGTCCTTCACCAGGTACCGTAGGCCAGTACTTGCTCCCTGGCGGACCTGGGGTTAGGGTAGATTCTTCTGTATATTCCAATTACATCATACCTCCTTACTATGATTCCATGGTAGCCAAGCTCATAGTCTGGGCTCCGGATCGACAGGAAGTTATCAGCAGAATGAGAAGGGCTTTGCAGGAGTTTAAGATTGAGGGTATTGCCACCACCATACCATTTCACCTCAAAGTACTGGATAATGCTTTCTTCCAGCGGGGAGAGGTATACACTAACTTTATCCAGAGAAGAATGAGTATATGAAATGGCATCACGGCAGCTTAAATGTATGCTGTAGGCAAGCTATAAGTATAGGGAACCAGTAATACCTGAATATAAAAAACTCAAGAGTTGAATTTGTATCAATAATTACCTCAAATAAATAGCGATTCTTTTAATGGGGGCATAACCGTGGAAATTATCTGCGGTTTTTTGTCGTTTTAAAGGGTTTTTAACATAAATGCAAAATATAATGTATATGGATAAATAAACAAGCACAGGTAGTTTATAGAGGAGGAAGCGCCGGTGACAGAAGAATTTAGTTTAAATGAGATGAAAGTTAATTTTGACACTTTATTTAATACCATAGATGATTATCTATTTATTATAGATGAAAACGGCAAAGTGGTTCATGCCAATAAAGTGGTTATCGAAAAAATAGGTTATAGTCTGGAAGAATTAGAGGGGATGAGTCTACTTCTTTTGCACCCGCCGGAAAGACGAGATGAAGCCGCCCAGATATTTGAAGGTATGATGGCAGGTGAGCGCGATCATTGTCCTATTCCTCTCTATACTAAAGATGGCAGCTACATACCAGTTGAAACTAAAGTTGTAAGAAGTCAGTGGCAGGGGATCCCGGTCTTTTTAAGTATGAGTAAAGATATATTCCAAATAAGCCAGGCTAATGCCAGGTTTTCCAAGGCCTTTTCCATTAATCCGGCGCTTATGGCTATTAGTAAGATTGACAGTGGTGAATATGTTGACGTAAACGAGGCTTTTCTTACAAGACTGGAGTATAGCCGGGACGAGGTCATTGGCAAAACTTCACGGGAACTAGGCATTATACCGGTTGAGAAGAGAGAATTATTAATAAAAGAACTTTACCGCCAAAGCTGTATACGTAATAAGGAATTAACCCTTAACGCCAAAAACGGCAGTAAATTACACGTTATTTTTTCGGTCGATATAATAGAAACTGATGATCAGAGATATCTTCTAACCGTAATGGTGGATATCACTAGAAGAAAGATAGCGGAAGAACTTTTAAAGGAAAGTGAAGACCGCTGGTCTTCAGCCCTGGAGTGCAGTGGGAACGGGGTTTGGGATTGGGATGCAACAACCAATCAGGTTTTCTTTTCGAAGGAATGGAAAAGCATGTTAGGTTATGAAGAGCATGAAGTCGGGGATTCTCTACAGGAATGGGAAAGCCGGGTTCATCCGGAGGACTGGGAAATGATCCAGGTAGAACTGAAAAAACACTTTGATGGCCAAACGCCGGTTTATGGGAGCGAACACCGCCTGCGTACCCGGGATGGCAGCTACAAATGGATTCTGGACCGGGGCAAGGTGATTAACCGCAATGAAGAAGGCAAAGTTCTACGGGTTATTGGAACCCATACCGATATCACCGAGATAAAGAAAGATCAGGAAGATTTGAACCGTATTCGGGGACAATTTAAAGCCATTCTGGATAACCTGCCCGTTTTGGCCTGGTTTAAGGATAAAGAAGGACGCCATATAGAAATAAACCGGGTTTTTGAAATAGCCTGTGGTTTACCCCATGACGAAATAATTGGCAAGACCGATATGGATATATGGCCACTGGAATTAGCCTTGGGATACATAGCCGATGATAGGGAAGTAATGGCGGGCCGAAAACAAATCAACAAAGAGGAGAAGGTACAGGATAAAGCCGGAGGTATATGGTTCAGTACCTTTAAAACTCCGGTATTTGATCATGAGGGTAATGTAATAGGAACTTCGGGAATTACTCGTGATATTACCGAGAGTAGAAGATTAGAACATGAGCTAATAGAGCAACGAACCTTCTTAAAATCACTGATTGATGCTATTCCTGACCTTATATTTTATAAAGATATAAACAGTGTATACCTGGGTTGTAACCATGCCTTTGCCCATAAATTTATTGGTCTATCCGAAGAAGAGATAGTGGGCCGAACTGATTGGGATTTTATTAAGGATCAAGAACTAGCCCGCTTTTTTATGCAAAAAGACATGGAAATGCTGGCATCAGGTGAGACCCGCATGAATGAAGAAACTATAACTTTGGCTGACGGGTCTATAATGGAATTGGAGACATTAAAAACTCCTTTTTACAAAGGTGGAACAGTAGCCGGACTGATTGGAGTTTCCCGGGATATTACCAAGCGTAAAATAGCCCAAAACCAGCTACTGATAAAACAGAAAATGCTATCCAACATTGCTGCCGCAACCAATGAACTATTAATAAATAGTGATTACTATGAAGCTATTGATAAGTGCCTGGCTTTGCTGGGTGAGGCTACCGGGGTAGACCGGGTATATATGTTTGAAAACCATTACGAAGGTAATGAGGCTTATGCCAGCTATAAGATGGAATGGAACTCCGAACTATTTCCGGCGGAGATTGATAATCCCAAGCTGCAGAATATTCCCTTCACTCAGGTGCAAAAATTTATAGAACCATTAATCCGGAATGAAGCCATCAAGGCACAGGTTCGAGATTTTGAGGACGGATGGGATAAAGAAACCCTAATGAAACAGGGCATCTTGTCAATATTGGCTCTCCCCATTTTTGTAGGAGGAATATTCTGGGGTTTTGTTGGTCTTAATGAGTGTAAAACGGAAAGAAACTGGACTGAAGATGAGTTTTCTATTTTAAAAGCTTTTAGCAACTCTATTGCTGAGGCCATCGAGCGCAGTCAAATGGAACAAAAACTGGCCCAGGCCAAAGAGATAGCTGAATCTGCCAACCATGCTAAATCCTTATTTTTAGCTAATATGTCCCATGAGATTCGTACTCCTATGAACGGTATACTGGGATTTTTGGAACTCTTGGGGGAAACCGAACTTTCGACGGAACAGCAGGATTATGTGCAGGAGGCTCATTCAGCCTCCGAAATCTTACTTTATCTCATTAACGATATCCTGGATTTCTCAAAAATTGAAGCGGGCAAACTAACCATGGAAGAAATCCCTTTCCGCATCAGAACGGTAGTAGAAGATGCTGTTTCTCTGCAGGCTCCAAAGGCTCGGGAAAAAGGTTTGGAGATGCATACTCTAATCAAATCCAATGTACCGGATGAGGTAGTGGGTGACCCCGCCCGGCTACGGCAAATCTTAAATAACCTGCTTAGCAATGCGGTGAAATTCACCCATACCGGCGAAATTCTGGTGATTGTGGAAACGGTAAATGAGAGTGCAGACCAGGTTGAAATTGGTTTTGAAGTTAGTGACAGCGGTATTGGTATTGCCCCGGAAGACATGGAAAAGCTGTTTAAACCCTTTACCCAGGCGGATGCTTCCACCACCAGGAAATATGGGGGTACGGGTCTGGGCCTGGCAATTTCCTATGAATTAGTTCGCTTAATGCAAGGAACCATGCAGGTAAAAAGCAAATTAGGCCAGGGGTCAAAGTTTTATTTCACCGCTTGTTTTAAAGTAGGTTTGCGTAAGGATACCTTGCCTTTTGAACATGCAGAGCTTAAAGGTGCCCGGGTACTAATCGTAGATGATAATAGCAGTAACCGCAAAATCATACGGACTTACCTGGAAGAGGCGCAATGCCTGGTGGAGGAGAGCGATAATGCCGAAAGGGCGGTTACTATCCTTTTATCCTCGGCCGCTTTAGAATCCTTTGATGTAGTTATAGTCGACTTTCAAATGCCCGGCATGAATGGCTATGATTTGGCAACTGCTCTTAAGGCCATACCATCCACCCGGAATATACATTTGATTATGCTTACTTCGGCAGCCCAGAAGGGGGATGTCAACCAGGCCAAAGAATATGGTTTTAGTGGCTACCTGACTAAACCAGTAAAAAGAGATGACCTGCTGAAATGTATTTCTATAGTCCTGGGCTTAAAGACGGAGGACTCCCTGGGCGACTTAATTATTACCCGTTATACGGTCAGGGAAAATCCGAATCCCACCCGGCCAAAGTTTCTTTTGGTCGAAGATAATGAAATGAACCAGAAAATAATTGTGAAAATGTTAGAAAAACGAGATATGTACTGTGATGTTGCCTGCAGCGGAGCCGAAGCCTTAAAAGCCCTGCAGCAAAAAGAATATGACATAGTTTTTATGGACTGCCAGATGCCGGAGATGGACGGTTATGAAACTACAGCTAGAATTAGACAAATGGAGGGGCAAGAACGCTATACTATCATTGTTGCTATGACTGCCAATGCCATGGAGGGAGACCGGGAGAAATGTTTGCAGGCAGGTATGGACGATTATATCAGCAAACCGGTTGATTTCCAGTTACTATTTAATATTATTGACCGGTACACTACCAGGCAACAAGAATCTGTCAGTGAGACCGCGGCCATGCTGGAGGAAAGTTTGAACAGCTTTATAGCGGAAACCGGATTACCTGAGGCAGATAGCCGGGAACTTTATGACAAACTATGGTCAACCTTACCGGGGGTATTGGAGGAACTGCAAAAGGCCCTGGCCAGTTCTGATTTTAAAAAGGTTCGCAGCCTGGCTCATCAATTAAAAGGTTCTTCCGGCACCCTGCGCATACAAAAGCTTTATGAATTATTTTTGGATCTGCACCAGAAAGCGACTGCGGAAGAGAAAGCAGCATGTTTGGATACCCTGCAGCTAATCCACCGTCTGATCAAGAGCTAAAGGATTCCAGGTGTCAAAAAGCATAAGGGAAGGATGTAAATATGCGAGTATTGATTGCCGATGATGATATAATTTCCCGGGCAGTAGTAAAGGCCCTACTATTAAAATGGGGCTACGAGGTGCTGGAAGCAGGAGATGGAAATGAAGCCTGGGATATACTTAAAGAAAAGGATTCGCCTCAGCTGGTTCTGCTGGACTGGATGATGCCGGGGATAGATGGATTGGAACTATGCCGACGTTTACGCCAATTAGATAATAATACTTATCACTATATTATTTTGCTCACCGGGCGGGATAGCAAGGAAGATATTATTGGAGGGCTTAATGCCGGGGCTGATGATTATATTACCAAACCCTTTATGCCCGAGGAATTAGAAGTGCGCTTACGGGTAGGCAGGCGTATCCTGGACTTACAACAGTCACTAAAGGAAGCGCTGGAGGTACAGCGTTACCAGGCCCAGCATGACCTGCTTACGGGAATATTAAATCATGCTGAGATACTTAATATACTGGAAACGGAACTCGACCGGGCAAGACGGCAAAATGGCAACCTGGCTATAATCATGGGAGACCTGGACCATTTTAAAAAAGTAAATGATACTTATGGCCATGTAGCTGGAGACGCTGTACTGGTGGAAGTTGCCGCTCGGATGAAAAACAATATTCGTCTATATGATTCCGCTGGTCGTTACGGGGGTGAGGAGTTTTTGCTGGTTCTTCCCGGCTGTAATGCAGAGGAGGCCATGATAATAGCCAATCGCATCCTGGAAAGTATCGGCAAAGAGCCGGTGATATTTAATAATACCCCCATGGCGGTAACCATTAGCCTGGGGGTAGCAGTACACGGCGCCGGTGATAATACTTCGACTACTGAGCTGGTTCAGTTAGCTGATATCGCCCTCTATCAGGCTAAACAAAATGGCCGCAACCGGGTGGAACAGGCGACTGCTACCGCCCACGTTTTTTCTAATCTTTCTTCCGGCGGGGAGAGGTATACACTAACTTTATCCAGAGAAGAATGAGTATATAATTAGAATTAAGAATTATGAATTTTCAATTTAGATAGTTCCAGAATAAGTTAATGTATTATTTGCTAATTTGGTTTTGCATGCTACAATATCAAGTATATAATAATATGGAGGTGGACAAATATGGATAACGCTAAACCGGAAATTAATAACGAGTTCGGAGCGATTAGAATTGCTGATGAAGTAGTATCTACGGTTGCTGGTCTGGCTGCGGCAGATGTTGAAGGTGTTGCTTCAATGAGCGGCGGTTGGAGTACCGACCTGGTGGAAAAACTGGGTAAAAAGAACTTCGGCAAAGGGATTAAGGTTGAGGTAATAGATGAACAGACTAAAATTGATATATTTATTGTAGTAGAATTTGGCTATCAGATTCCTGATGTAGCTGAAACCGTTCAAAAAGAGGTCAAGATGGCAGTTGAAACCATGACCGGTCTATCGGTTATTGCAGTTAATGTGCATATTGTGGGTGTATCTATGAAGAGGATAGCCGGGAACGATAACGATGAAGAAGTCGACCTGATTATTGAATAAGCCTGCTATTATTGATATGGACAACCCCCTGCTTTTCCAGGGGGTTATCTGTATTATAACCAGTGAAAGAGGTGGAGTTATGAAGAGCATCTGGCGCTTACTCCTATTTGTATATAACTTACTGTTGATTATTTTATCCGGGTTGCTTATAGCCGCTGCTATAGGCCGACCTGAACCCCTGAAATACATCGAAATCGCCCTGTCTACTACCCAAAATCGAATAATTATGGGAGTGGCAGGTGTTATATTGCTAACTTTGGGGATTTATGTTTTTATATCCACTATCAAAATACAACCTCGGGTCAAGTCAGTTGAGGTTGACCGCAGCCTGGCCGGGGAAGTATTCATTACCATTCCCGCCATCAAGATAATCATAATGAAAGCGGTAAAAAAGGTAGAGGGAATCAAAGAAGTTAAACCGGTAGTAAACAGCCGCCCGGATGGGTTGGAGGTTTATTTGCATATGATGATAAACCCGGATGTAAGTGTTCCCGAACTCAGCAAAAATGTTCAGGATGTAGTAAGAAAGTATCTGGAGGACATAGGGGGACTGAAGGTTGCTGAAGTTAAGGTCCTGGTTGATGACTTGAGCCCGGGGGTTAAGACAAGTACCAGTTAAAGGGGGCATTACTTATGTGGGAGAATCTTTTCCGTATCATATTTGAACAGCATAGAGGTAAAGCTATAGGCATAGTGCTGGGATTACTGGCCAGTATCCTGTTTATCAGTTATGGGTTCTGGCGCACTATATTTATTATTGTCTGTATTGCCCTGGGATTTTTTATTGGCAAGGAAATAGATGAAAAAAAGAACTTCGAGCAGTGGTTAAAACATATGTTTAAAGACAAGCATTAGTAAGGAAGGAGATCAGGTTTGAGCAGGAGAAAGGCACGGGAATTTGCTTTCAAAGTATTGTTCCAAGTTGATCAAGTTAATGCTGACCCCCACCAAGCATTCCGGTACCTGCTACAAAATAATACCCTGGCGGAAAAGGATCGGGGTTTTTCCTGGGATTTAATTGTGGGCAGCCTGGCCCATCTGGAACAGATTGATAAAGAAATCGGGACTTATGCCAGGGACTGGTCGATAAACCGGATGTCGGCGGTAGACCGTAATATTATACGGGTTGCCGGGTACGAAATTATGTTTTACGAGCATTCGCAACCGGTAGTAGCTATAGATGAAGCCCTGGAAATAGCCAAGAAATATGGTGATGATACTTCCGCTGCTTTTGTAAATGCCATACTGGATAAAATACTGGGAGCATCAAAATGAAGCTTTATTTGGGTATAGATACCAGCGCCTATACTACATCGCTGGCGGTTGTTGATGGTGATTATAAAATCATAAGTGACCAGAGAAAGATACTGGAGGTTAGACCGGGAGAGAAAGGGTTGCAGCAATCGGAAGCGCTTTTTCTACACCTGAAGAACCTCCCTTTTTTATTTGCACAGTTATCGGCGGGGATTGCAGATAAAGTAGCAGCTATAGCGGTAAGTGCATTTCCTCGCAATGTAGAGGGAAGTTACATGCCGGTATTTACAGCCGGTCTATCCCAGGCTCAGGCCCTGGGCTCCTATACGGGTACCCCACTTTATTTGCTCAGTCACCAGGAAGGACATATTATGGCCGGGCTAAAAGGAAATGAAGGATTAATGGCAAAAGATGAATTTATAGCCTGTCATTTTTCCGGGGGAACTTCAGAGGTTTTGCTGGTGCGCCGGGGTCAAAAAGGGGTTTTTGATATAGATATTACTATGGCTGGTTCCGACCTTCATGCCGGTCAACTGGTGGACCGGGTGGGGGTGGCGATGGGACTGCCCTTTCCAGCGGGCAAATCCATGGAGGAACTGGCCCTTAAGCTGGAGCAGGATGATTTTCCGGCTATACCATCAGCAGTAAAGGAAAAATCCTTCTCTTTTTCCGGGTCTGAAACTAGTGCCCTGAAGTTATTGGAAGAGGGGGAGACCGCTGCTGCCATAGCCAGCAGTGTTTTTCGGGTTATAGCCAATACCCTGGAGAAGTGCCTGCTTAAAGCAGCTGAAAAGAGTGGCTTAAGGGAGGTTTTACTGGTAGGAGGGGTTATGGCCAACACCCTTATACGGCAGCGTCTGCTGGATAGGTTGGAGCACCCTGCGGTGGGGCTAAAGCTCTATTTTGCCGAGCCCCACTTAAGCACCGATAACGCCGTAGGCATCGCCATGCTCGCTGCCTACCTGGCCAAACAAGAGAACCGTCCCCTTGTTTGACGGTTGTCGCGTCAAATAATATTTCGAGGTGTGAGAAGATGGAAATTATTAGTGGGACAAAGATTGCTACTGAAATTCGGGAGAGTTTGCGGGAGTCTAATGAAAAAGAGGGTATTAAGCCGGTACTGGCTGTAATCGTAGTAGGAGATAACAAAGAAAACCTGGTTTATGTGGGATTGAAGGAAAAGGCGGTTGCCTCCATAGGTGGAGAGACCCGACTGATAGTAATGCCGGAAAATAGCAGCAAACAAAATCTGAAAAATACCATTAAGGAGCTTAATCAGGATAGCAGTGTAGATGGCATTTTACTACAGTTGCCCATGCCTGAGCATTTAGAGGAAGATAAAGAAGAAATCTTATCGGTAAT
>Ga0265294_10004826_pt1 | contig 16661 bp, 15 predicted proteins | sample MunlanPumphouse3_FD_192504 | JGI IMG/M metagenome (GOLD analysis project Ga0265294, IMG submission 192504) | Groundwater microbial communities from a municipal landfill in Southern Ontario, Canada - Pumphouse #3 | ecosystem: Environmental > Aquatic > Deep subsurface > Groundwater | place...
GACTTCATTCTCGAAGCACCAACTACAGGATGGGTTTCAGTTGGCCTTGGGTCCAATAGGATGCATGGTGCTCATATCATCATAGGCTATGATGCAATTACCAGCCAAGTCATCAGTGAGGAGACTGGTCGTGGCCATGGGCATAGCCCCTCTTCTTCAAAGATACTTGTTCAGAGCAAGATCAAGGAGACAGGGGGTAAGACCACCCTTGAGTTTACAGTACCTGCCTCACAGTTTGATTCAGGAAGGAACCTCCGTCTTATTGTTGCATATGGAAACAGGGATAATCTCAGGAGCAAGCATGTCACCTATGACAGCCACACCATCAACTTCCTGAAATAACACATATTCACTGGTGATTATGATAAGGGTATGTTTGGAGCAACCAACATACCCTTATTTGATTGTGTTATATATCATTGTATTCTCAGTTGTTTCATTTTTTTTTTCAAAGTGTTTCTGGTAAAATGTTTGTATACGTTCCTTCCCCTCAATATTTGCCAAACAGCCAAGTACTGCTCCAACACTCGCTTCTTCAAGAAACGGAGGTTCCATACAGGCACAACCGAACTCTTGTTCGATAGCTCGTTTCATGATGGGACTTTTCCTTACACTATTTCCACTTGCAACAATGAACGGGATTGAATCCAGTCTGATAGCAGGTGGATGAAGTTCCCTTACAATCCCTTGCATGAACCCCACTGCCAGGTTACTAATATTCAGATTTTGTGTATCTATCTCACAGATTTCACCACGCAGGAGGGAATCTTCTCGAGTTCCAAGAAATCTGGTATCAACAACAAGGCCTCCACTTTCAAAAGAATCAACTGCTAGAGAGTCTAGGACAGCATAGATCTGCCCATCAGAAAGCGAGAATCCGAACTTCGCGAGCAGGTCTTTGCAGAAATCCTTTAGGTATGCATAAGACCAGCCTCCACATAGACTGGAATAGACTTGCAGAAATCCAGTCTCTAGAAGAGGACGTACTTCGATGGATTTACTGTATAGCATTGATGAACAGGGAACAGAGAGTTGTCCACTGGTGCCAATATTCACTACACCAGTATTCAAAAACCCGGTAGCTCCAATCACACTTGCTTGATTATCCCCAATTGGGGCAAATACTGTTGTATCTATGGATAATCCATATCGTTCGCTATTCGCTGGTAAGATCTTGGCGACTGGAACACAAGACGGAAAGACATAACCAAAGAGTGAACGGTTAATGCCCATCTCTTCCAGTTGTTCTTCATTCCAACATTTATTCACAATATCAAAACATCCGAAGCTTGCTGCCAATGATTCATCGACACAAAAATTTCCACACAATTTACCCATTATAAAGGATTCTATAGAGCATATTTTCCGACCAGGAGTGTCTCCTCCTTGAGTCCTAAGCATCCTACTTATAGAATTTGCACCATACCCCACGTGTAAGGTGCATCCATTCATTTTTCCAAAATCATTGCTGGCTTGACCAACTGAATACCGCGCATCCCTCCATGTCAGTAAATTTGAAACAGGAATATTATCATCATCAAGCAGAATAGCACCATGCATTTGCCCTGTAATTGCAATAATCCTTACAAGTGAAAGCTCTTCTTTGGATTGTAGAAATAGATTCTCTATGATTTCCCAGATCTTACTCGGATTTTGCTCATGTGCTCTGGGATCACTATGGTTGATGGATGATGTATTATCAATATTTCTCATAGAAATAACGGATAATGTATCAATATCGAATATTGTAAAGCATATTGTTGAAGTACCAATATCAATGCCGATCGCATGTCTCCCAATTTCCACGAATTGCGATTCAGTCTGCAATATGTCTTTTGCATTTATCATGACTCTTTCCTTTTAAATCCTTCTATTCCGTACTTGGTAGTTTAATGCAGCTAATTATTATAAGTTACTTTGTTTCAAACCAAGAATCATGTCACCCCGTAGTTCTCTTTATATGTATGCACCAACGGCTCGATAAGTGCAGCTTTTTCTCCTATCATTTTTTCATGATACATTCCACCATTGTATGTACAAGCAAATCCTCCTGATGACACACCCCAAGCGCAGACATCAAAAATGTCTAGTATATCATCATCAACAGAACCTGATAGTTGGCGAGCAAGAGATACCAGTACGCCTCCTACAAAATTATCACCACATCCAGTGGTATCTCTACGTAATAATGGATCTGCCTCCATCAGTACATCAATTTCCGTATTGACATGGAAACTTTTCAAATCATGATCTCCAAACAACTTACCCTTAGACCAGAATAATATATCATGTGCACCACGAGTAATGATAAGTGATCCCACTCCATACGAACCAAGTGCTGATGCTGCCTCAGTTATAGTTTGCCTCCCAGACAATCTCAGTGCTTCAATCTCATCTGTGATGAGAAGGTCAATATAGGGATATGCCGGATTCTTTCCTAATGACCAGGGTTTATTTGGGTTTATTTTCTCATTAGCAAAGTCATACACAGTTCCAACTACTGTAATTGCACCCGTTTCTTTGGCCCTTTTTAAAATAGAATCTATATCGTTATGTATTTGAGGAACTAAAGCAGTCCCACCCAAAAGAACAATATCACTTTTATAAAAATATTCGGTTAGATGGTTAGAGTTGAAATAACCTGCAGCACCTATTGTATTTACAAAAGTACGCTCTCCTTTTCCATTTCTTCTTGAAGAATCAGCAAAAACATCGGTAGTAGAGGTAGGAATACCTTTAATAATTTTGAATGAAGTATTTACATTAGTTGGTTTAACCTTTGCTTTTGTGATTGCAGCAAATTCATCATTTCCTAATGCTCCATAGAAATTAATCTCCACATCATCATCAAATAGAATCTGTGAAGCATGGACCAATGCTATTATCGCAGGTCCCCCTACATTAATAAAATCAGCTTTTCTGCCTTGAGTGATCGAATCTAGAATCTTGTGATATTGCTCTCCAGCGAATTTTTCTAAATCCTCCCGAAAAACCAACCCTCCCTCAATTAAGCCACCATCTCCTTTCGTTTTGCTCCAATAGGGAGAGAAATTTGAGGCATTATATGAGCAATTCTTATATATCGAATCTATCAAACAACAACCAACTCCGGAGATGCGCATATAAACCTCCAAAATAATAAAGGCTACAAATATCGACTCAATTTTGTAGCCTTAGAAATAACGATCATGGCTATTATGCTTTTCCAGAACTTCCGAAAACATGCATCCTCTCTTCAATCGTCTGTTGATATGCATCCATAATTGTCCAGCCTATGTTAGCCATGTCAGTATACTTCCCATTCAGTTCCTTCATCTTTGCATCAAGATGATTGAAAACAGAGACACTTGCTCCTGTGTAAAAGTTTATTTTGCATATCCCAAGAGAGGCTGCCTTTCGGAAATCATCATCAGAAATCCCTGAGCCACCATGAAGAACCAACGGGACTGATGTTACAGATGCTATTTCCTTTAGTAGATCAAATTGTAAATTTGGTTCCCCTTTATAAAACCCATGAACATTACCGATAGAAACTGCCAATGCATCAACTTGTGTTTCATCCACAAAATGTTTAACAGTAGATACGTCGGTATAAAGACCAACATCAGTACCATCAACATCCTCGGTCCCTTCCAATCCGCCGATGACCCCCAGTTCTCCTTCGAGGGACACTCCAACATGGTGAAGCATAGATGAATAGCGACTTGTTAAACGGATATTCTCCTCATAACTATACGCTGTTGCATCAAACATTATCGAACTAAATCCACATCTAAGAGCCATCATGATTCCCTTCTCAGTCGTTCCATGATCCAAATTCACGACAATTGGAACAGAAGCTTCTTTTGCACTATGGATAATAGCTGGATAGAAATTCATAAGATCAACATCACGAAATGACACTTCCGCAACATTGATGATGAGTGGAGATCTTTGTGATTCTGCAGCTCTTAATAGCGGTGGCAAACAAATAGGGTTCGTTATATTAAATGCGCCTACAGCATATTTTCCTTTCTGGGCCTCCGTAAGAACTTCTTTCAATGTATATAGCATTCTCGTTTCTCCTCTTGCATAAGTTTTATGTGATGATAGTCCGCGTAATTAATGATTCTACTTCCTGTGCTGAACGGATATGCCCTGAAGCCCCAAGATGAGAAGCATTTATTGCTGCTGCGCCATGTGCAAAAATTGCACTTTCGTCAACAGTTTTTCCATTGAGCAATCCATAACAAAAAGCTGCTACAAACGTATCTCCACAACCAGTAGTGTCAATGACCTTTGTTCCCTTTAGGGCATCAATCATCCGATCACCTTCCGGCGTCGAAATATAACAACCTTTTGCTCCCATTTTTATTACTATGTTATGTACACCATATTCCCTAAAACGTTGACAAATCATATAGGGTTCTACCAATCCAGTAATCTCTCGCGCTTCTTCATAACTCGGCATCAGATAATCAATTAAGGAAAGATAATTGCCTATGTAGGAAAACCCCTCTTTTAATGTGTCGCAGGTCATGTCAGCTACTGTAATCACTCCTGCTTCTTTTGCAATTTCCAGAAGTACTTGCACTCCTTCATGATCAAAACGGGGTAAAACAAAAAAACTACCAATAGAGAGCAATTTAGTTGATTTAACCGCATTCATTATTGTTGAGGAAGGTAAATATCTTTCACCACAGCCTCTATCGAACATGAAGTTTCTTGATCCATCATCCCCAACAAGCACAATAGATGCAACGCTGTCTTCACCAGGCAAGGTTTCCACCAAATTGGTATTTACTGCTTTTGCCTGCAGAAGAGATAGAAGTTGTTTACCTTTCCAATCATCACCAACACAAGAAATGAGTCCTGTATGCAATCCCAAAGAGGATGCAGTTACCGCTTGATTAGAAGCATCACCACCTGAATGTAAAAGAATACTTCCAACCGCTGTACTATCAACCTCAAAGACATTCGGACTTACATTTCCTGACACAATAATATCTAGGCAAGCAACTCCAGCACAAATTATGTCATAATTCTTATTCATTTCACTTTTACACGTTGTCGGTATATATCAATGATTACTGCTACAATTATTACAATACCCTTAATAACCTGCTGCCAAAAATATGGAACACCAATGATGATTAAACCATTATTTAAAACCGAAATTATCAGAGCCCCAACTAATGTACCTGCAACGCCACCAATTCCTCCATTAAAACTGGTTCCACCGAGTATAACTGCAGCAATAGCATCAAGTTCATAAGATACTCCAAGCAATCCGCTTGCACTGTACAGCCTTGCACCCATTACTACACCAGCTAAACCACTGAAAAGGCCGCTAATGCCATGCACAAACAGTATTATTGTGGCCACGGAAATACCTGAAAAGACTGCAGCCTTTTCATTCCCTCCAACAGCATAGATCCGAGTACCCAAAACCGTTCTACGTAGCAACACCCATGATAACCCAATTACTATTATTGCAAAAAACACTTGCCAGGGAACAATACCTATATTGTTATTTCCAACCCATGCAAAGCTTAGATCATTGTTGATGACAGTAGTTCCGTCAGCTAACAGGTAAGCCGCGCCACGCAATGATGTCATCATTCCCAATGTTGCAATAAAGGGAGGCATCTTGAAGTAAGACACCAAAAATCCATTGAATAATCCAGCAGCCAACCCGGTTAAAAGAGCTATTGGAATAGCTAAATAGGAAAAAGGAGTGAGTGATACACGTAATGCAACAACCGCAGACACCGCTAAAATGGATCCAACGGAAAGATCAATACCTCCTGTTAGAATCACCATCGTCATACCGGATGCAATGATTATATTTACTGCTGATTGTCTAAAAATATTGGTGATATTGTTTACTGATATAAACTTTGGTTCTAATAAGGCAAACATAATGCAAAAAAGGATTAGAACCGGCAATACCCCAAACTTCTGCAAGTCAAATTTAATGAATAGTTTTTTATCTTTAGTCGTCATTAGTGTTTTCCTTATTCAACTAGTGTCTTGTTCTCAGTAAATGTATAATCAGGGTCGTTAACTCCTGTAGCATATTGCATGACATGATCTTGTGTAATTTCATTTTTATTTTTAATCTCTCCAACGATCGTTCCGTCACGCACTATTAAAACTCTGCTTGCCAACCAAATCACTTCTGGCAACTCACTTGAGATGAAGATAATAGAAGTCTTTCCGTCAGCTACTAAATCGAAAATAATTTTGTAGATTTCACTTTTTGCCCCTACATCTACACCTCTCGTAGGCTCATCAAGGATGAGCACCTCAGGTTTAATTGAAAGCCATCTTGACAGAAGCAACTTTTGCTGGTTTCCTCCAGATAGTGATAACGCTTTCACTTTTGGAGAAGACAATCGTATTCTCAAAGATTTAATAAACTGTTCGGAAAACTTGGATGCACTATCACTACCCAGAAAACCATGATTTGAAATTTGTTGCATCACATTAAAGCTAATATTATCTGCTGCAGACATATCTAAAAACAAACCAGACCCCTTCCTGTCTTCGGAGAGAAAGCCTATCCTATTTTTAATTGCATCAATGGGATTTTCAATTTTTATTCTTTTCCCGGATTTATAGAAATCCCCACTTCTTCGCTTATCGATACCAAAAAGCATTTGAGCAATCTCTGTCCTACCAGATCCAACCAATCCAGTAAGTGCAAGAATCTCCCCTCTCCTAAGGTCAAAAGAAACATCATGAATGAATTTCTCATCCGCTAAATTGTGTACTGAATATATAACTTCATCACTGACATCAGTATTTGCTTCACCGTAATAGTCAGAGAGAGTTCTACCAACCATATGAGTTACGATATCTTTCTCATTAATTTCGTGTTTATCAAGTGTTGCAACGAGCGTACCATCTCGTAGGACAACCACACGATCAGAAATCTCAACTACTTCCTTCAAGCGATGACTAATGAAAATGATGGAAATATGTTGCTGCTTTAGTTTCTTTATAAGTCGAAACAATGTTTCCATTTCATTTTCACTAAGTGACGCGGTAGGCTCATCCATAATCAAAATTCTACTATTCTGGCCTACTGCCTTTGCAATTTCCATTAGTTGTTGTTCAGCGATACTAAAATTTCGTGGATACTGCCTTGCTCTGAATGGAGCGTTTACCATATCAAGAATTTTATCACTCTCATCCATCAATTTTTTGCGATCAACAAAAAATCCATGCTTTAGCGGTTCCCTGCCCATAAATAAATTTTCAGCTACAGTAATATTGGGAGCTACTGATAGTTCCTGTTGTATTAAACTAATACCGAGGTCTAAGGCATCTCTTGGTATTTTTATCTTTACAGTCTCACCATTGAGAACAATTTCTCCAGAGTCACTCGTGTATACTCCAGCAAGAATTTTCATCAGTGTGCTTTTACCTGCTCCATTTTCCCCAACCACCGAAAGCAACTCACCTTCATTCAAATGGATTGAAACATCATCTAAAGCTTTACAGCCTGGAAATGTCTTGGAAACATTATGCACTTCTAATATGACACCCAATGTGCACACTCCTTACATGATTCAAGTGAAAGGAGACATGCCGAACAACACTTCGGCATGTCATTTACATCTCTCAAAAAGGCATCAACTCTACCATGGAGTATAAGAATCCATGTTATCCTTTGTGATAAGCATTACAGGATAAAGTATCTCTTTCTCAGGTGGAGGATTTCCCTTCATAATCTCGAATCCAAGTCTGGTTGCTTCCATAGCCATTTTTCTTGGAGTCTGAGCAGGAGTGGCTGCAAAGATTGAATTAGGTTTCTTCATTTCAGCAATTGCATCTGCTGAACCATCAACACCTACTACAAACATTTCACTCTCACGTCCAGCCTGCTTAATTGCAAGAACTGCACCGATAGCTGAAGGATCATTAATCGCAAATACTGCATCAATGTCATCGTAAGCGGTGAGGATATTTGACATTAGGTCAAGACTAACATCTCTCTGCCCTTTACCATTCTGATCTTCTGACAAAATCTTGATTCCAGGATACTTGGCAAAAATTTCTTTTGCACCACCTACTCTTCCAAAGACTGCAGTAACAGGATCACCGGTGAGAATAACTACATTACCTTCGCCATTCAGACGATCTGCAATGTATTGTCCAGCTTGACGACCGGCCTGCCAGTTATCAGACTGAATAACAAAATCTGCACCAACCGCGCCAACATCAGCGGCTACTACAACAATTCCAGCTTCTTTGGCTCGTTTTACGGCAGGTCCAATACCTTCATGGTTAACTGCATTCAGAACAATCAAGTCAACTCCCGCGGAGATGAGATCATCAATCTGGGTCGTTTGTTTACCAAGGTCATTATCACCCGAAAGAGAAATAACATCACAATCAGGATTAATTTCTTTTGCTGCCTGTTCAACTCCTTTAACCATCTCTACAAAAAACGGGTTTGCCAAGGTTTGCATGGTTACTCCGACCTTGTCTAGAGTTACTTCACCACTTTTCTCAGCGGCTCCTTGAGCAATGAGTCCTGTAGTAAGCAGAGTAGCTACCAATAGGACTGCCAACAATTTTCTCATCATAATACTTCCTCCATTTGTATGTTATGAACCTAAGGTTCATATTAACTAGTACTACTTTATGTAAACATTGTTTATAGGTTTTGTCAATTTTTTTTACATTTTATTTTTTTATGTTTACTTATTATTTACATCTTTTAGATAGTTTTTTGAACGCAATCCTTTTTTTACCATCTCTATGACACCCAAATCTGTCAACCCATAGAAGTCCATAAGCTGTTCTGCATTACCAGACTGTCCGAACGTATCATTACTTCCTAAGCGGAATACAGGTACAGGAAAAAATTCTGTGACTGTCTCTGTTACAGCACTTCCCAACCCACCAATAATATTATGCTCCTCAGCTGTAATAATGACACCTGTCTCCTTCGCTGCTTTGATTATTGCCTCAGTGTCAATCGGCTTGATTGTATGCATATTTAGTACACGAACAGAAATCCCGTCCTCTTCAAGAGTTTCTGCAGCTTTTAAAGCAGCTTGAACCATCATACCAACCGCAATGATTGTAGCATCACTACCATCCTTCATCGTTACTGCCTTCCCAAGTTCAAAGGAGTAGTCATCTTTCCCTGTGACAATATCCAAGGCGGCACGTCCTAATCGTAGATAGCAAGGTCCTTTATGCAAAGCAATTGCCTCTACAGCTTTCTTAGTTTCATATCCATCACAAGGGTGTACAACTATCATTCCAGGAATTGTTCGCATGATTCCAATATCTTCAAGACATTGATGAGTAGCTCCATCTTCTCCTACAGATAGCCCAGCATGGGTACCAACTACCTTTACATTCAACTTTGGATATGCCAATGAATTTCGAATCTGCTCGAAACATCTACCAGCTGAAAACATTGCGAATGAATGCACAAAAGGAATATACCCCAACGTAGACAGGCCTGCAGCAATTCCAACCATGTTTGCTTCCGCAATCCCTACATTTATAAACCGGTGGGGATATTCTCGTCCAAAATCACAGGACATAGTACACGTTGAAACATCGGCATCGAGAGCCAAAATATTTTCTTTTTTCCCTAGTTCAGCAAGGGCCTGTCCATAAGCATGTCGTGTTGCAATTTTTTCAGCCATCTATAGCCTCCAACTCATTTCTCTTTAATCTCAATTCATCAAACGCCTTTTCAAACAACTCATCATTAGGAACCTTGCCATGCCAAGCAGATTTTCCTTCCATAAAAGAAATTCCTTTCCCTTTGATAGTATTTGCAATAATAATTGTTGGTTTTCCTTTAACTCTTTTTGCCGTATTTATGGCATTAATAATCTGTTCAATTGAGTGTCCATCAATAGATAGAACATTGAATCCAAATCCTTCGAATTTAGCATCTGGAGGACCTGAATTTTGGACCTCTGTTATAGTCCCATCCAATTGAACCTTGTTATAGTCCAATATGGCTATTAAGTTATCGAGCCCTATTGAGGCGGAGAACATCGCGGCTTCCCATATTTGCCCTTCTTGAATTTCTCCATCACCAAGAATTGAATATACAGAAAAGGAACGACCCGAAATCTTAGCGCCTAAAGCCATACCAACTGCAGCTGAGAAACCCTGTCCTAATGAACCTGTTGACATATCTACACCTGGAACACTCATTTCTGCGTGTCCAGACATATGACCTTCAATTTTTCTAAATAATTTCAATCTTTCATCTGCGAAAAAACCTCTTTTTGCCAGAGTCGGATAAAGAGCAACAGTTGCATGGCCTTTCGACATCACTAACCTGTCACGATCTTCCCAATCTGGTCGTTCAGGGTCGATTCTCATAGTTTCAAAATATAGAACTGTCAATATTTCAGACAAAGAGAAAGCTCCTCCTATATGCCCTGACTTTGCTTCTCTTACCATTTCAAGACCTCGAATTCTCAAGTCTTGTGCGATAAGCCTTAATTCCTTTACGCGTTTTCCATCCATTGCAATCTCCATAAGATATATTACGAACGTATATCGAAAACTATATATTAGTTGTAAATATAATGTCAATTTTTATTTTACATTTAATTCGTTATTTTTTTCCAACTATTGATAAAAAAAATTAGATATACTATTCTCTATGCTGAGGTATCCTAATGGGAAAAAATAATATTTATTCAGAAATATATTCCGAATTACTTGAACAGTTGCAAAGTCCTATCTATAAAGTAGGCGATGAAATTCCTTCGGCTTCAAAATTGGCAGAACAATTTTCTGTTTCAAGACCGACGGTGCATAAAGCGCTAAAACAACTACAAAATGAAGGAGTCATAGAAAGTCGTGTGGGTTCTGGGTCATTTTTATTAAAAAAACCGGTTCAAGACGAAGTTGTTCCCTTGTTTGGTTTGATTTTCCCACTTCTTCGTATGGAAGGCTTTTTTGGGAATGTAGCTAAGGCAATCGCTGAGTATTCTAAGAGGTTTAATTACAATATAATTTTTGGAGGACAAGTTCCTCAAGGTTCCATTGATTTATATAGCCTTGAACATATGACTGATTATTATATTGAACAGAATGTGGATGGCGTATTCATTGCTCCAGTTGAGTTGGCCAGTAACAGTAAAACTACAAATGACTTAATCCTTAAAAAGCTGGAAGCAGCTGGTATTCCTGTAGTAGTGATTGACTGTGCTACAGAGTGTTTCCCAATGAGTTTTAATAATGATATTATTTCTATTGATAATTTTCGTGCTGGTTATACACTCGCTGAGTACATGCTTAAAAATGGCTCTGATAGAATTGATTTTTGTACACTTCCACATTTTGGACAAGCAGTTTTACTCCGATGGAAAGGGATTCAGAGTGCACTAGTTGATCATGGAATCATGCCTCAAGAATCATGGTTTCATAACCTTACAATGGAAGAAGAACTTGGGGTAAAGCTAAAGAACAGTGGAGCTTCGAATATTATATGTTCGAATGATTATGTCGCTGCAAAAGTACTTAGAGCACTCCAAAGAAGATCTTTTTCGATACCAAAGGATTTTAGAATTGCAGGGTTTGATGGCTCTAAACTGGCGGAGGAAATCTATCCTTCTATCACAACAATTGTACAACCGTGCCATGAGATTGCAGTTTTAGCTGTTCAAACAATGCTTGCCAGACTGAGTTTTCCTGAAAAACCAGTTAGCCAAGTTCTTACAAACTTTTCTTTGAGACTTGGCGGCTCCACATAAAAAGACCATTAGGAGAAAACAGTCACCACTTTCTTTGTATTCCAAGTATTTGCTATCTAATCTAAATATTGAAGAGGGCGAAAAATATTTACTTATTCCCTCTTTATCTACTTCTACGATAACAAATGGCTATAGAATCTAGTGGTTTTTCATCCTTATACTTTCTTTCCTTTGATCAAGTTCCAGGGGAATAGCCCCTCTTTATAGAGGAAAAAAAGGCTGATCAAGCCCTGGACTGCTCCGATGATGAAGAAGAGTACATGGAGGAAAACCACGGTTTTAATGATCAGGACCTGTACAATAATCCACACAATCATGGATCCTCCGAGCAGGCCAGCAACATACCCAAGATACTTGTTCTGCTTAAACAAGAGTATGATACTGAACAGATTGCCGACTCCAAACAGTCCAAATAGAACAATGCCAGGAATCAGAAAGGTAGAAAATGGAGACCCCTGCAACATATCGGTTGTAGCGCCAAGGGGAGTTACAGGGTCAACCAAGCAAGCATATCCACCTGCAAGTGCACCTAACCCAACAAACACATGTATAAGCAATAAAAGCAACCGAAGTAGTTTCATAATTCAGGCCTCCAAGACCTGCTGGGCAAAAATAATATCAAAGGGCATACGAGAAGGATAGAGGAAGGAACGGTCAAATCATCAAGATTGTACAGATTCATACAAGAAAAATGTATCTTGTAAAGATATACATATGTAATATATTCAGCAATATTAAACATTATTTTTATAATTTTGCCCAATAATTGTATCCAAAAGTACCATTGATTCGCTATTCATACTTTTTTCATAAAAACTGTTTTGACATTTGGAAATTCATCCCGTATGCTAAAGAAAAAAGAGTTGTAGAAATTAAGCTTAATTCTGCTTAATCTTTAAACTCAAAATGCATTCAGGAGGAAAGAATGAAAAAAGTTCTATTTACCCTATTGGTTCTGGCTCTGGCAGTAATGCCGGTCATGGCCCAAGGAAGCGCGGAAGCAGCAAGTGGGGACGATTATAAGCTCGTACTGAAAATGAGCCACGTATTCGCACCCAATGAACAGCTGACAAAATCCCTTGACATCGTTGTTAAGAATATCAGCGACCGCACCAATGGTGCAATTGAGATACAGCACTACCCACAGAGCCAGCTGGCTGTCTACAAGGACGGAGTTGAGCAGGTTGCCCGTGGTGCAGACTTCATCAGTGTTGAGGATCCATCCTACCTTGGTGACTATGTTCCCGATTTCAACGCCTTGGTTGGACCAATGCTCTACAAGAGTTTTGACGAGTATGAGTACATGATCCAGACCGATTTGGTGAAAGGCATGCTGAAAGAACTGGAAGAAGAGCACAGAATCAAGGTTCTCGCTCTGGATTACATCTTCGGTTTCAGGAATATGAAGACCAACAAGGTCATCACCACCCCTGCTGATCTCCAGGGAATGAAAATCAGGACTCCTGGAAGCCAGTTGTTCATCGATACCATCAATGCAATGGGTGCAACCGCTACCCCTCTCGGGTTCAGCGAAACCCTGAGCGCAGTACAGCAGGGTGTTGTTGACGGACTGGAAGGTACCATGGATGCGTATGGATCCAACGGTAGTGCTGAAGTTGCCAAGAACATGGCTCTTACCCAGCACTTCCTCGGAACCTGTGGTGTATACATCAATGTTGATGTCTTCAATGCAATTCCTGAAGAGTATCAGACCATTATCGAGGAAGAGTTCACCGCTGGCGCAAAGCACATGATTGGTGAGATCTCCAACAACTATGAGGCCACAAAAGCTAAACTGGAGGCTCAAGGCAACAAGTTCAACGAAGTTGACTCTGCTGCATTTGCCGCCACTGTTACCAGCGTCTATGAGAACATGAAGGGTGTCACTCCTGGCATCTATCAGATTCTGCAGGACGAGTTGGCCAAGATGCCCAAGTAAGTGTATCTGTCCTATACAGGTCGAGGATTGTCGGTGTATGCTACAAAACACTGGTCGTCTTCGACCTGTACTTTATTTTCAAGGAGAACGTGATCAATGCACCAAGCCGTAAAGAAAGTGCTATCCAACCTTGAGCTCATCATCGCCAGTGCTGCCATAATTGTCACCACTGTTTTGGTCATGCTCAACGTCTTCACGCGCTACTTTCTGAAAACTGGTATTTACTGGTCAGAGGAAGTTGCGACCGCCTGCTTTGTCTGGTCGGTCTTCATAGGCGCTGCCGCAGGATACAAGCATCGAGCCCACGTAGGGGTCGATATGCTGGTCAATCTTTGCCCCCCAAAAACAAAGAAAACAATCACCATCATCGTTGATCTTGTCCTACTGCTGATCAACGGATATATAACCTATATTGCAGTCATTTATCTCTCACTCTCCTATAAGAAACCCACACCGGTATTGGGAATTTCGACTGCATACATTAGTTCATCGATTCTTGTCAGCTTTGCTCTGACAACCATCTATTCAATCTATTTCCTGGTCAAGGATATTAAACAGCCTGCACAAGGAGGTACCACATGATTGCCTACCTTCCCATCATTCTGGTATTCATCCTGTACTTCTCAAGCATTCCCATCGCTTATGCACTGTTTGGGTCCTCACTCTTCTACTTTGCGGTAATCGATACCAGCAGCCCCGTTGACTTAATCCTCCAGAAGTTTGTCACCAGCACCCAATCCTTCCCGCTTCTAGCCATACCCTTCTTTGTAATGGCTGGATCGATCATGAACTATGCTGGTATCAGCAAGAAATTGATGCAGTTCGCAGATGTACTCACCGGCCATATGGCAGGAGGCATGGCGCAGGTCAATGTACTGTTGAGCCTGCTTATGGGAGGTGTCTCCGGTTCAGCAAATGCCGATGCAGCAATGCAGAGCAAGATGCTGGTTCCTGAGATGGAAAAAAGAGGGTACGACAGAGCATTCTCTACAGCGATTACCGCTGCATCCTCTGCTGTCACTCCGGTCATTCCCCCTGGGATCAACCTGATCATCTATGCCTTGATCGCCAATGCATCGGTCGGACGGATGTTTGCTGCAGGATATGTTCCTGGCCTGATCATGACCATCAGTTTGATGGTGACTGTCTCCATCATCTCAAAGCGTCGTGGCTACCAGCCTGTACGAGAGAAGAAAGCCGGGACAAAGGAAGTTGTTCATCAGCTTCGCGATTCCATATGGGCCCTACTCTTCCCTTTCGGTATCATTGCGGGGCTTCGAATCGGCATGTTTACCCCTTCCGAAGCAGGAGCAGTGGCGGTGCTCTACTGCATCATCGTAGGAAAGTTCATCTACAAGGAACTGGGAAAGGAACACATCATCCCCGTGCTAAGGGAAACCATCTTTGGAACCAGTGGTGTAGTTCTGATCATTGTCTCTGCCTCTGTCTTTGGTTACTACCTGAACTGGGAGCGCATCCCTCAGGCAATGGCCAGTGGACTGCTTACCATTACCCAGAACAAATACCTGATGTTGATGATCATCAATGTGCTCTTCCTCGTAATGGGAATGTTCCTTGAGGGAGGAGCTGCAATGATCATTCTCGCTCCCTTGCTCGTGCCGGTGGTGACCCAGCTCGGTATTGATGTCATCCATTTTGGTTTGATCTGCATTGTGAACATCATGATCGGAGGACTCACACCTCCATTCGGTTCAATGATGTTTACCTGCTGCAGCATCACCCGATGTAGTTTGCAGGATTTCGTGAAGGAGGTCATTCCTTTCATTGTTGCACTGCTGATTTCATTGTTGCTTGTAACATATATTCCCATTTTAACCCTCATCGTGCCTAACTTGCTCTATGGGGTTGCCTGATTACTATTGGAGGTACCTATTGTGAAGATTTACGCCCACCGAGGGTATAGTGGATGCTATCCAGAAAACACCATGCTCGCTTTCCAGAAAGCCTGGGAAGCAGGCAGTGACGGCATTGAGCTCGATGTCCAGCTGACCAAGGACGGTGAGTTGGTGGTAATCCATGATGAAACCCTTGATAGAACCACAGACCACACTGGACGCGTTTGTGACTATACACTGGAAGAACTGAAAACGTGTAATGCAGCTGCAAAGAGCCCGCTTGCAAACACATTCATGACCATCCCCACCTTTGAGGAGTACTGCACTTGGGTGGCAACCACAAATTTGGTTACCAACATTGAGATCAAAAGCAGTGTCATATACTATCCTGAGATTGAGGAGAAGACCCTGGAGATGGTAAGACGTTACCAACTGGAAGAGAGAACCCTGATCTCCTCTTTCAACCATCTCAGTCTGTGTGCAGTGAAAGCCATTACCCCTTCCATCCAGTGTGGAGCTCTTGTTCCTGAGACCGGGTTGGTCAATGCAGGCCATGCTGCAGAGAAGTTTGGGTTTGAGTGTTTCCATCCACCTTACTGCACCATGAGCAAGGAAGCCGTAGAGGAGTGTCACGATCACCAGATTCAGGTTAATGTGTGGACGGTAAACACCATGCATGAGCTTATAGACTGCTACAACTGGGGATGTGATGGCGTTTTCACCAACTACCCTGATGTTTGCAGGGCGTTTGTGGACGCACAGAAAAACAGATAACTATACAACATGTCTAGGTTTCTGGGCACATGCGAATGTGCCCTTTTTTTTCACTATCGGAATGAGCAGGCGGTCACTTCTTTAGGTATTGTCAGCATTCCACCGTCCACACTCATCCTGTTTTGAAACTATCAATTTCATTGCCTCTTCCATTCTCTTATCCTGCACCCCAAGAGAGGTAAGAATATCAACTATTTCCAGTACATCATAGGGAACCAAAATGAACGCCAACCAGGTTTAGCCACTCGTTCCAAGTCGTGGCTTCGTTTATACAAGTGATGAATCAATAGGAACTCTACCAACTGGTCCTATTTGGCATACATGGCTAATGCTCCCCCATTACTGTGTGTCAGATAAACA